>Ga0224501_10004079_pt1 | contig 11523 bp, 9 predicted proteins | sample SF_Oct11_sed_USG_4_FD_169105 | JGI IMG/M metagenome (GOLD analysis project Ga0224501, IMG submission 169105) | Sediment microbial communities from San Francisco Bay, California, United States - SF_Oct11_sed_USGS_8_1 | ecosystem: Environmental > Aquatic > Marine > Sediment | place: USA...
TCATGGAGCATCTGGAAAAGAGGTAGAACATCATGCACCCTCACCCCAGCCCTCTCCCATCAAGGGAGAGGGGGTATAATCGGTCCTGCGCGATGCGGAAATCATTCTGCAAACGATCAACCGCCTCGAAGTTTTAAAATTCCTTCTCCCCTGCATGGGTGGGAGAATAAATGGCTCTGCACTATGCAGATACAAATCTTAAAATAATCACCGCATGGAAATTTAAAAGTCCCTTCTCCACTGGCGGGAGGATTAGGAGAGGGGGAATTATTAGTTTCGGCCCAATGCAGGAGTGAATCCACAAACAATCAACCGCTCGCAAGTTTAAAGTTCCTTCTCCCCTGGTGGGAGAAGGTTAGGATGAGGGGGAATAATAATCCCATCCGCTTGTATGAAAGCGAATTAAGACCTGAAAATTTAAATCCACGAGGCTTCATGGAAACCATTCATCTTGGGTCATGGGAAGAGTTTGAAGATAAATTAAAAAAAGATAAAGAGAAAACCCCCAATAAGGACCTCTATGGGAAGCCATATGGCTCGGTTTCACCTCTGTTATTCCGGGGGCAAGCAGATGCTAACTGGATTCTTGAGACCACATTGGAAAGGGAGTGTAGAGAGAGGGGGTTATTCCAAGAATGGCCTTGGGAACTTTATATTAAAGTGCTCGACAAGGTACGCCCCGCATTCACATCCCAAATTAACAAACAATATGATTCTCCCAGGCGGGATTATAAGATAATACCCTGCCCACATCCTCCTCCAGGATATAATTTGATGATTGATCTTCGCCATCATAATTTTCCCTCACCTTTGCTGGATTGGACCAAAAATTATCATATAGCAGCCTACTTTGCATTTGAGAAGGAGCCGCAATCCGACAGAGTTGCAATTTATTCATTTAGAGATTTTGCTGGTTACCAGAAAACCAGTGATTCTTTTGGTCCTTGGATTTGGGTTCCAGAAGCTTATGGAAGAGAAAACCAGCATCCTAGGCATGACAGCCAACAGGCCAAGCACACTATTTGCTATAAAACTGTAAAAGAAGGGTCTGATGAAAAACCTAAGGGAAATGTTTATTGTGTTCACGAGAAAGCTAGCTTTGGAAGTCAGCAAGATATCTTATTAAAATATACCTTGCCCGTAGACATCCGAAATGAGGTTTTAAATAAACTTAGAAACATTGATATCAATGATTCTATTCTTTTTGTCCAAAATGGTGACCTGAGCGTTAGCCAAAGGGCTACAGAAATATTGAAAAAAGAAACTGACCGAATTTTCAAAGGCGCATTTTTAGAGACTCTTAAGGAATAAAATGTAACGAAAGCTTTTTAAGCACTTACCGCTTCCTTGATTTTCTCGGCGATTGGCTTCGTGATGCCGGGGAGTTTTTGAAGGTCTTCGAGGCTGGCGTTTTTGATGTTCTCGATATTGCCGAATTCTTTCAGCAACATCAGCCGCCGTTTCTTGCCGATTCCGGGGATACCTTCCAGCACGGAGGACATCGACCCCTTCCCCCTCAGCTTTCGATGGTAGTCGACGGCGAAGCGGTGGGCCTCGTCGCGCACGCGCTGGAGCAGAAACCGCGACGGTGAATTCTCCTTGAACCACACTGGGTCTTTCCGGCCCGCCAGAAACACTTCGTCGGTTTCGACATTGGTCCGGAACTTGCCCTTGGCGATGCAGGCGAGATCGACTCGCCCTATCAGCTCCAGGTTCTCCAGAACTTTGAATCCGGTATTGAGATGCCCCTTGCCACCGTCGATCAGAATTAAATCGGGTAACGGCTTGCCTTCATCCAGCAGACGCGCGTAGCGGCGCGTCATGACTTCGGTGATCATGGCGTAGTCGTCGATCCCTTCCACCGTTTTGATTTTGAAACGACGGTATTTATCCTTGGCGGATTTCGCGTTCTCGAACACCACCATCGATCCCACCGCGTGCGTGCCGGAGATGTTGGAAATGTCGAAGCCCTCGATCACGCGCGGGAAGTTTTTAAGCGACAGCGTCTCCTGCAATTCTTCCAGACTGCGGGTCGCCACGCCCTCTTTATCGAGTTCGGTGCGCATGGCGAACCGCGCGTTCTCTTCCGCCATGGCGACCAGTCCCCGCTTCTTGCCTTTCAGCGGCACTTCCAGCCGCACGCGCCCGCCCTTTTTTTCGCTCAGCCACTGTTCGATCAGCTCGGCATCTTCGACCGCGTGCGACACCAGAATTTCCGACGGCAGGACCGGCTCGTCGGCGTAGTACTGCTTGAGGAACGACGCCAGCGTTTCACCGTCTTCTTCGTAATTCAGGTTCTTCATTTTGAAAATTTTCTCGGCCAGCATTTTTCCTTTACGAATGGCCAGCAGTTGCACCATGGACCAGCCGCGGTCGCTGGTGCAGGCGATAACGTCCTGGTTGACCTGCGAAGTCGAAATGATCTTCTGCTTGTCGACCACCGCCTTGATGGCTTCAATCTTGTCGCGGGCCACCGCCGCTTCTTCGTAGCGTTGCGCGTCGGACGCCTCGGCCATTTTGGTTTTCAGACCCTTCACCAGTTCGGTGTTTTTGCCTTTGAGAAACAGCACCACATCGTTGACCACCTCCGCGTAATCTTCCGGCGTCACCTGCCCGGCGCAGGGAGCGAGGCACCGCTTCATCTGGTAGTTGAGGCAGGGGCGGCGTTTTTCGGTGCCGTCCAACTCATCGTTACTTTGACGCAGTGGGAAAATTTTATAAATGAGGCGAATGGTGTCGCGCACCTCGCGCACCATGGTGTAGGGGCCGAAATAGGTGGCGCCGTCTTTTTTGACCCGCCGGACCACTTCCAGCCGGGGATAGGTCTCCTGCGTGGTCATGCGAATATAGGGATAATGCTTGTCGTCTTTGAGCAATACGTTATAGCGCGGCTGGTGTTTCTTGATGAAATTGCTCTCGAGGATCAGCGCTTCCTGCTCGGTCTGGGTGGTGAGGAATTTTATATCTTTCACCTTACGGACGAAAATGCGCGTGCGCGGATGGTGGTCCGCCGCGTCGGCAAAGTACGAACGCACGCGGTGGAACAGCGACTTGGCCTTCCCGATATAAAGCATTTCACCCTTCCCGTCTTTCATGATATATATGCCGGGAAGTTTGGGTATCTGATCGAGAATGTCTTTCAGGCGTTCTTTTTGATTCACAACCACTTTCCTCGGGCAGTTCCTGCCCATACGCAGTTCAACTGTTCTGATTATATAGTATGGGCCGGCCCGCTCGCCATCACTGCCATGCCATTCCAGCATAAAACGCTAATTCTGTGGGTTCTCATCGGGCTGACCGCCGTTCCGTCCGTTTCGGCGGGCACACTGGAGGACATCCGCGCCGCGGGCGAATTGCAGTGGGGGGCGGATGCCGAAGGCGGCGCGCCGTATGTGTTCCCCGATCCGGATCAACCCGACCAGCTGATCGGCTTCGAGGTCGACCTGGCCGATGCCATCGCAAAACAACTCGGCGTGACCGCCCGCATGGTGCAGACCGACTGGCGATCGCTCATCCCCGCCCTGCAACGCAGGGATTTCCATATCGCGCTCAACGGCATCGAATGGACCGGGGAGCGGTCCCGCGTGGTGGATTTTTCGCGCCCCTATTACATTTACGAACAGCAATTAGTGGTCCGTAGCGATGAGAACCGTATTCGCTCCGTCAACGACCTCGGTGGGAAAACCGTCGGCACCCTGGCGGCCACGGTGGCCCAGCAGATGCTGGAAAAACGCGGCGATGTTACCCTCAAGGTTTATGAAGGACAGGTCCAGCCTTATCGCGATCTGGAGCTGATGCGCATCGACGCGGTGTTCATGGACTGGCCGATTGCCGCCCATTATGCCCGGCCCAATCCCAAATTGAAATTCGCCGGAGCGCCTATCGGCGAAGGACTGTACGTGATTGCCCTGCCCAAAGGCGACGCTGAATTTTCCGGGCGGATCAACAAGATTCTCGAAGATCTGTATGCCGACGGCACCCTGCAGGGCATCTATGAAAAATGGGGGCTGTGGAACCTTAAGCAGGTGTCTCTGCGCGAATCCGACCATTCCGCGCGTAAGGTGTTCACTGGCGGAACGGATAACGGTCTCGGCGTCTACCTGCCGCTTCTGCTCAAGGGAGCGGGGATGACGGTGCTGATTTCCATCGCGGCCATGGCGCTGGCGATGGTATTCGGCGCCGCAGTCACCCTGACCCGGCTAATGGGCGGTCGTTTATTAAAACCCCTGGCGGTGGCTTATGTGGAAATCATGCGCGGCACGCCCCTGCTTCTACAGTTGTACATCATTTATTACGGACTGCCCAATATCGGCATCAGCCTGAACGCGTTCACCGCCGCGGTGCTGGGGCTGGGGCTCAACTACGCCGCATACGAATCAGAAATTTACCGCGCCGGCCTGGAGTCGATCCCCAAAGGCCAGCACGATGCGGCGTTGTCTCTCGGCATGACGCGGTGGATGATCTACCGCAGAATCCTCATCCCGCAGGCCCGGCGTGTGGTCCTGCCGCCGGTGACCAATGATTTTATTTCCCTGTTCAAAGATTCGTCGCTGGTCTCCATCATCGCCATCGTCGAATTGACGAAGAGTTACAACATGCTGGCTGTCTCGTCTATGAAATTTCTGGAGCTGGGCCTGCTGACCGGCGCGCTCTATTTAATGATGTCCCTTCCTCTGTCGGTTTTGTCAACACGGCTGGAGAAACATTTAGCAATCTCATGATCCATGTATCCGGTATCACCAAAAAGTTTCAAGACCACGCCGTCCTGGACTGTATCGACCTCGATCTGAAACAGGGAGAGGTTAAGGTGGTCATCGGACCTTCGGGAAGCGGCAAAAGCACTCTGTTGAAATGTATCGGCGCGCTGGAACCGTTCGACAATGGAAGCGTGCAAGTGGGTGAAACCCGTATTGAAGGCCCTGCCAGCCGTTCCCGTTCGGGATCCGACCAGGATAAACTTCGGCAAATACGGCTGAGCGCCGGCATGGTGTTTCAACAGTTTCATCTGTTTCCGCATTTAACGGCTTTGGAAAATATCATGGAGGCTCCCGTTCAGGTTTTAAAGGTGAGCAAAACCGAGGCCGAAACAACAGCGAAGAAACTTCTCCAACAAGTTCAACTGGGAAACCGGGCCGATCGCTACCCCCGGCAGTTGTCGGGTGGGGAGCAACAGCGCGTGGCCATTGCCCGCGCACTGGCCATGAATCCGAAATGCGTGCTGTTCGACGAACCGACTTCGGCGCTTGATCCGGAAATGGTTGGGGAAGTATTGAGCGTAATGCGGGAGCTGGCGGATAAAGGCATGACCTTGTTGGTCGCCACGCATGAAATGGACTTTGCCAAAGAGGTGGCCGGAGAAATTCTCATGCTCGACCAAGGCCGGGTCGTAGAACGCGGCACCCCCTCGATGGTGTTTGGAAATCCCAGCGAACAGCGGACCCGAAGATTCCTCCACCGCATCACCCATCGATAAAGCCCCTAACTTTCAACGGCTTGCCCGAAAAACCAATCCCCGTTATACTGGAAAACCATGACTGAAGCGAACCACAAACGAGGACTCTGGGCCACCCGCATGGGTTTCATAATGGCCGCTTCCGGCTCCGCCGTGGGGCTGGGCAATGTCTGGAAGTTTCCCTACATTGTCGGCGAAAACGGCGGCGGCGCGTTTGTCCTCGTTTACCTGGTCTGTATCGCCGTTGTGGGACTCCCCATCATGCTGGCCGAATTTACTATCGGACGCAAAACCAGCCTCAACCCCGTCGGTGCGTTTCATCAACTCAAACCCAATACCCCCTGGGTGGGCATCGGGTTCATGGGCGTCCTCGCCGGTTTCCTGATCCTGTCATTCTACGGCGTGGTCGGGGGATGGACCCTGGCTTATGTCGTTAAGTCCCTGACCCATACCATCGACCATTTTGCCAATCCCGGCGAGGCGGGAAAGTTTTTCGGCGGGTTCATCGGCAATACCGGTGAAGTGGTGTTCTATCATGCGGTGTTCATGGGATTGACCATCGCCATCGTCATCAAGGGCGTGCACGGCGGCATTGAAAAAGCCTGTGACATTCTGATGCCGACGCTGGTCGTGATGCTGGTGATTCTCATGGTCCGGGCGTTGACGCTGGACGGCGCCATGGAGGGCCTCAGGTTTTACCTGTATCCCGATTTCAGTAAACTGAGCGGGCAATCGGTTTTGCTGGCAATGGGCCAGGCGTTTTTCTCGCTGAGTCTGGGCATGGGGGCCATGATCACCTACGGCAGTTACCTGCCCGCTAAAGAAAACCTGACCTCCGCCACCCTTTACGTCGTTTTATTCGATACCCTGATCGCTCTGTTGATGGGTCTGGTGATTTTCCCTGCCGTGTTCGCCATGGGACTGGAACCCACCGAAGGACCGGGACTGGTGTTCAGCGTACTCCCTGCGGTGTTCACCGGAATGCCGATGGGGTGGATCGCCTCGATCATCTTTTTTATCTTACTCGCCATAGCCGCATTGACCTCTGCCATTTCACTTCTGGAAGTGGTGGTCGCCTATTTCATCGACCAGAAGGGTTGGGGCCGCCAGAAAGCGGTACTGGTGATGGGACTGGTCATCTTCGCCCTTGGCATTCCCTCCGGGCTTTCCTTCGGATTGCTGGCCGATGCCAGGCTATTCGGGATGACCTTTTTCGACCATGTCGATAATATCTCTTCCAATTATCTGCTCCCCATAGGCGGCATGCTGACTGCAATCTTTGTGGCCTGGGTCTGGGGAACCCGTGAGGCGCACCGGGAAATCGAGCGGCACGAAACGACATTCCACTGGGCGGCTTACTGGGAGTTTGTCATTCGGTATATTGCGCCGGTAGCCGTCGCCATCGTTTTTCTCGCAAAGATTTTTCCTGATTCTTAGAATTTTATTGATGTTTACTGAATGTTATCCTGTCATGCAGGGAATTATTGGCTCATGCTCTATTTGGAATACCAGTATTCGGGAGTGAAATTCTTTTGATACGTAGTGTTAGCTCTGACAAGGCCAAAGCTCAAACCGTACTCACCACGAACCACAAGGACCTTCAATTCTTTTGATAGAGGGCTGACTGCACGAACGCGTCGTGCCACTTCTTCCATTTTATAATCCCAATCTTCAAGACTCGGATTGTTTTTGAAAATCACCTCAACCACCAAATAAGAGTTTGCTAATCCCTGAGTCACCGCCGCCCAAGCATAATCCTCTTTCTTGTTGAGGGTCCTGTAAATCTGATGTATCTCGGCCATTTCCTCGGATGAAAAAGTTTTCTCCAGAATATTCTTACTCAGATACCCCTGATAAATACTAAAAAGAAAACTTAAAGCCATCAATATCCCCGCCTTGTTGAGTTGCGATTCCTGAGTGGCAGGGGGTGCAACCCAAACATTCATCCGGTTTTTTTTCACCACAACAGAGCCAACCGCAAAATCATGCAGCGATTGACGGGTCCGTTCATTAAAAAAATAGAACAATATTATTCCAGGACCAAACGCGATTACATAGATAGTGACAAGGGAATTGTATAATTGTATTCCAGTTTGATAGGGATAAATGACATGTCCATAAAAGAATGGAGACAATAAAACAACACTACGTCCCAAGGATTTTACAAGGGAAAGAGTCGTGCCCTGCTTGTTAACTACTTGGATTTTTAAAATCCGCTTGCCCGGAGATTGCCCCTGACCAATTTCACTATTCCATATCCCAAAATAGAGAGTAATCGTGATCAGACCTATCCATCGATCATAGAGGGCTAACTCTCCGTAAAAATCTTTGAGAGCATATAGGGCCGTAAACCCTAGAGCTATCAATAGCAACATATCGAGAGCCAATGCACCCAGGCGCTGCCATTTTCCACAAACAGGAAAAGACTGCGCTAGCTGGGGAATGTCTACACCCTGCGATCCAGTCTCCGTTAAGCTTTGGCAGGGACCTTTCTCTGGAGAGGGTTTCACGTTAACCGTCATAATCTAAAGAAAAAATAAGGCCTTTGGCCAAAATGAATAATTTTGCATGGTTATTTTCAGTATAACGATTTTTTGTCTAAATGGGAGCTCGTTTTTATGGGCTCATTCCACTGGGCGGCTTACTGGGAGTTTGTCATTCGGTATATTGCGCCTGTGGCCGTCGCCATCGTTTTTCTCGCAAAGATTTTTCCCAAGAATTAGAAAAACAAACTCTTTAGGGAAACGCCCTGAATTCGGCACTCCAATAATATTTTTTTCTTTGCCATTACCCTAAAACTCATTTTAATTATGCAGTTATATGGCCTATAATATTTACAATTATCTACAATGTAATAAAAATATCGGTGTTATGAAAAATTATCTTTTAAAACATATCCAGGAAACGATCATCCTTTCCATTTTGCTGACAGTGGTGTTCGTCAACTATTTCATCTATCCCAAAATCGCCTTCCTGGATTGTTTTTATCTTCTGGTCGTTCTGGCCGGATATTACATCGGCAAGCGGTTCGCTGTTCTTGGGGCATTCTTTACCATTTTGATGGTCTGGGTGTTCATTCTGGCAGAGCAAAATCAGGATTATCCGTCATTCAGCGAAGCGTTCGACGCCAATCTCAACCTGACGGTCTGGGGGGGATTTCTGATTCTGGCGGCCTGGCTGATTGGCACTCTATCGGAAAAACTCCGTCTCGAACTGCAGGAAACCCGGAAGCTTCGCGAAGACCTGCAACACGAGCGGGAACTGTTAGGCATTTCAAACCGCCAGTTACGCGCGTACAGCATTCGTCTTGAAGAGCGCGTCGAAGAACGGACCCGGGAGCTGAAGCAAAGCAATAAGGAATTGATGGAATTTGCAGTTACCGCTTCGCACGATCTGCAGGAGCCCTTACGGAAGATCGTTCTATTCGGCGACCGGTTGGAGGAATTGATTTCCAAAGAAGATTCCAAAAGTCTGGATTATCTTGAGCGCCTGCGGAAATCGGCCCGGCGGATGCTGGGTTTTATCGAGGACCTGCTACAGCTGTCCAGCATCGCCACCAACGCCCGGCCCTTTCACCCCGTGAATCTATACGACCTCACTCTGGAAGTAGCCGACGATCTCGAAACCCGCATCAACCAGTCGAAGGCCAAATTAAATATCAGCAAGAATCTGCCCACCCTGGAGGCGGATGGCACCCAAATGCGGCAGTTGATGCAAAACCTGATTGCCAACGCACTCAAATACCACCAACCCAACCTGCCACCGGTGATCGATGTGACGAGCCGTCCGTTTCGCGACGGATTCTGGGAAATCATTGTTAAAGATAACGGTATCGGCATCGAGGCCGACCAGATCAGCCGGATCTTTCAACCCTTCGAAAGAACCAACAACGCCGCCCTGTTTGAAGGCCACGGTATGGGGCTCGCCATCTGCAAGAAAATTATCGACCGGCATGGCGGGTCGATTCACGTCGCAAGCCAGCTCAACGAAGGCACTTCCTTTATCATCAATCTTCCGGAAAAACAGCAAGCACCCGCCGCCAGAGAATCGGAATCAGCCGGATTCATCACAGTTCACTGAGGTGAACCACAACCCCCACTCTCTGAAAAATATCTTTTAAATTACCGTTTGAGTTAGACGATGAATCCTGAGCCGGAGCTTCTCAGGTTTTTGGAGGGGATGAACACTTCCTTGCCGGTCCAGGGTTCCACCTGACCGATACCGTGGCAGGAGATGCCAAATTCTTTACAGATGGAGTGGACTTGTTCGGCATCGTTAGCGCTGTCGACGATCACGCAGAAGCCGGTGCCCATATTAAATACTTCGTACATTTCCGCATCGCTGATGCCGCCTTCCTCCTGAATCAACTCAAACACCGGAAGCGGTTCGGGGAGGGGATCGATCACGAAACGGATGTTATCGGTTTGAACGCGGGTGAGGTTGGTCAGACCGCCGCCGGTTATGTGCACCATGGCGCGGATATCGATCCCCGCCTCCAGCATTTTCATTACCGGCTGGACGTAAATGCGGGTTGGCTCCAACAGCTCCGCGCCGAGGGTGCGTCCGAGCGATTCTTCATACTGATTGATCTTTTCCTTTTGCTCCTCCAGCGTTTCTCCCAACAACACCTTGCGTGCCAGAGTCAGGCCGTTGGAATGCACCCCGCTGGCGGCGAGGCCCAGGATCAGGTTGCCGGGTTGGATGTTCTGGCCGGTGTTGATCCGGTCGAGTTTCACATGGCCAATGGCGGCGCCGATGAGGTCGATGCCCTGGATGATTTCCTTCACCTGCGAAATCTCCCCGCCGGATATGCTGATCTGTGACTGCTTCGCGCCTTCGGCGAGGCCGCGTCCCAGCTCCTCGAACACTTTCGGGTCGGTATGCGAACAACCGATGTAATCCACCATGCTCACGGGCCGTGCTCCGACGCAGATGAGGTCGTTGACGTTCATCGCAATGCAGTCGATGCCGATGGTATCGTACTGGTTCATCAGCTCGGCGACGATCACCTTGGTGCCGACGCCGTCGGTGCAGAAGGCGATACCCTCGCCGTTGCCCAGGTCAATGACGTTGGCGAAATAACCGATATCGGCTTTCAGCGGATAGCGCTCGCTGAATTTGCGCGTCGGCAGGACGTGCTTGAGTATTCCGTCCAGCGCGGTCTCCGCCCCGCTCTGGCTGACGCCGCTTTGCTCGTATTGCGATGTTTTTCCGGTTGGCTGGGACATTTTCGTTTCAAGGAAAGGGTAATGGATTTTCAGCGTACTATAGCATTATTGCAGGCCAGCTTGGAAGTTTTTGAAGGGGAGAAAATAGAACTCTTTTTAAGCGTTTTAAGGGTACACGCCGCGATCCTGGTAGCTGAGGACGATTTTTTCGATGGCGATGGCCATGGCCGCGATTCGGTAGGACTCGATTTTATCGTAGGCCCAATAACGCTCCCGGATCTTCTGGAAACCATCCCGCATGGTGTCGTCCAACCCCGAGCGAACAAGGTCCAGTTCGTTCGGGCCCTGGCATAGTTTATCGATTAAATCGGCAGGTATTTTGTGTCCGCTGGATTCGATCGCCTTGAGTACCAGATCGTTCTGGCTTAACTCATGGCGGCGGGTCAGACGGCCAAAGCGGATGTGCGACAGATTCTTGATCCATTCAAAATAGGAAACCACCACCCCGCCGGCGTTGAGATAAATATCGGGGATCATTACCACACCTTTTTGCCTTAAAATGGCATCGGCACCGAAGGTCACCGGTCCGTTGGCCGCCTCGGCTATCAACCTGGCTTTAATGCGCGGGGCATTCCCCATATTAATGACGCCTTCCATCGCGGCCGGGACCAGGATATCGCATTCCTCTTCCATAATGGCATCGCCGTTTTCAAAATACTGGGCATCGGGAAATCCCTTCACTCCACCATGCTCTTTGTTGTAAGTATTAACCGCTTCCACGCTGAGACCGTTATGGTCCATCAGAGCGCCGTCTCGTTCGATCACACCGATAATTTTTGCGCCGTCTTCGGCTTGCAGGATTTTAGCCGTGTGGTAGCCAACGTTGCCCAAGCCCTGGATGAT
>Ga0224501_10004080_pt1 | contig 11521 bp, 5 predicted proteins | sample SF_Oct11_sed_USG_4_FD_169105 | JGI IMG/M metagenome (GOLD analysis project Ga0224501, IMG submission 169105) | Sediment microbial communities from San Francisco Bay, California, United States - SF_Oct11_sed_USGS_8_1 | ecosystem: Environmental > Aquatic > Marine > Sediment | place: USA...
GGAACTAGAGCGTGTAGTAGGCGGTTTCAACGGAAAGCGGATAGGGGTCAAGATCACACCACGGTTGTTAAAGATCCACCTCTCTCTTCTCATTAGGACTAGCTGAATTTTTGGCAGATGACATGCAAACAAATAGGCTAGGTTGACTGACCACCCCCCCAACCTCCCAGGACCATACGTTCAGTCTCTTAGCCCTGCTTCACACTGAGTTAGTGGGTGCCCCAAAAGAGTATGAGTTGGTTCGGGCAAAGCAGCCTACACTTTCCATGTTTCCAGCTGTTACCTGACTTACCAGATAAAACCCGTACTCAGTAAAGAATGAGTGCAAGTCTCAAAACTGAGCTTTGTCTCGTATATGACGCCTTCCCTGTTATAGAGATTGGTTTTTTCATTAGTTACAACTTAGGATAGAGCACCACAAGCGGATTAGTATAAAGATTCGATCTCGTAGTGAGGACTGTTTTTTTGTTTTGAGATTAGATACCCCTATTCTACCAGCAGCGTTGGTATGAGTATCACACCAATGGCCACCAAGGGTATGGGATTTTACTCTACCAGCCAAGGTTTGGGGCTCCTCCACTCCACCAGCCAGGGTTTCGAACTCTATTGCTCCGCTTGTCAGGGTATAGGGCTTTTCCACTATACCAGGCAGGGTATCAGCCATTTGGTACTCTATCAGCCAGTCTCAGACATTCCTACTCTACCAGCCATGGTCTCAGGTTTCTTTTACTGTGCTAGTCAGGGTATGGGGTGGTAATTCTTTGTGCTATTCAGCCTTTGATTTAGTCTTCGGTTGATTATGAAAGACTATCGGTTTGTCTTTCATGCAGCCAAAAACAAGGCACTTTCTTGGTCGGTGTTCACCTTATCCATAAGATCCACCTGAATGTTCACCACCTCTTTACCAGTTAGGTTTGCAGTTCTCTATGTGACTCAACAAGAATTCAATTTTGATGGCTGTGAGCTCTTTCCATAAACACATTAAGTTACTTATTCCTAGCATTATTTGTCTATTATTTTGCAAAAAGCCAACCCTTCACCCATCCGATCGCTATTGGTTGTTACACCCGTGGGTTTTTTTCTTGCATGATGCCATCACTGTTGTGGTGAGGCTGTCGGGTTAGATACTTGTTTTCTCACCAGGGCAGTCTTGTCTTGTTCTGAGGTAGGATTAATGTGGGGAGCTCACACTCACAATGGGAGTTCACCATTGCCGGGATTCGAATCCAGGTTCTCACGGTGGTCAGTTCAGAGCCCTACTATTGAGCTATGCTACTCATGGGGTGATGTGTGCAATGAATATCAATACATTCTTGAGACTGTGTAGTTCTATCCAACCTCACTTCATCTATGTCTTTATTTTATATTTTCAAATGGCCATTTGTTATTTTGTTTATTGCATGCACTACTTAAGGGAATACAATGTAGGTGGAGTTCCTGGATACACTAAACAACACAGGTCATAACATCTATCAAGTTGAGTAACCTCCGGGTGAGAGTGAATTACGGACCTGAAGACAAACCGGTACTGAGACAAAGGTTTTAATAAAATTCTGCATTTACTTATAATAATAACAGGAAATGATTTCATACGATATGATGAATGCTTTGTATAACAAAGTTCTCATGCACCACACGCGAGTATGTGTTAACAGGGAAAGTGCGAATAGGAGGAATAGCAGTGATTTGCTGGTACTAAGAAGAGCAGTGTTTCGATCACTAGCTCAGTTTTTTTATTTACTCAATGCACATAATTTGGTAATTGCAGAGTGATGTCTAAATTTGTCTCTGTTAGTATCTCTGTCCGAATAATGACGCCAGCTTACTTCGAAACCTGCAACACAATGAGAACTGTTACATTATCATGGTGGAAGACATGTGTTTATCAGTATCAAACTCACATGCCCACATGCATGTGTACCTGATCTAGGAAGGGGTTGAAAACAATTTCTAGCAGAGAGAGCACAAAGGTACATGTAAATACATGTATTAGTGACTTGGAGCGACATCTTTCAGGCCACTGCATGTGTGGATATACATGTATTGTTTACCGAAAATCACATCGTCATTGGCTTGTACTTCGGTACTCATATCGGCCGAGCAATTTTTCTGTTACCAATTCACTGAACTACGGGAGTTTAGATGCGCAAAGGGTGAGACCCAGGACACAGCAAATTTAAGGTTTTCAATTCCTAACTGCCTACATGTGATTAAACTAACATCATTATCAGACACTCACCCGAGACCAATCTGTGACTCTTGGTTGTGCTCAGAAGAATCCACACCATAAAAATCTCCATCAAGACTTAATCTGGAAGCCCCACCGCGTTTTCCAAATCTGTAAGACAAAGAAATAGAAGTTTTTATGGTGAGTTGAAATAAGGTTATTACCTTTATGTATGTATTTTTATTGATTAATTGCACAAAAAAGGGTTCCACAACTGGTTAAATGTGTATTATCCTTTTATCACAATCACTCAAGTCTATCTATCCATTCAAACACTCAATTCAAAGGATATTCAATTTTATTTCAATAATGTCATTGTTTCACTTGGCCACCCTATTTTATGGGGTTTCTCAGCCTGAGGCTTGTTGGAGTGGTAGGAGCTAGGAATTATGCGAGGCGCTCATTCTCACAGTGGGTGCTCATCATGGCATGGGAGTTGAACCCAGGGTCTGTTAATCTTGAGCCAAACACTCTAAAAATCAAGCTATCTCTTTCCTTATCCCATGATGAAACATCGCTGTGGAGAAGTGTATTCCAAATAAATAGGCAGGTTTTTATAGTGATACCCCATACACACCTTGGTCGGCTGACAATAGTGTAATATCTCTTGAGGGATTTCAGGTAATTTTCCAGCTGCTCTTCAGACTCAAAGTTCTTTGGTCTCTCTGGAGGTGATGGTAAGGTTCCATCAGCATCACATATAGACAAAACGGCAAAGAATGCCAACAGTACCAGTAGCGTGTATGTGAGTGATGCATTCATCTGTATTGAGAATGAGACACAAGTCAATCAGTGTCCAACTAATTTATTTCGTGTCTTCATTATAGAGCAGTTGTAAAGAGTGGTGTGGAAATGGGGCTACTGAGTCCATTTAACTAAGGGTTTTCTGGGTTGTCTTTCAGTTTAAAACCGTGTGTCTCATGGAGAAGTTTTCTCCATGAGTGGATCCAAAACCAGCGAGGGTTTTCTGAAAGACAAACCTATTTTAGTGATTGCAAATTTATAAAAAACAAAGGAAAACTGTCAGTTGAATTCGATAAGACTATCTACTTGATAGAAAGTCGATGACCAATAATAACCAATATATGTTTGGATTTACCCGTAACTCATGAGATATGTGCAGAATCTTTAATAGGACGTAAGCAAATCATACTCATAGACCACGAGATTGTTGTTGGACCTCAATGATTCTCTATGAGACCCAAGTCCTAATCCGATTATATAATAATGCATAATCCAATTATATAATAATGCAGAATAATGTACAGAATGCGAGTGCATAAAATCTTGAGTTTATACTGTATTTTGGTATGAATCATTCTTTATATGAAAGATAAGTTGTTATTATGTTCTTAGTTATGAAGTTACGAAGAATGCTTTCAACTCACCTTATAGATATAGTATTATCCCGTATTCTCTTACTTATTTATTAAATTCTCTATATCAAGTTGATTATAACCTTCTGAGATTTTATGTTGTGAATTAATCTTCTGGTACTTGTTATGACTCCTTTCCTTTTGTTACCCAGACTTCATGTGATGGCAGATCTCAGGCGAAGCCCCACTTATAACTTCCTCGACAGCATCCGCTTGATATGATTGGTCGGATGCAAAGCGATAATGACAGCAAGCATGCGATGTCACAAAGTCAATATTTAGATCAGGTGACCTTTATGGATGAAAACGTTTAACGCTGGGTGGGTACAGGAAACGACGATTACACCGGGAGGTAGTGAGGAAGTAAAACATCATTTCATTGCGGGATAATCTTTATAGATTACATAGCCTGCAGTTAACTAGACTGACGTGAGCAGTTTGTGAGGGTGGTGCTTCCTACATCACAATGTACACCTACATCATGTGATGCCCTTAAGATAATGCAGATAAGGGAATGATGAGAAATAGGAAATCTGAGGTCTATAGCACTGACAAAAACAGTATATTAAAGTCATGGCACGAACACGAGCAGGACTCTAATTTCCGGCTACGACCACGTCGAGTGTTTTGCCTTGCTTTCCTTAGATAATATGAACACTGACGTAAATAAGTTTTTTACTTTCCATGTAATTTTCAATTAATCCATTTAAAACATACATGTATGTATCTAATCTAATTTGACAATTGCGAGTAAAGTGCTTGACTGCTGAAATATCTTAGAGGTTTACACGAGCCAGTTCATGCAGCTTACTTCCACTTTCTTATATAAAGTCATATACCTGTAATAGAAGACTAACGGCAGCCATCCAAATAATTTAGTGGGCAACTTGAGTTGAGAATGAGGTTGAGAGTACATAGTATAAAGTATGTGGTAAGAACCATTAAATTTGGTCAAATTACATGGAAGGGCTTATGTTTTAGGGAATGTAAATGCATAAGTATGCTGCCGGACTCGTGCTAACTTTCGGTTTATATGTGCAAATTAGTGCATCTGAGTTTAGGAAATAAGTGTTTTTTCATACAACTCAAATTCGCAGAAAAAATCTAGACGTTTTGAAAAAAATCAGGCTGATCAAAATTTCTCGAGGGAAAAATAAGAAAGTCATTAGGAGAAACCTGCAATGTAACATGGAGCAACGAGTCGGTCAGTATCAACTAATGCTCTACTTTATAAGGAGGCTTATTTGTTTTGAGTCGGGATTGAGGCGCACAATGGGAACATTTTGAACCCAAATTGTAGTGACTTCAAATTCAGCATCCTAACCACTGAGCCATCCTGCTGTTGATAACAATGACGAGTTAAATCGAGCTAATAATTTGGTTTATCAACTCTCTGGAAGTAGAAAAATCTATTTAGTAAATATCAGGTTGCTTGAAATTTCTCTTAGAATAGGTCCACTAACTTTATTGTAAGCGGTCCACACAGACAGATTGCTTTCATGTGGGGGCCACCTTTCAAAGAACAACAGGAAGCCATTAACAGAGGGGAGATAATTAGGTGAGAAATTACTCGCTGGACAGGAAGTAGATTGTGTCCAGGCCAGTCACACATCATTTCCTAGTTAAGATGGTATCTAGTTTTCGGGACATTGAATTTTATTATCTTAAGTATATATTTTCATAATATTCAGCGAACGAGAAAGCGCACTTCAGGTGAACCCACCGACCTGGACAACTCTAACTACCCAGCGAGATACATGAAGCAGTTTTATTGCGCTACGACCGACCGCATTTAGCGAAGGTAGAAGCTCTTTGGCTTGAGAAATCGTGTGGCATGACTTGTTTTTTTGTCAGTTTCTAGTTGCTTATGGAACATAAAAATGATGAATGTTGTGGATGTAGATAGCTAGATTATGAAGCTAGTTTTAGTTGGAACAGGCACGACCTGCACTGCCTAGTAGACTATCATTCTGACCTTCGTTACTATGAACTGTGTTATAATTGTTGCTTTCAGTGGACAGTGATGTAAGTAAGCTTGAATATTTTCCTTCTAATCTTCAGTTTATCCATATTTGTATCTAATCTAAAACATATATCAACGTCTATTGATAAATGGTATTGAGATTTATGGATGCGAAGGTTGGCGGGATGGCCTCTTGCTACATGTTGAGCAGCGTGAAATTTCTCCCACATGTGAAGCGATATAAGAAATAATATGCTGTGTATTTAGCCGGTGTATTCGAGTAGTAATTTGGAAGCCATTCATATGATTGTGACTTCGTTCCTTCCTAACTATGACGTCAAGAAACAGCCATTTTGAATGTCAACATTGGCAGTGAAAGTTTCCAGGGTTTCTCTTCATTGCTGTGAGTTACTGGGAAACTTATAATGCAATCTGTATATTGGCGTTACTCTGACATCAGTGGTTAGGATGATGTCGGGAGTAAGATGGCAACGGCCTACGCTGACAGCAGTGATAATTAAGTAGCCTCCGGCACATTGACCACCTATCACATAGCATTGACTGAATAATAATATGGTGGAGTGTTTAACATCCCTCAGAGCTAAGCAAAACTGGCATTGCAATGGCAATTATTCAGTAAACTTGTGCTGCAAATAAGTTTGGTTTTATTTTCCTAATAATTTACAGTTATTTCAGGTTTAAAATTGATTATTCTATGAATTGGATTAAGTGCGTGGACTGAGTCTTCCAAAGTAACTATAACCGACTAGATGCCCGCGTTCTTTCATTTAAACAGTGGGAAGGAAAGCGGGACAGGTCAGTGGTTAGTGGTCAGCGGCTGACAAAAGACTAGGAAAAACTTGTGAGCCAAATACTGGCCATCACTGTGAGCATGGCCTCTTCACACGATTTCTAGTTCCTATTGCTCCGAAACAAACCGCAGGCTTATATAAAGAGAATCTACTCAACAAGATGGTCCAGGAGTTGCATGAAATCTTTTTCCCCAAGTCATCCCTGGTACTCCCACAGGAGATGACAAGTGTTTATTGAGCTTCCATTATCTCAATTAACAACCATTTCATTTACCTGCTGTTTGGTTGTTTGTGTCTTGGGTCCTTACATAAAGTATAGCACGTGTCATGACATTTGCAAAATCAGCATCACTCATGTAATAGAGGGAGAAATAAAATTTATTATTCAAACACAAAGTTTAGTCTCGCGATGAAGTCCAACTACAGTTATCTTTATATCACTGAACTACCATCTCTATGGGGCATGTGGGTGCGATCATAAAGTCCCCTAATGACGCACCATGCGAAGGCAAAGATTCCGTATAGGCTAATTCCCGAATGCCTTGGAACACTAGTCAGGGTATACCCCTGATATCTTTTGGAGTACGGAGTAAAGAAGAACAACACAAGCCGGTTACGGCAAAACATTACTTCTAGCAATAAAGTTAAAAATTTTGGTTAGCGTGTTGGAGAGACCCGTAATAGGTTACCACATCCCAGTACACTTTACAGAATATGATGAAATAATATTGAATTTCTTGACATAGGTTAGCTGAATTGGTAAAAAACTTGGATCTGCGATCCATGGATTGCAGGTTCGAGCCTCAATGCCGACGGGGCGTTTTTCTGGTATGGGCCTTTAGCAGGCCCCTCACTACAAAGTGCTAGCGAGGCTTCAGAACATAACTGTAAAAATAATGGAGGTCCCAATCAGTTGATAAGGGTCAAGATCACTCCATGGTTGTAAAATATCCACCTCTCCCTTCTCGTTAAGACTAACCGAAATCTCAGTGGGTGACGTGTAAACTGACTTCAGTTGACTGACCCCCAACCTGGAGAGATGATACTGACCCGCATGTGGTGCTCCATGCCAAGTCGTAACTGGTGAAAAACAAGTATCTAACCCGGCAGCTTTGCCATATAGGAGAGAGACCTCGTATATTAGTTTTCAACCATCCCAGTACACTTTACAGAGTATGATGAAATAATATTATATTTTTTGACAGTTAGGTATATGATACAGGTATGTGCTCTTTACTGTTCGCAGCACTGGCAAGAATGTTGAAGTGACGTTTGCATCATTCGAAAAAATGTGGCATTTCGGGAAAACATCCCATAGTCGGAACAATAATAAAAGTATTATATGTACGGTGAGTATATTGTACAGTACAGAGAAGTACACTGTATAGGACACTTCATTGAGCTAAAAAAACATCTGGATGCCAGGGAGATTCTATTTTAATGTAGACTTGAGTCAGAATTGATATAAATTCAAACTAGTTTTCAGATGAGACAAGTGCATAACTGAGCACATAATTGGTATAGGTAGTTTTTAGCACTATTTCAGAGATCTCTGTACTTTTACATAAATCATCAAAAATCTGCATGAGAACTTCTCAATACCTTTTATAAATCTTGGTCAACTGGAATACGATTTTCAGGTGGGGCATTTCTAATATTCTAGAATTTTTCCCCTGGAAAAATACCATTTCTATTTCGACCTGAAAAAAACCACATTATTTAGAATTACTTGCAAGTGACCTGTTCATTACTGCCACTGTGTATCAAATAATTCCTGAAGTCATGGAGGTTTTTTGAGAACTGAAAACTACCTATACCTCTGGGAAAATGTGTATTTAGTTTAGAACAAATCAACAAATGCCATGAAGCCCACGATATTTGGGGGCAGACTACAGGGAGACGTCAGTCAAGGGTACTGATGCACTCAGGCGTAGTTGGGGAACCACCTGCCCGGTTGGCTACTGGCGCATTTATCCTTATCCTCTTCGTCTCCACATACACGGTTATATGTTGTGTCAGGACCCAGTCCCAGTAAGCTCCTCTCCTCATTAATACGAGTACTGAATGTGGAAGCGCTAGTTCCCACAAAGTACCTAAAACGAGTAGATGATAGCTGGTATGGTAAGACTGCAGGGCTGGCAGGATAGATTCAATTCTCCAGTTTAAAGCAATAGCGGGATAGCTCAATGGCTAGGGTACTTGGCTATCAATGAAAAGAACCTGAGTTGAAGTCCTAGTCGTGCTGAGGGCACACTGTGACAATGAGCTCCTAACGAAATTTCTAGCTTTTATCGATCCAACAAGCCTCGGGGTTAGGTGATCGTTCAAAAGGATAGCCAAGTAAGTGCTCAAGTACAAAATAGGCTGCAGTTTATATTGTAAATTGAGAACCCAACTAAGAAAATTTGGGTGGGACCCGACCTTGTGCACTTTCTTGTAGTTTTTGAGCTAATAGCATCAGCTTTGCTGATATTCTTTTGGTTGGTCGGTATTTGCTTACTTTTTTTAAAAAGTACATAAGTACAATGTAATATTTGATATATGGAACCCATACGCTGTTGTGGGAGGATGACTTTCAAATAGAGAAGAAAGCAAGAGTAGAATGGTATGTTCAAGGTTCAAGATTCCAGATTTGTGATACTTAATTCGGCCTCGGTGTAGGCGATGAGGTAAGGGGAGGGTAATTTTCAGCCCACTAGTGTCATTACTTCCTTTGACTGTACATGTAGTTAGCGCAGAAAATGCTAAGTTCCGGCTGACCCTAGGTCTGCTTGAGGTATCAGACCCCTGAGTGCTGTAAATAGAGTAAACCGTGGTCTCGGTTTCGCAGTGGGAGAAGCTCTAACGCAAATACCTTGCGTGGGCGCAGATCCATTGGTCTATGATAGCCACACCACCGTCGCCAAGTTCCACAAGCTGTGCCTCATCTGGGACGAATCGATAGACTTGGACATCAGGCAAGAGAGAAACCAACTCTTCATATTCTGCAATGAAACGATTTTATATTTATGTTAAACCGAGACATTTAATTTGAGTTGGCATGAGTACAACAACAAACACGTTATGGCGGGAGTACTTTGCAATTGGTGTTTGCGGACAAGGTAACGTTCGTTGCGCATTGCCCTGTCACCAATTCAAACGAGCAGTGATGTACCAAGCCACGACAAGGCGACTCGGGGCGGATTGCACGATACGAAGAAAATGTGCAGACATGCTGTCGCGTTTGTTCGGACAGACAAAGGCATCAGACAATCACTTTAGTCCAGGTGCCAACGGAAATTTTCGCGTTCGCACGATTTCAGTGGATCGTGCATATGAGCTTCTCACAGCAATCATAGCCCCAAAAAGCTTCACTATGACATGGAGCATTGACACTGCCCCGGTAGCGGCACTTCACTATGACATGGAGCATTGACACTGCCCCGGTAGTGGCGCTTCACGCAACGTCATAACTGGTGAAAAAACAAGCACCTCAAAGATTATACCAAGATAACTATATCCCATTTAAATCGACGGAAACAGGTGAGGGTGAGGTGGCCCGGTATATCCTTCACTGTACACGTCTGTCCGATTAGTCCACCCAGCAGCTGATTGGCTGACTGGCTTCTAATAGTACTATTTTAGTATTTAATAGCACTGTTGGAACCACTCAGCCAATCAGCGACTGGGTGGACTAATCCGGTCACACTTTAGAGCCCGAACTCAGCGATACTGTAGTTTTGCCACGCTTAAACAACCTTTTTATATTTGCATGGTAGCAGATCGCACTACTTTTTACACAGTGAGTCCAGTTCTTTCATCTCTAGAAACGCAGCTGTAACTCCGTCCCATTTTGTTTTTGGCAAGTTAAATTATCGAGTGTCTGTGTTGGCCCCTCTACGTAGAGCCGGGCTAGTCCACCAGAGACGTAAAAGAGTCGACCCAGCGGAGGTTGGGGAATGCAGCAGTGCGTTTCCGAAAAACGGGCGGAGTTCATTATCTTGGTATAATCTTTGAGTGCCTACTATCCGGCAGCTTTGCTATAATGGTGAAGAGGTCATTCGATAAAAAAAGTTCGTGGTTTAGATATCTTCCCAACCGAAAAGAACAACGTGTATCATGAACCCGTTTGTAAGAAGACATGCATGGGTAAGTAAATGGATTAGGTCCAAGGCTGTTTAGTTCTAACAGTGAGTGGAACTGTTCTAGAAAGCGGTATATACCCCATCCGCCGGGTGCTGGCTTAATTATCGGGTCAGTCAGACAGAGATTAGGTGATAATGGACTTTCTATTAGCAATAGAACCAATTCATACTAGCGTCAAACCAGGCCGTACTACCCTACACACATCTACAGGTCAAAGTGGGCTAAGCTGATTGGCTGCCATAAGCAAACTGCCCAAAACCTACCCATTCCAAACTGAACCAGAACAATAGCAGTCTATTAGTATCACCGAAATGTTCTCCCCTTAAGTTATGGTTAGTATTGGTAACTGCGGCATCAGTCAATCCAGGTAGTGCGAAATTCCATACTTGTGCCATGTATTGGGGTACTAGGTTTCGGAGGTATGGGTACTGGGTTTTGAAGGTTCTGCGGCATCGGGGTATGAGTATCTGGTTTCGCACTACCCGAGTCAGTCCTAGCAGGCCAGTCATAGATAACTCTATGATCCTAAAAACTTGATTGAATTAACAGCAATTGCTGGGAACTCGGCACACTTCTTAGTATTCATTAAACCATGCCCATTGATTGTAAAAGCCCGGGAATGTGATGACAAGATTTCTAGGTTATACAGCGCCTCACTGGTGAGAATCCGATGCAACGTCAAAGACCAGCTATAATTAGACACCTTTCCTGTTACCCCAATCTTGCATACGAACTGTCCTAATTCCGGACTCTAATTGTGTCCTTACTAAAAAATTTCATTGGTAAATGCCAATGTAATAGGGCAGCAGTGACCGAGAGCTAAAGATTAGAGGGTAACTTTCTCTAGGGAATTACTGAAGCAGCCTGTAGGGTGGCAAATGCGCAGACAGCGAGAGGCAGAGAGCAGCGCAGTTACGAATTTGGTGCTCTCCTACAGTGACTATTATATACCTAGACTGGAATAGACTAGACTAGACCAGACTAGATTACACAACTTTGACAACATATTAGTCACAGC
>Ga0224501_10004081_pt1 | contig 11519 bp, 4 predicted proteins | sample SF_Oct11_sed_USG_4_FD_169105 | JGI IMG/M metagenome (GOLD analysis project Ga0224501, IMG submission 169105) | Sediment microbial communities from San Francisco Bay, California, United States - SF_Oct11_sed_USGS_8_1 | ecosystem: Environmental > Aquatic > Marine > Sediment | place: USA...
CCATAGCCAATGGCTATGTGGGGGGGGGGGGACGTGGCTGTTGGAGAGCCAATTTGTCGCCGGTCACTGAAGTGAAGCCTCAATCTTTTCCGCACCGCCATCACCTTCCCCAGCTCTGAAGAGAGACGGGTATCCATTTACTGCTGGGTGAACTCCGAGAGAATTTTTGAAAAAAATGCCACAAATTCCCTGTGTTCTCATCTCGACATCAGCGATGAGCGCTCTAGCCACTCAGCCACAGCACCTCTGATACATACTACAGATAATAATGGTGTCCATTCTTCGGGCTCAAGAGAACTAGCTATTTAATAAGAAGTCTGACCTGTACGGCAATTGGTTTAATGCGAGGGAGAGTTGCACGAGCGTAAGCTTCACTACCTCACAGGGTTGGCCCCAATCCAACGGTAAACCTGGGTCAAGGCGGTTGGAGGCCAATGTCCTTGGGGGTTAGGGATCAATCAATTTAGCCTCGTTTACCTGTCACCTACAGTGACAGCACAGCGAAGGGAGACGGGAGAAGTGGATCTTTAGCTACGGAGGGGCGATTTTATTCACTGGTTGGGACCTCCATTACTTTTAAAGTGGTGGTCCGAAATCCCGCTAGCAACTTGGAGTGAAAACCTCGGTAAAGGCCCGGACCAAGGAAAAACCTGCAATTCTTAGGAAGCAATTCTACGCTTTAACTGATTACACTATGATGGCCATCATGATAAAGATGGATAAAAGAAACCAACCATAATGCAATGACTAGCTCTGCTCAACTCTCTATGAAAGCAAAGGATGAGTTACACCATAACTACCATCCAGCCACGTGATGGTGGCCCGTACCCTCCATGATGGGGGATATGCATCTGTAAGATATGACAGCCGTACCATCCATGCTGTTGGTATCTGTAGCGGAGACACTTCCTGCCACGCCCCTTCGTGACTGCGTCAGGCTCGGGTTTGATGCGGTGGCGCTACTCTCGTAGGTATTGATGGTGACCAGCGTAGATGTATCGCTCATAGACATATGATCAGCTGAAAGGAGATGGCTAACTTGTATATTCATGTATGACTATGCTGACTGAGCTACCCTAGGGTGTGGCACTACAGGTTGGGCCCGTCAAGACATTATTCTATATCAATAATGGGCTTCGATTCAAATCTTGAGCTAATTACACCAGTTTTATAACCCAATGGAACCCCTGGATGCGATTTTTTATTTGATAGAGTAATGACGGATTAATTTTTCACTGCCTCTTGACAGGTAACAAAGATTTACTGCGATAACACTGTTAAACCTGCTAGATTGGCCTGTCACATAGATATTTAAATGGCTCTGTGCCCACGTTACGCAAACATTAGCCAAAAACCTGGGAGCAATTCGAGCACATAATTTATGACATAACTCGATGGTTAAATTTAGCCGTCATTGAGTTTCACTATAACTGATTGATTCACGTTTTTCCGTCGTGAAATATCAATCGGTCATCTTTCGGGCGCCTCTCCGATTTCCCAATCCGACAATTTCGCTGACCGTTGCATTCCGACCGTACTCAGCATTTTCGAAAATCACTGCCATGTCTTGGCGCTGCAGTAACAGTTACGATGACAGGAATGCAGTCTCATGTCTAGGCCCTAGGCGCACGTCTCTCAAGTGCTTGGAAATCTGCCGATGAGTTTTCTGGGAGAGACTGAGTTCCCAACGATTTGCACTCGACATGGATCCTCACTCGGGTGCCCTTAGTAAACGGATGATGCCACTCCCTTAACTCGATGAGAACATTGCGAGAGGCGTGAGAAGATTTGTCACCAAAAGAAGACTGTAACAGCCTTGTTGAGTTTAAATGTCTTCACGGTGCTTGACCAGATCACTCAGACATGTGTGAATGACCACAGGTTATGAGTATCAACAAAATGACAACTGGCCAGTTTTTACCGTTGTAAACTGTATATGTAGGTCTTCATGCGATACCTCAACCAAATCAAGTTGAGAGTGCTTAAACCCAGAATACGTCATTATTCTCTCACGGGATACTTATGAAATGAGGTCAGCATGCAAGTCCCTGCCTTAGAACTGAAACTGATTTGCCCAAAAGACTTGCCACGGTCACGCAGCTATAGTTGCGAAATACGAGATCAGTAACTTCATAGTTATACGTATGAGGACTAAAATAATCTTCCTTTGAATTAAGGTCCAGCGACATTCGATTGAAAAGACATTGTTTCAATGGGCCCTAAATCGGAATAAAATCTGAGAAAAATAGACAGTGAAAGCATCCACTGAACTGAGGTCCTTTTCATTGAGTGGTCCATATATCTATGGTCGGCTTTCTTGTAAAATAACTTCTGTGCCAATCATACTATCAGCAGGTCATGCTTCAATATACGATACTGACCACCTGGCACATCAAGGCATCTAGCCAGCAAAGTTTAGTTCAACGATATCCAGTTTTGTTTTAAATTAATGTAGCTTCTTCAAAACCCATCATTGGAGTGGCACTGATATGCGCCAAGAATGGAATGCGCCACAGCAAATGCTAAAATAGTTGGCTAGTGACAACTTTGGTAAGAGGGTCACTAACTATGAATAGAGGTGCAACTCCCAGATCCAGGAAGGACTGTTAATTAGTTTGGCAGATTCTAGAGGATTCCGATCCTCTAGTTATGATGCTGTGACGTAGGTCTTTGAATTATAAAGTAAGATTATCTCAATAACAAGATTATAATCCCACATCTACATAGAGATTATCAGTGGATTAACAAAGGGTATAACCTGCCGCGCCTTCGCGTTAGGGCAAACAGCTGACCGGGGCGGGCCCAACGACATACAGTCAGCAAACCGCATATAAGGTAGCGTATGGAAGTTTTGTAAAAACCAGAAACACCTGAACAGAACACAAAGTCACAGCGGAAATCGAATCACAATAAAAGCTTGAGCCTATTTAGCCAAGTTTTTTTTAATAGTCCCAATCAATGCCGAGGAGCAACTACGGAGCTTTTCAAACAAAATTGAATCCACACAGTTCTTGCTTGGTCAAAACCTCCGAAACTGGTGACTCGCTCTAAAGATATATCTTTCAGGCTCAAAATTGCAAACGACTAAAGTTATGAAATCTCCGGGTCGCTCTCGGGCTTGTCGTTATGACAGTCAAAAATCTACCGACGCAGTGTCTCTTGCGAGTGTTTCATAATACAATTACAAGGATTAGTGAATCTAGATCATATATGGATAAAATTCTCCACCAAAAACCGGATTAATTAGGAATGTTAAGTGTCAATCCCATTGCTTCACACATGTTTATAAGCGCAGTTGTGGGTCCAGATTTACCGTGATTATGGCGGGTAGATACGATGTATGCATGCTCTGCAATGCCAGCGGATGGCCGCCGAGATTACGAGTATAGGATTCACGAGCACCAAGAGAAGTGACAACTTTCTCTGTCCCTGATTGTTGATGTATAAGGGCTTTTGCAAACACATTCTGATTCATTCCAAGTGATCCTTTCCAATTTCTGACTTGTTCCAAAATTACACAAGGCCCGCCAATGTATTCATGAGCTCAGGCAACATGCCATACTAACTACCAGACTGAGAATTATTATAGAGTCTCACCTTGTAGTATATCGGAGATGCAGTCTCCGGTTCTATAATGGCTGCTCGAGCCGCTGAAGAGTGAATGTCGGTGGGTGCCAACCGATCGCTGCGATAGAGAGTCTGTCTCGCTACGACTGGATCCATCCGTTGAGCTAGGCAGCTGGTGGTAGTCTCGACTAAACAGAAACACCAAATGTGAGGAGTGTTGGAAAATTAGCATCCATTTCTAACATTGGATGGAACGCTTGAAATAAGATTTTCTCACAAGTTTTACGATATTCAGAGCATTGTCTTCATTTACGTTGAGCCGGTTGGAATACGAGTAACTAAGGTTGAGCTGTTTAGATATGGACGTGAAACTTAAATAATTTCATCTCATGTTCATATATACATTTACGTCCGTCTATTCTGTCTGCGAAAGCCAAAGCACTTAAACCCCCACGAATATTATCTAACTCAATGCTACCATGCCTATGTACTCTTCTGAGTTTTCATTTTTTCCTCAGAGAAGAATAGCTTTCATCCAAACATTGCTCCCCGGTGCCAACTAAATGCTGTCTCATTGGCTAAACTGTATATATAACAACTGAAACAAAATGTTAACAAACATTCCATATGTAGCCCTATTTCCTCACCCGAACAGGTAGGTAGGTATGCTACCTTATAAGCCCTATTTGTTCGTGGCATGTTGGAAGCAGTTGTGGCTGGTTGAGGAATGAGAGCGCATACCACTGCTGACCATTCCAGCTGCTCAACACCGCCTCCACATAGATATCATTTGGCGTTTGGTGATAAATAGGGCTTAGGGTGACTGAACCCCCCCCCCTCTGGGCCATTGACCTCTAACTGCCTTGGCCCATGTCTTCCATTGGACGGAGGCCATCCCTGGTGAGCTATTAAGGCTGACGCTTGGCAACTCTTCCTCCCTTTAAAACAAACCAATTCACACACAAGGCAGCGTTCCCCATGAAGCACCCAGTCCTCTTAGAGCCTAAAAGACAAAAATTATTCACATGATGGTAGAAGAGGGGCTCACCTATTATAGAATGAGACATGAGACTCGAGCTCACGGCCGCCTGTAGCGTCATCGTATGTCGGCAGATTATGGTCGCTTCCCAACTAAAAAACAAGCAGAAAACTACTATAAAAGTAATGTTGTGTCTCCGTGATGGAACAGCTGTCAAGAGTAGTGCAGAACTTGGTCTATGTAGTCCATTGGACTCAGCGTTTCCTGGGGTTAGTCATTGGGGGATTTTCTGCTTACAACTGTGTGCCCCATAGACAAGGTAACTCTATGGGGGACCTCCTATATTTAACGTCGTGATCCGACACAGACGAGCATGTTGCGAGCAACAACATTATGTCCGAACTGGGAATCGAACCAACCTGAGTTACTTATACTGCCCACAACAGTAGCCCGCCCGGACATAAGGCACAGACAAACACATTCTGGTATCCAATGCCATGATCTTTGATTGTTTAGGGAGCTCCCATCTATTGTTTGGAGAAGAAAGGGGTCAAACAAATACTATTCAGATGGTGTGACAAATACTAGGGCATGAGTACATGATCTACGTATAATGATCCTCTGACTAAGTGTTCAATGAGTAACCAGTCCAGCTCATCTCCCCTTCACCCAACGTCATCCATCTAATGAACTGACTAATTATTCAACTGGTGATCTAGTCAATGGCAATCAGCGAGTGGGACGGCAATACAAGATTTCTAGATCCTGAGCCAAACGCTCTCGCCATGACGAAGGTAATGACTAACGGGCATATGGAAATCAGCCCACTGGTCAATCCCGGTTCATGAGAACTGGTCTTACAAACAAGTCGAACGGACAAATCCAGTCGTGTAGTGGATTCAGTAACGGCCTTTAAATGGGATCTATGTGTATTCTGATGTTTGCTTAAAACACAATGCTTTTTATTTGACTGGACCCGATTGGGGAAGGAGTACTAACAGTATGCCTACTCGGATGGCGGTGCAGGTTGCAGTTCTTATTCAACTCAATGCCAATCCCAAACTGAAACCTACTGACAAGGTTAGACAACTCTGCGATGTGAGTTTTGACCAAGTGAAAATTAAGCGTGACATAGATAACTCCGAACACCTTATGCTAAAGTTGTGGTTGGGATAATCATATATGTTATCGGGATAGGACAGAGCTAGCGCTAGAGCTCTGGGCTCGTAATCGTGAAAATCAGGGTTCAAATCCCAGTCACGGCATGAGTCCCGTTGTGCGAGTTATTTACTAAAACAAGCACCACTAAAAAGCGGAGCGTTCACACTGACTCGCCTGTGGTGAAAACTCCCATCCAGCAGTTTTACACAGCAGTGAATTTGTCAAGCGAGAACTATAACTCATCTCTTTCCAGCCCCTGTCTGTCCACTGTTGGGACGTTGGTTTCCTCCTCACCCATAGGTTGTGCGGTACCATTGAGTGGAGATTGGAACCTTTCCTGTCACATTGGCTCAGGATGGGTGGGTGTGATCAGCCGAGGAAAAATCCATTGAAATACTCCGCCACAGCCGGGCATTGAACACGGGCCGCGGTGAAATACATTCATTCTCCCACTGACCTAACATAACCGAGTTCTATAACTCACGTCAATAAGACATGGAGCTCACAGTTCAATAAGCACCAGCATCTGGACTGACCTGCGTATAGCCACGTGGATAGTTTGGGTCATCCGGATGTGACCTGGGAACAGTACTCTTACAGCAGACAAAACGTTTACGCGCCTTCACAACCAGCGTTACCATTATCACTATTAGAAGCATCACAGAGACAGACGAGCACACAATAATAACAATCAGCTTAGAGGTGACGACTTCGTCTGTGGGATATTGATTGGTAGTTTCTGCAAAAGGCAAACATCCAATACAGTTATTGCCATGGGCATCAGAGGTAGGGGCATAATCAGCCAACAGTGTGATTAAAAATATGTCGAGGAGTTTGGTTTTTATTGTACAAACTCTCTACAATATTACGACATTCAATTCACACAAGCTTCATTTCTGTCTTCATTTTTACAGTCTATATCATTGATATGAATATATATGGACCGGCAATCAGAAAACTCAAGGTCAAGCAACCTCATCGGCTTGTGAACTCAGGCACTGGACCATCCTATGTAACGAAGCTCCTAAGCCAGAGGCTTGCAGAAGAAGTAGTAGCCGTAGGAGCTACGATAGATGTGAGGAGCTCATACTCACAATGGAGGCCCTCCGTGGCACGGATTTGAAACCAGATTTTCACGGTTGCAAGCCCAATGTTTTTAAGGAATAAGCTATTCAGCTACCCCCCTGCCATATCAGAAATAGAAGGAATCGCTGTAATCATATCACAAGTTGTCACTCGTTATATTTGAGAGCAAACAACTCCGCACTAGCATACATTCAATTTACAGAGTTGTTAACCCATTTCATAAAATGTACAGCGAATCCAATGAGGCTGTTTGATGATGTCACAACCCAACGAGACTGTCCGGTGGGTCAGCCTTGTACTGCGAATGGATTGCTGATCCATATATTTATATCAATAGTCTGTCTTCATCCAATCTAAATTACCAGATTCTTTGCACGAAGGATTGGCTATACAATAGAAGACAATGCCCGCTACTTCAGACCTAACCAAAGGATTGTGAGTTTGAAACTTACACAAGAACAGACTGCAGAAATGTTTAGTTAGAGCCTATGAAAGATATTCCACGACATAGTTCTCTCTTTGAGCCTCGGATTATTTTATATAACTTTTGTGAGCATCGATTGATAAAAAGCAGCTTGCTAAAATTTTGTGCATAAATACATATATAGAGAGAACAACTCCAAATAAAATAGAGGTTATCTCGCGGCTCATCCAAAATTATCTCTAGATAGAAACAGGAAGTTGTACCCAGGTGCCATTCAACTGAACCGGCTAGATCTAGATTTATAAAGCGGGGTTTTCGTATTCCTGTGGCCCGTCTTTCAACTGATGTCACAATCGATGACAAACAACTCGCACCAGCAAGCTGAAAGTTTTGTGTAAATCTTACTGGCAAAAGCGCCGATGGGTACGCATCTTGGCATGGGAGGACTCCATCTCCCTGTATGTAGACAGCGTGTGGAGTTAGCACCGGCTAGATAGTGGTCATCATCGCAATACAGGTGAAGCTTCGTCCCTTCTCCATAGCTGCCATCAGGCATCACCACCCGAATCTGTATGAACAATTTAGAAACAGGGGAGGTCCCATGATGTTCACTAGCCTCAGGAGGCTCATTTTGATGATATGATTTGGTTTATTCCTCAACAAGAAGTGAACATAATTGTTATTCATGACTCAACAATTAGAAATGAATTGGGAGCAACACCAATAGCTATTACTAGTTCGATTGCTACGGTAATTCAGGAGATTTAAGGTTGGTCAGGGGCCAGCGGCCATGAATATAGCAACGCTGAAGGGCTGTCACCAGTACCGGTGACAACCTAACAATTGCTGGTGAAACTGATTTTAGGCGGGGCAACCAACCAATCAATTTCATACTTACCCCAATAACAACAATGAACATTTTACCAAACACCAACCAGTAGTGATAAGTTATGTACATACTGTTCAGGATGTCCATCCATTTATACTGTCTATGGACCAGGTTGTTAACACAAGCACAAAAGTTTGATGGAAATATGTGGTTGTAGTCACCCTAAGGAGACAATTGCAAGGTGCAGTATTACCTACCTCTTCCTCTTCATTGAGGTCCAAATAGACCTCCCAGTTACCCTGAAAGAGAACCGCCGGTTTCGTGCAGCTGGATCGACATTTGAAGTTAGAGGGGGAGACAGGCTTTCCCGACCTGCAAGATAAGCATTAGAAAACACGCCATATGGAATTTTATATATGTTAAAAATAACATGAAAGGCTTCATACACTACGCAATTGGTACCTTTCTTGAGTCTGATTTACCTAACCCTTGCCAACCGAAGCACGGACAATAGTCGGGGAGACTCCCCCGCCCCCATTGTTGGCTCAATGGCATACCCGATCATTTACTAGATATCATTGATCAGGACTACTGGTAGAAGGGGATAGCTCATGGGCTAGAGCGCTTGGGTCAAGATGGCAAGATCCTGAGTCCAAATTGTAGTCATGCTAATGACCCACTATGTGAATGAGCTCCTCTCCTAATTCCTAGCTCCTACCGCGCCAACAAGCCTCGGACATCAATGGTCTGTTGAAGAGGATGGTCATGTATCCAAGCCTATTTTTTAAATCACCCATCAACACTAACAATCAAACATTTTATTCCATTTGGCGGATTTATTGGTACTCACTCATCGCTAACCCAGCTGCCATTCGTAGTTGTGCAGGTCACGTTATGAATTATCTCCAAACCAAACAGCACAAACTGATCAGCATCCTGACAGCTGACTGAATATTTCTGTAAGATGGCGAAGGACAATAACCGAGTAAGTCAATGAGTAAGTACTCTATGAATATGTAAGTACATAAATACTGTTTAGTTCAGATGTGCGTAACCTTTTCAAAAGATGAGCCACAGTTTTGGGAGACCACCATGTGGGAGCCAGGAAATCATCCTTCCTAACTCTGCCTGGATTACTATAGCAATAAATAAAGTTATTCAACTAGGTAGATGCAAGTACACGCATCAGAAAATACCAAAATACTTTGCTATGGCAAAAATCTAGTATTAACCATTTGGCTTGAGCTCAGGTCGATCAGACGAGAACCGATGACATTTGCACGCGGGAGTCGAGCTTACGGTAGGCACATTAATTGAATGGTATGAAACAAAAGACGCGGTTGTACTTTACTCTTACCCATGTTGTCCTTTCTTTCGTGTCGTTTAAGGAGAAATCAATATTATCCAGGTATGGGGACTCACAGCTTACTGTACTCACTGGTTTACCAATGGCCCGAGATCCTAAAACAAGGCAGGAAATGATTCCGAAAATAGATATGCTAAATCATCTACATGTACATTTATGTACATACATGCTGGTATTAAGCCAAATGTAGCATGATTACGATAGAACTATAGTAATGAAGCTGTTTTGGCTTAAACCAGCCTGTTAACTAGCGTCAAAAGCTCGGTTAGCATACATTGTACCAGGTAGCCACCGATATTTAGTTGCGGGGGGAGGGGGGACATTACGCAAAAACCAGAAAAAAAGCTTCTGTGGTGCTTACCGGCAAACAAAACTAGAAAAACAGACAGTTTTCCCAGCATGCTCAACCCGAAGTGATTCCGCCGGTATGCGCTTACTGCCCATCCGTTCAGAAATGACTTCCGCCTGCGCCTCAAAGAATGAAGATAATAGTGACCAACTACAATAAAAAAAGCATGAGACAAAATGAACTTTAATGGTGCTCTAAAGCTGAAATAGGGCACCTAGTTTCTCACTTCCCCCGTGAAGATGCCTTCCTTCCATAGCGGTGAATTTGTTAACCCAGAATCCATGTCGAATTGAACAAGAATTGCTTTTGACTACAATGATCAACTCTTGTCAGTTCCTGCACAACTGGGTTTATATGACCATTTCTATGTATGTAGCCTTACTTGCTGTTCGATATTCAAATTCAACTCATGGCATCACAGCTGTAGTAAGGCAAAACAGCGACATACCACTGACCAAAATGATTGAAAGCATAATAATCGATCCTAGTTTAAGTAACTCTCAAATGGAGTTTACATGTGCATCAATCGCCCGGTTGCCGCTTAAAACCCCACTCGAAATGGTCATCAAGTGGGCGTCAGCTTCCGGTGAGCCAACGGCTGAGTGCCGTTCTTGCATGCGCTTCAGCGCTAGGTAAGCGGCAACAAATGACAACGCAGATTCGAAATTGCCGCTCTCCGAAGTTCGCCCTTTGCCTAAACACCGGAAGTGGAAATCTAACCACAGTAAATAAAATCGCTGCTCTGATTGGTCACCGCGCTTGCGCCGCTTGGAAAAATAGTGTCGGCTCATGGCGGCACTGTGCCGCTGAATTGGCGAAAGTTGATGCCCGTTTGAGCGGCAGAGACAGCGGTGCCGCTTGTGTAAACACCCCTGTGCTGCTTGCGGCTCACCGTTGCTGCGCCGCCCTTGTGTAAACCCGCTATCAGAGTTAGTAAATTAAATGGGAGTGATATTTAACAATTTAGTATTAATATTAGGTATTCAGTGAATATCGAAGACTGTATTCACTATACAGGACTAGGCGAATCACTTGTGTACTACACAGGTATACTAGCCTACTGTCTAGGCCTAACAAATAGGACCATATTAATTACTTCTAACAAGCTTTTACTACGCTTGAATTGTTTTACAGTTTACACTGACGACTGAATTTACTTCACTGACAAACTAAAAGTGAAACTGATTTTCACTGGGTTTTGCGGTTGCACTTACAGTTACAAGTTTGTGAAGCTAGTCGGTTAGCGACTTACGTACTATTTATGCTATTGTTACTTCATCACTGACGAATGACAATTGGTCACGAACTCTGTACTGAGCCAGTGAGTGAGCCATGGAATGGATGATGGAGTGAGCACGAGCTAAACCTCAATCTAATTTTTACTTACTTACACAAGTGATTGACTCCCTCTGCCACTCCGTGGCTTAGTAAAGAGGTTGTCTCAATCAGGGACCGTCTAGCTACGAGTGAATTTGAGTCAGTAACTGAGTAAGTATTGTGTCACACATTCAACGCGTGACTGGGTCTGGAGATTGGATTTGGAGTGGAGACTCCGTCGCATCAGTGTGTCACTGACTGGCTAAATCACGTTATAATGAGGGCAGCTAAACAGAATTTCATTAATCACCTACTTTAACAAATACCTTTATTGTTTTCCAATGTAGTAGGGGACTACTGGCTCGAACTAGGCTGCGAAAATCGATCAACAGAAACACAGACTGACGGGACTCAGAACCTGCAAAGCAAGCACGGTGAAGA
>Ga0224501_10004082_pt1 | contig 11519 bp, 24 predicted proteins | sample SF_Oct11_sed_USG_4_FD_169105 | JGI IMG/M metagenome (GOLD analysis project Ga0224501, IMG submission 169105) | Sediment microbial communities from San Francisco Bay, California, United States - SF_Oct11_sed_USGS_8_1 | ecosystem: Environmental > Aquatic > Marine > Sediment | place: USA...
CCTAAAAAGATGCGCCAGCTAGCTCTAAGGTGCGTCCTATCAGCCAAGGTGAAGGATGAGGAGCTAATGGTTTTGGAGCAACTGAAGCTTGACCAGCCCAAGACTAAGGAGATGGCAGGGATTTTGGCGACACTGGGGGTGGACTCCTCGGCTCTTATCGTTACCGATGAGCCAGAGGAAAACGTAATTAAATCAGCTCGTAACCTGGTGGGAATTAAGACCATACCAGCTAACATACTCAATGTGGTTGACATCCTTTCCTATAAGATGTTATTGATGACTGAGGCTGCGGTACGCAGAGCAGAGCAGCTATGGGGAGGTAGCAGTGCATCTATATGAGGTATTGCGCCGTCCATTGATAACGGAGAAGAATACCGCCATTCTTCAAGCTCAAGGCAAATATGCCTTTGAGGTGGATGGACAGGCTAATAAGGACCAAATCAGACAGGCTGTGGAAATAGCATTTAATGTCGGTGTGACCCAGGTTAACGTGATGACAGTACATGGCAAGACGCGAAGGATGCGAGGACGGCAGGTGGTGACCCCGTCCTGGAAAAAGGCAATTGTCACCCTCAAACCGGGGGACAAGATTGAGCTCTTTGAGGGTGTTTAGTACTTTGTAGAGAGGGTCTAATGGCGCTGAAAATATATCGTCCAACTTCTCCCGGTAGGCGGGGTATGAGCGGCTCTACTTTTGAGGAGATAACCAAAACCGAGCCGGAGAAATCGCTACTCGTGCCCCTTAAGAAGAGGGCTGGTCGTAATAGTCAGGGCAGAATAACGGTTCGCCACCGTGGTGGGGGAGCGAAGCGAAGGCTGCGCATTATTGACTTTAAACGAGATAAGTTTGGTGTCCCCGGCAAAGTGGCGGCTATTGAATATGACCCCAACCGTTCGGCACGTATTGCTCTCATTTATTATGCTGATGGGGAAAAGCGGTATATCCTTGCCCCTTCAGACCTCAGCGTTGGCGACACCATAAACTCAGGTAGTGATGCTGTGGTAAAATCTGGCAATGCTTTACCATTGAAACTAATCCCCGCTGGGACTCTAATCCATAACATTGAGTTGGAGGTGGGCAGGGGAGGACAATTGGTGCGAAGTGCCGGGGCTGCAGCTCAGCTAATGGCCAAGGAGGGTGAATATGCTCTGGTTCGATTACCATCTGGCGAGGTGCGGCGTATTCGTAACGATTGTTTGGCTACTATTGGTCAGCTAGGAAATGTTGACCATCAGGGTATTGATTTTGGTAAGGCAGGTCGTAAACGGTGGTTAGGCTGGCGACCCACAGTGAGGGGTTCGGCTATGAACCCGCGTGACCATCCTCATGGTGGCGGGGAAGGTAGAGCCCCGATAGGCTTGCCTGGAGCTAAAACGCCTTGGGGTAAGCCAGCTCTGGGCTATAGAACTCGCAAGCATAAGGCTTCAGATAGGCTAATTGTCAAACGCAGGGGGAAGTGACACAATGTCAAGGTCAACCAAGAAAGGTCCAGCCATTGATGTCAAACTGTTGAAGAAAGTTGAGGCATTGAACCGCTCTGATCAGAAGGGAGTAATAAAAACTTGGTCACGCTGGTCTACTGTCCTGCCCCAGATGGTGGGGCTTACCATCGGAGTCCATGATGGCAGGAGGCATGTACCCATCTTTATCACTGAAAATATGGTGGGACACAAGTTAGGCGAGTTCGCCTTGACCCGAACCTTCAGGGGGCACTTGGCTAAGGCAGAGAAAATTACCCAGGTAAGGAAAAGGAAGTAAGGCATAGAATGGAAGTGAGGGCAGTAGCTAAGGATACTGGAATATCACCACGCAAGGTGCGCCCACTCGTAGATATGGTGCGGGGCAAGAAGGTGGATGAGGCGCTAACCTTGCTCAAGTTTGCCCCTACACCGACAGCCCGAGTTGTAGCCAAGGTGGTGAAATCAGCGGCGGCTAATGCTGAGAACAATTTCCAGATGTCGCCTTCAGACTTGAAGATTGTCAACATCTTTGCTGATGAGGCACGAACTCTGAAGAGGTATCGGCCCAGAGCCCGGGGGCGAGTAGGCTCTATCCTTAAGCGTTCTAGCCATATAACAGTCATTGTTGCTGAGCAGGAGGATTAATTGGGTCATAAGGTTCATCCTTTTGGTTTTAGAATTGGGGTCATACGAGATTGGCAAGCCAAATGGTATGCTGATAAGAACTATGTAGACTCTTTGCAGGAAGACCTGAAGCTCCGACAGGCTATTGAATCCAAGTATACTGAAGCTGGCATCTCCTTGGTGGAGATTGACCGCCAGGCAAATAAGGTATCGATAACTATCTACACTGCCCGACCTGGCGTCGTCATCGGGCGGGGAGGGCAGCGAGTTGATGAGATGAGGCTCTACCTTGAGAGCCTTATCGGGAAGAGGGTTCAATTAAACATTCAGGAGATTCAGCAGGCTGAGCTCGATGCCTATTTGGTAGCTAGGTCAGTAGCTGATCAAATTGAGCACCGGGTTGCTTTCCGCAGAGCGATGAAACAGGCGATGTTTCGCACCATGCAGGCTGGGGCCAAGGGGATGAGAATCAGCTGTGCCGGTAGGCTAGGTGGCACTGAGATAGCTCGCCGTGAGGTTATGCATCAGGGGCAAGTACCCCTGCATACACTACGGGCTGATATTGATTATGGCTTTACCGAGGCGCGTACTACCTTGGGTCGGATTGGCGTAAAGGTCTGGATTTATAGGGGTGATATTCTCCCAGAATCTGGGAAGCTGGAGGTTGAGGAGACGCCTATCGAGCCATCATCAGAGGAGAAAGATGTTACAGCCTAAGCGGGTAAAATATCGGAAGAGTCACAAAGGACACCGCCGGGGCGGAGCCCTGGCGGGAAATAGTGTTGATTTTGGTGATTTTGGTTTGCAGGCGTTAGAATCTGCCTGGGTTACCAGCCGACAGATTGAAGCGGCACGGCGTGCTATCACCCATTACATTCGTCGTGGTGGTAATATCTGGATCCGCATCTTCCCTGACAAGCCGGTCACCAGAAAGCCAGCTGAAACCCGTATGGGTGGGGGCAAGGGTTCCCCAGACCATTGGGTAGCTGTGGTTAAACCGGGGAGAATTCTGTTTGAAATGGGGGGAGTTAACGAAGGAATAGCTAGAGAGGCGATGCGTCTTGCTTCGCACAAGCTCCCAATAAACACCAGATTTGTGGTCAGGGAAACTGGCATAGCTATTGGCAGTGATTCTGTATCTAGGGAGTTGACTCAAGGTGAAGGTTGAGGAAATTCGAGCTCTCAGCCCTGAGGAATTGAAAAAGCAACTGGAGGAAGCTCACCAAGAGCTGTTTAACCTCCGCCTCCGCTTGGCTACCAAGCAATTGGTAAACCACCGTGAAATTCCCAGAGTTAGGAGGAAGATTGCTAGGCTGAAGACGATAATAAGGGAAAGAGAGCTGGTATAAGGTGACGGGCTATGGAAAGCAAGCGTAAAATTAAGTTTGGCCAGGTGGTGAGTGATAAGATGGATAAGACGGTGGTTGTGGCTGTAGAAACCCCTAAGCGCCACTCGTTATATAAGAAGACCATTAGAAGGGTGGCCAAGTATAAGGCTCATGATGAGAATAATGAGTGCCGAGTGGGAGATAAGGTAAGAATTGTGGAAACTCGTCCCCTGTCAAGAGACAAGCGGTGGCGAGTAGCTGAGATAATATCCAAGGCAGAGGTGGTGGAGGTTCGACCTGAGGAAATAACCTAGAATTCATTTAGGCTAGAGTGATATGATTCAACCCTATAGCAGACTTAAAACAGCAGATAATACCGGAGCCAAGGAGATTATGTGTATTGGTGTTTTAGGTGGCACCAGGAAGAAATATGCTCGAGTGGGTGATATTATTGTAGCTTCGGTAAAAAAAGCAACCCCAGGGGCAGTGGTGAAGAAGGGAGAAGTGGTCATGGCGGTTATTGTTCGCTGTGCTCAACCTTATCGGCGCCCTGACGGCTCTTATATTAGATTTGACGAGAATGCGGCTGTGATTCTAACCGATAAGAATAACCCTAAAGGTACCAGAATATTTGGACCAGTAGCCAGGGAGCTGAGAGACAGGAATTTTACCAAGATTATATCCCTGGCACCTGAGGTGTTGTGAGGAACGATGAAGATTAGAAAGAACGATACCGTACTGGTTATTGCTGGTAAGGATAGGGGTAAGAGGGGCAAGGTGCGCTTTGCTTACCCCAAGGATGAACGGATATTGGTGGAAGGCATCAACTTTATCAAAAAGCATAGCCGGGCAAGGGGGGCAGCTAGGCAGGCAGGCATAATAGAGCGGGAGGCGCCAATTCATGTGTCAAATGTTATGCTACTGTGCAATAAGTGCGATCACCCGGCTCGGGTTGGTTTCCGCTCCTTGGCTGATGGCAGGAAGGTTCGGATTTGCCGCTCTTGTGGTGAGGTAATTGATTAGATGTCACGACTCAAAGAAAGGTATAAAAAAGAGCTTGTTCCCAGCCTAATGGAGCTTTACGGGTATAAGAATATAATGCAGGTGCCGCGTCTGGACAAGGTTGTGCTCAATATTGGCTTAGGCGAGGCGATTCAGAATGCCAAGGCTCTAGAAGCGGCTCAGAGTGATTTGGTGGCTATTTCAGGGCAACGCCCAGTTATCACCCGTGCCAAGAAATCTATCGCCTCCTTTAGGTTGAGGTCAGGGATGCCTATCGGGTTGAAGGTAACCCTGCGGGGAGAGCGGATGTATCACTTTTTTGACAAGCTGGTGAATGTTGTCTTGCCCCGGATGCGTGAGTTTCATGGGGTTTCCAGAAACTCCTTTGATGGCAGGGGCAATTATACCTTGGGGCTTAAGGAACAGCTGGTCTTCCCCGAATTGGATTATGATAAGATAGACAAGGTGCGGGGATTGGAGGTATCAATCATTACCACTGCCAGGACGGACGAGGAAGGCAGTCACCTGCTGGAATTATTGGGTATGCCATTTACTAGGGATTGAAGCGGAGCAAGAATGGCTAAGAAGTCAAAAATTGAAAAGTGGAAGCAGCCTGCCAAATATAGGGTGCAGCAGCATAATCGCTGTTACCTGTGTGGTCGACCTCGTGCCTATATACGTAAGTTTGGCTTATGTCGCATTTGTTTTCGTAAGTTAGCTCTGGCCGGGCAGATTCCTGGAGTAAGAAAAGCAAGTTGGTGAGGTGGATATGACTATCTCTGACCCAATAGCTGACATGCTAACCCGAATACGCAATGCCATTATGGCAAGGCATGATTTTGTGCTGATTCCAACCTCAAGGACGAAGCTGTCGGTTGTTAGAATCCTTAAGGAAGAGGGTTTCATTAGCGATTACGAAGTGCTTAAAGGCAAGCCACACCGGGTGATTAAGGTTCATCTCAAATATGATGATAAAAATCAGTCAATCCTTTCTGGGTTGGAGCGGGTGAGCAAGCCTGGGCTAAGGGTATATGTTCAGCGCAAGGAGATCCCTCGTGTTTACGGTGGTTTGGGAATTACTATCGTTTCTACATCTAAGGGTGTGATGACCGGGCAGCAAGCTTGGCGCCGGGGGATTGGTGGTGAACTTCTGTGTTATATATGGTAAATAAGTCTCAAGGTGGTAGGCATGTCTAGGGTAGGAAGGATGCCCATACCCGTGCCAACGGGTGTTGTGGTAGATATTAAACAGGGTGAGGTAACGGTAAAGGGACCCAAAGGGGAGCTTCATCGTCGCTTCAACCTGGATATGGATATCGCCCTAAACAATAATACCCTGGTGGTATCGCGCCCCAGTGATAGCAAGTTGCATCGTTCCTTGCATGGACTGACGCGAAGCCTTTTGGCTAATATGGTGGAGGGGGTAACCGCTGGCTTTGAGAGAAACCTTGAGATAGTGGGTGTGGGCTATCGGGCTGAGAAAGTTGAGGATAAGCTGGTAATTCGTGTTGGATATTCGCATCCAGTAGAGGTATCGCCATTGCCAGGGGTGTCCCTGGATGTAGAAGGAGTAAACCGCATCAAGGTTAGCGGGATTGACAAGGAGGTAGTAGGCGAGATGGCAGCCGAAATTCGGGCTATTCGTCCGCCTGATGCTTATAAGGGTAAGGGTATTAGATATGTTGGGGAGTTAGTCCATCTTAAAGCAGGCAAGGCGGGTAAGGCTATAGGCAAGAGGCAATAATGGGAGAAGTTGAGCCAAGGATAGCACGTAATAGAAGACACAGCCGAGTCAGAGCCAAGGTAGTGGGCACAGCCTCACGCCCCCGGTTGTGTGTTTTTCGTAGCTTGAACCATATTTACGCTCAGGTTATTGATGATTCACGAGGCCATACCCTGAGCTTTGCTTCAACCCTTGAACCAGAGATAAAGGGTGAGGCTGCTGGTAAAGCAAAGACGGGTAAGGCTGAGCTCGTTGGTTCTCTGTTGGCTAAGCGAGCAATGAGCAAAGGGATAAGCCAGGTGGTTTTCGACCGTGGTGGATACAAGTATCATGGCCGGGTTAAAGCCCTAGCCGAGGCAGCTCGGCAGGCAGGATTGAAATTTTAGGGGGTAGTTTTAAGGTAAGTGAAAGAACCCATAAGCAGGATAGACCCAACAGAATTGACATTGACTGACAAGCTGGTGTATATCAATCGGGTGAGTAAGGTGGTGAAAGGAGGCAAACGCCTCAGTTTCAGTGCCTTGGTGGTAACTGGGGATGGTGAAGGATATGTAGGCGTTGGTGTGGGTAAAGCTAACAGTGTGCCAGAGGCGATTAGCAAGGCTGGCGCTATTGCTAGAAAGAAGTTGATTAAGGTTCCGTTAGCCGGGACTACTATCCCTCAGGAAATGAGGGTTAAATTTGGAGCTGCCGAGGTCTTGTTAAAGCCAGCAGCACCAGGTACAGGCATCATTGCCGGCGGCAGCATCCGTGCCGTGATGGAGATAGCTGGAATTAAGGACATTCTTACTAAGTCGTTGGGTAGCTCAAATCGGATTAACACAGCTAAGGCTACCATGCTCGCCCTTAGTCAGCTTAAAGACCCTAAGGAGGAATTAGCCAGGCGTAAGGGTATTCCTAAGGTTGAGGAAGGAGTAATCGGTGGCTAAGTTGCGTATCACTTGGATTAAAAGTGGCATTGGCTATGCCCAGGTTCAGAAGAGAACCTTGAAGGCTCTGGGACTTAATCGGCTAAATCAGAGTGTTACTCATGATGACTGTGCTTCAATTCGGGGTATGATCAATAAGGTGAGGCATCTAATTAAGGTGGAGGAAGAGAGCTGATGAGGCAGGAAAATCTCTCCCCGGCCCCTGGCGCTAAGAGAAAGAGGAAGAGAGTAGGTCGGGGGGATGGTAGTGGACATGGCACCTATTCCGGGCGAGGTTGTAAAGGGCAAAAGTCTCGCTCTGGCTATAGGATGCGTCCTGGCTTTGAAGGCGGGCAGTTGCCGTTAATCAAACGCTTGCCGCAAAAGCGTGGCTTTGTCAATATCTTTAGGACGGAATATAGCACGGTTAATATTGATAAACTTGGTATCTTTGAGCCGGGAAGCGAGGTAACACCGGAGAAGTTGGTAGCCGCCGGGATAGTAAAATCACTACGGCGCCCGATTAAGATTCTGGCGGTAGGTGAAATTAGTCATCCCTTGGTGATAAGGGCAAATAAGTTCTCTGCTGCTGCTAAAGCCAAGATAGAGGCAGCCGGGGGCAAGGTGGAGGAGATTGAGCATGCGGCCCAGACAAGCTAGGCCACGACTTTTACAGGCAATGCTTGATGCCTTCAGTCTGCCTGACTTAAGGCGCCGGATCCTTATCACTTTTGGCATTCTGGTAATCTTTCGCTTTGTGGCTCATGTGCCACTTCCCGGGGTGGATCTTCAGGCCTTGCAGGAGCTGTTTGAGCGTAATGCATTGCTGGGTATGCTTGACATGTTTAGCGGTGGTGCCATGAGGCGCCTCAGTGTGGCAGCTATGGGGGTCTATCCCTATATAACGGCTTCAATTATTATGCAGCTATTGGTGCCTATTATCCCACAGCTGCGAGCTATCTCTCAGGAGGGGGAGGCGGGGAGACACAGGATTAATCGCATTACCCACTGGTTAACTGTCCCCTTGGCTGGTCTTCAGGGCTACGGGCAGTTGGTCTACCTCCAGCGTGAGGGTGTGGTCAGTAGTGCCGCGGTATTGCCCATGGCAAGCATGGTTCTGTCATTGATAGCCGGCACTATGTTCTTGGTGTGGCTAGGTGAGCGTATTACTGAATATGGTATTGGTAATGGCATATCTATAATAATCTTTGGCGGCATCGTGGCTGGCTATTGGGAAACGGGAGGCCAGGTTTTCATAGCTGGGGGACAGGGGCAGTGGGGTGGTGTAGTTGCTTACATTCTTATCGCCCTAGCTACTACTGTTTTAATAGTCATATTTACTGAGGCACACCGCCGCGTCCCGGTTCAGTATGCTCGCAGCATCTTTCGTGGTGGTCGTATGTATAGACAATCAGGCTCAACCCATATCCCACTGCGGGTAAACACTGCTGGCATGATACCCCTTATCTTTGCTATGTCGCTAGTCGTCTTCCCGGGTGTGGTGGCCAGTTATTTTGCTAACCCGACTGGGGCTGACCCCAATTTCGCCAACTATATTATGAATCTGTTTGACCCCAGGGCAGCATTGCCTATGGGCTTATTTTACTGGGGTCTCTACTTTTTCTTGGTGGTTGCCTTTGCCTTCTTTTATACTATGGTCATTTTTGAGCAGCAGAATTTGCCCGGTACCCTGCAGCGGCAGGGAGGGTTTATCCCCGGGATTCGACCCGGACCGCATACCAAGGATTATCTTGACGGGGTGATAAAACGCATTACTTGGGCGGGGGCTTTGTTTCTGGCTTTAGTAGCGGTAATGCCCTTCATAGCCAGGGGGATTACCAATGTCCAGATGATACAGCTATCTAGCATGGGTATGCTTATTGTGGTTGGTGTTGTTTTGGATACTATGAAACAGATGGAAGCGCAACTGATAATGCGGCGCTACGAGGGCTTCATCAAGTAGAGATAAAGGTGTATATTATTTTTCTAGGTGCCCCCGGGGCAGGCAAAGGAACACAGGCAGCTAATGTGTCTCGGGAGCGGAATTTGGTTCACATCGCCTCTGGTGACCTGTTTCGGCAGGCGCTGGAGCAAGGAACTGAGTTAGGCATAAAGGCTAAGTCTTATATGGAAAGGGGGGTGCTAGTCCCTGACGAGATAACAATACGAATGGTTCTTGAGCGTTTGTCAGCTCTGGATTGTGAAGAAGGGGCAATTCTTGATGGCTTTCCCAGGAATCTGGAGCAGGCTGAGGCACTGGACAAAGCCTTAGCCCAGCAAAGCAAGGCTATAGACAAGGTGGTGTATATCAAGGTCTCTGAGCAGGAGCTGCTGAAGCGCTTGAGTGGGCGCTGGATTTGTCGCCAGTGCCAGACGCCATATCATATAAAAGATTCTCCCCCCAAGGTTTGGGGTAAGTGTGACAAGTGTGGTGGTGAGCTATATCAGCGCCCTGATGATATCGTAGAAAGGGTCAGGAAACGGCTGGAGGTCTACTTTGCTGAAACGGCTCCCCTGATTGATTATTATGCCCGGTTGGGCAAGCTATTGGAAGTAGATGGAGAGGGGGGTGTGGATGAGGTGGGTAGAAGAATAGTCTTAGCTCTTCATGGGGGTAGTTTATAGCTGAATGAGTATAATCATCAAATCTGAGCGAGAGATTGCTGTTATGCGCCAGGCAGGCAGGATTGTGGCCACCGTGCTGATGGATATACTGGGAAGGCAAGTGAGACCAGGAATGAAAACCGAAGAATTGGATGTTATTGCGGCTAAAGAGATAGAAAGGTTGGGGGCTAAGCCTTCATTTAAGGGATACCGGGGATTTCCGGCTAATCTCTGCGTATCAGTAAACGGCGAGGTAGTCCATGGGATTCCAGGCAAGCGAGTTTTGCGTGAGGGTGATATAGTATCCCTTGACCTGGGGGCAATTTTTATGGGTTTTCATGGTGATGCCGCCATTACCGTAGGTGTGGGGGAAATCGCCCTACAGGCTAGAGAGCTATTGGAGACCACTGAAGGCGCCCTCAGAGCTGGCATCGCTGCTGCCCATCCCGGGGCAAGATTGGGTGATATTTCTGCTGCCATTCAGAATTATGCTGAGTCAAGGGGCTATTCGGTAGTGCGCGAGTATACTGGACATGGTATCGGCCGGGAGATGCATGAGGAGCCTCAAATACCTAACTTCGGCCTACCGGGAACAGGGCCGGTGCTAGAGAAAGGCATGACCCTCGCCCTTGAACCTATGGTGAATATGGGTGACTGGCATACCCGAGTTGGTGATGACCATTGGACAGTGCTTACCACTGATGGCAGCCTTTCAGCCCACTTTGAACATACCGTCGTCATTACTGACGCTGAACCAGAGGTGCTCACTATTAGAGAAGGGACTTATGGCTAAGAAGGAGACTATTGAGGTTGAGGGGACAGTAGTCGAGCCTCTACCTAATGCCATGTTTCGCGTTGAGTTGGCTAATGGACATAAGGTGCTGGCTCACATTTCAGGCAAGATAAGGTTGCACTATATTAGAATCTTACCTGGTGACAGGGTTCTGGTAGAGCTTTCTCCTTATGACCTGAGTCGAGGCAGGATTATCTATCGGTTTAAGTAATATGGAGGCTTAATTGTGAAGGTAAGGGCTTCAGTTAAGATTAGGTGTGAAAAGTGTAAGCTAGTCAAGCGTCGTGGGGTGGTAAGGGTCATTTGTTCCAATCCGAGGCATAAGCAGCGGCAGGGATGACCACCTGAGTAAGGAGGTATGTAGATGGCACGTATAGCTGGAGTGGATATACCTAGGAATAAGCAGGTCTGGGTTTCACTACAGTATATCTACGGCATTGGTCCTAGCTTGAGCCGAAGGATTCTGACTCAGACTGGCGTCAATCCAGATACCAAGGTAAGTGACCTAGCTGAAGATGAGGTTAACCGTCTCCGAGAGCTTATAGACCGGGAGTATAGGGTTGAGGGTGAGCTTAGAAAAGAGGTTGACCTCAACATCAAGCGCCTTATTGAGATAGGTAGTTATCGGGGTATTAGGCATCGTCATGGCTTGCCAGTTAGGGGACAGCGAACCCGAACCAATGCTCGTGCCAAGCGCGGTCCTCGTAAAACAGTGGCCGGTAGGGGGCAGAGGCGAGGCATGACCAAGAAGTAACCTGGTTATAATTAGGAGGGTAGAATGCCACAGAAGAAGCGAGCTAGAGCCAGAAGGCGGGAACGTAAGTCTATTCCTGTGGGCAGAGCTTATATCCAATCAACTTTTAATAATACTATAGTTACTCTTACTGACCCCCAGGGGAATGTTATCGCTTGGGGCAGCTCGGGAAGTGCCAGGTTCAAGGGCTCACGCAAAGGCACTCCCTATGCTGCTCAATTGGCAGCTCGTGATGCAGCACGAAGAGGCATGGAGCATGGCTTACGTCAAGTAGAGGTTTACGTTAAGGGACCGGGAAGTGGACGTGAGGCGGCTATTCGTT
>Ga0224501_10004083_pt1 | contig 11516 bp, 9 predicted proteins | sample SF_Oct11_sed_USG_4_FD_169105 | JGI IMG/M metagenome (GOLD analysis project Ga0224501, IMG submission 169105) | Sediment microbial communities from San Francisco Bay, California, United States - SF_Oct11_sed_USGS_8_1 | ecosystem: Environmental > Aquatic > Marine > Sediment | place: USA...
CAGAGGTAAAAACGCCATTAGAGCAATCTCTGAAAGAGGCTGCCCAGTTTGCGGCGTCTTATTCTCGAGCGTGGAAGGAAATGTTTGGCGTAGTAGACGTTTACTGGTTTCATCCTAAACAGATTAGTAGAAGTCCGCCGTCTGGGCAATACTTGAAAAAGGGCTCTTTCATGATTCGAGGAGCCAAGAACTACATTCGAAACGTCCCTTTGGCTGTCGCCATTGGAGTTCAAACTAATGACCAGGCCAGAATTATTGGTGGTCCACGGGAAGCCGTTAGCAAACATACAAGCGATTATGTTGAAATCATTCCAGGCGGGCATAAGAGCGGTGAACTCGCAAAACAGATACGCCGCGTATTAGCTCAGAAGACCCCGAGGGACTGGCGGAAACAAATCCTTGAAATACCATTAGAAGAAATACAAGTTTTCATACCCTCCGGTAAAGGCAACATTAAATCTGTTTAAAAAAGGGCATCAGCCAGAAGCCTTCTTTTTCTTTTTGACAGAAAATTGAACAACAGTTTAATACACCCTTTTAATTTATCTTCGTAGTGGAGGGAAAACCGCGATGGCAGAGATGGGCATCAGAGCAAGAATGCTTGTTAAAGATGTGATGTCAAGCCCTGTGATTACTGTTAACGAAAAGGAACCCGTCACTAAGGTGGCTAAACTTATGGGTAAGCATGATTTAGGATGCATAATTGTAACGGGAAAAGACGGTAAGCCTTTGGGTATAATAACTGAACGCGACCTCGTTACAAGGGTTTTAGCCAAAAACAGACCCCGCTATAAATTGGCTGCTAAGGGTGTCATGACCGCCCCTCTCGTCACAATTGACCCAGACGAAAACCTCAGTGAAGCCGCACGTAGAATGAGCAGGCTAAACGTTCGAAGACTCGGAGTTATATACAAGGGAGAGCTTGTCGGAGTAATTTCCAGCAAAGACATTCTGGCAATTACACCAGAGCTTATTGAGATCATACAGGAGAAAGCTAAGATTCAAGGCGAAAGTGTAACAGAGGAAGCGACATATCTACAGATGGCTGGATACTGTGACTTCTGCGGGCAGTGGTCTGACACTCTTGAGGAAGTAGAGGGCTCTTTCATCTGCGAAGACTGCAAGATTGAGATGAAGGGTGAATACTGAGGCGATGGTTTGCGTGTTCAAGACATAACAAATAGAAAATATCCCTCCATTTATGCAGATGAACTTGCCACAAAGGCTCGAGCAGTTCTCCGCGAAAGAGATTTACGGACGCTTCCAGTGACAGATGAAAACAAAAGTTTATTGGGAGTAATCACTCGCAACGACATGATGGCAATCACTTCGTCTGTTTCTCCAATTCGAGTTAAAGGAATCATGTCAACTCCACGGTTAATTGCAACCCCAGACATGGATGCTCTCTCCGTTGGGCGAAAAATGCTTTGCCTAGACGAATGGTACGTTCCAGTCATAAGGTCCTCTCAAAATAAAACCTACACTGGAATGCTTGGACTAGAAAACTTCATCGCCGCTTACTTAAAGAAAGAAACCTCTAGGCTTTCTACACCACTCAGCAAGGTTATGTCAACCGAACTTTTCGTTTGCTCAGTTAACGATGAAGTGGACAATGTTTGGCGAATAATGCAAGAAAAGTCTTTCTCTGGATGCCCAGTGCTGGCCAAAGGAAAACTTGTCGGCATGTTAACCCAAGCCAACCTCCTAGGGAGCAGCATGGTTTTCCCTACTTTCGAAGCGAAAAAGGGTCGGTTTAAGGCTCCATCGAAAATTTCTTCTGTAATGAAGGTGCCCGTTATCTCTTTAAAGCCTACAAGCACCGTTAAGGACGCAGCTGAACTTATGCTCAAGAAAGGCATCGGACGCGTGCCCGTTGTAGACCGCAAAGGTAAACTTGTGGGCATCGTCGACCGTGAGGACATTGTTCGAGCATTAATCAAATAATAAAGGATGCTTAAAAGTGACAGCAAGACGAGAAGCTTTTCGTCGGCGCCTTCAAGAAAAGGGACCATTAGAATTACGGGGACATCCCTCCAAAAAGCGAGAAGGGGAAATAATGACCATTGCGAAGAGTCCGGTGGTCACTATGGCACCCACAACTCCCATTTATGATGCAATCAAAATCATGGTACAGAAAGGGTTTCGCCGCATGCCAATCGCTGACCCTGGAACTCATAGACTACGAGGCATAATCACAGCTACAGACCTCATTAACTATTTGGGAGGAGGAGAAAAATATCAGCTAATCCAACGCAAATATTCGGGCAACTTCTATAAGGCAATCAACGAGCCAGTTAAATCCATTATGACAACCGATGTGGTTTGGATTTCAACCTCGGCTAAAATCAGCGATGCTTTACGGCTTATGAAAAAACACAACGTTGGAGGATTGCCTGTCGTAGACGAGGAGAAGCATGTTTGGGCTATTGTTACTGAACGCGACATTATTTTATTGTTCACTGGAAAAATCAGTGGGGTTAAGGTTGCCGATGTTATGACCCGAAAAGTTGTGACTGTGGCTCCTCGAATTTCAATTTATGAAGCCGCAAGGTCGATGATTGAGCATGGATTTAGACGATTGCCTGTGGTTTTAGACAGCAAATTTATTGGCTTGGCTTCGGTTAGGACTCTTCTTCGCTTTTTCGGTTCAAGTCAAGTTTTCAAGCATTTACAGTCAAGAACAATGGCTCAGGTTCTGCAAACATCGGTTTTGGAGGTTACTCGAAAGAATATAGTCACGGTTGAGCCGAATGCGGATGTCGGCGAAGCAGCAAGGCTTATGCAGGAGAATAACGTGGGTTCGTTACCCGTCGTACAGAATGAGAGACTTGTTGGAATAATAACTGAACGAGACTTCTTTAAACTTATATATTAGCAAAAAGGGATGCGCGCCAATCCAGCAATGCTTATAAATTTATTAAACTGAAGAGTTTGAGAGGCGGAAAAGTTGGAAGAAAAAGAACAAATGGTGCTTGAAGCTATGGAAAAAGCGGGAAAACCAGTGAGACCCGGAGAGGTTGCAAAAACAGTCGGTCTAGCAAGAAACGAAGTCTCCAAGATCATACGAGGTCTGAAAAAGAAGGGGAAGGTTACTTCTCCCAAAAGATGTTTTTACGCACCAGCTAAATAGTAACTTAGTTTCGCGCGCGCTCATACAAAGACTTTTGACCCTCTATCAAGTCCAGAGCAAGAGACTGACAACAATGTATTTTGGAGACTTTTTCTCGTTATTTGAACCAATCAGATATCTTCATCTCTTTTTCCGCTTCAAACTTTATGTTCATGGACTCAAAAGTCTGGTTTAGTGCGGTTGTTAAGTTTCGTATGTAATCTTCAACATTAATTTCGGAAACACCACGTACATGTTCGACTGGTTTCACTGTAAACCTTCTTCCTTTAAAATCGAAAGGCTTAACCTTAATGAAAGCAGCAGTATCTCGTCGTTTAACCACTTTTCCAGCTACAATCAACTGAGCAACACACTGATACGGTTGAGGCAAAACCTTCGAGCGAAGCTTTTCAACAGGATCATGATACAACTTAACCGAGTAAACTAAATCTTTAAGCTCAACCTTTCCATTCCTCAAATCTCTAATGGCTCTTTGAACAACCTTCACAATTCTCGTCTTTGCCAACTCGTATTCCTGCTCGTTTCTCACATGACTCAGCTCTTTAACGCAGTTTTGGAACACATTTTGAATGAAGTTAGGCGAGTTAGACTTTATCGCCGTGAGCCCCTTCAAGTCGGCTGTGCCGTCTTCAAAAATGCCGAAATACGCCTTTTTGGCTTTGGGCAAAACACAAACAGAGTAACGCTTTTCCACCGCAAGGTCCAGTTTAAGCTTCTCTTTCACGATCTTAATCAGCCGCTCAATCTTCTCCGAAGAAGCGTTTTCCAGGAAAATCGAGTCGGTGTCCCCGTAAACTGGGTGTAAACCGTTTTTTTCAGCTATTTTCCATGTAGTCTTGAGCGCATAACGACCGTAGCCAGTGATGCACTCAGCCAAAGGTGGGCAGGCTAGTCCGTGAATTCGCACGGTAACGCCGTAGCTGGACACTGTTATGAGCTTCAGAAGTCCAGCCAATGCTTCTGCTTGTTGTTTTGCTTTCGCTGAGATGTTGCTGCTTTTTGAAAGTGGCTTAAACCAGTGTATGCGAAGGTCTTTGAGTGCGCCAATTAGTAGGGAAAGAAAACCGCGTCTTTCTGTGCAGATATGATGCCCGACCTCGGAAACCCTGTTGTTCCTGCACGCTTCATGGTTGCAGTCAACAGTCTCATAAGACAAATTGTAGCTGTCGATACAACTTGGATACAAGCTTTCAAAGTCGGTTACAACCGTGTTGAAGTAAACTCCGCTTTTTGGCGCCACAGTCAAGGCACCTGAAACAACATGAGGTTCATAGCCTTTCCTCAGCTCCTTCGAAGTTGGAATTAAGATGCCGTTTTTTCTGAGATAAGTGTATATCATTGACTTCAGACAGTCGCTTACGCTTCGGCTGGTGTAGGCTTCTGGAATTGGCAAGTTGACAATCCTTGAAAGCATGAAGGCAAAGTAGTATCTTTCTGGGTCAATTTCATCACTGATGCCTAGCAGTTCAGTTCTAATTTGCGGCACTGGCTGATGCAACAATGTAAACCAGTGTTCTAGTTGGCTATACTTAAGCATGTCAAAGCTTTTCGCTGAGCCAAAAGCGCTTTCGAACCTGTCTCGTAGTTTTTCAGGAAAACTCAAGACAGGCGTGAAGCCGTTGTCTTTCTGAACGTGAAGCGAACCGAAGATTAGACCGTGGTCATAGGCATAACTTTGAGCGAATTCTATTTCGTTTTCCCAGAATCTTTCAAATTTTCCTGCGGCTTTTCGGATCAGAAATGGGCTTAAAAATTTAACTTTAGCGAATTCTTCCACTTCGTCGATGAACAAGTCGCGTTTTTTAACAACTTCAATTTCTCCTTGAAGACTGCGCACTGTTTCTTCATCATGCTTGCTGAGTGGGTATGGAATTAAGAGGTAAGACTTGTAAGTGTCGTCTCTAAACTCTACCATTTCATCTTCTAATGAATCGTAAAATTTGAGTTTCACCACATTGCCTTCGGCTTTGGCATCAATAAGGTATATGGTGCCCAACAACTTTCCTTCTCAGTAAATTTTAACCCTACTTTTTCCTTATTTCCTTTATTTTCCTTATCTCTTCAGGCAAAGGTTGCCTAGGATAATTATACAATGGTCCGCCTGGACGTTCATTGTAATAGGGACGATTACAACCGGGACAACCCGAAGTCAAAAACGGACTGCCAGTTTCAACAACTTGCTGAAGCAGACTCTCCGAAACTCCATAGTCGATAAGCCGCTCGTCTTCGTCGAATTTCATGTTTTCACACCGCGTTTTTCCGTGAACAATAAGGTAGTGCGCCAACTGAATCCGTCTATAAGTTGCGACAGAGGGTTGAGGCAAAGTTTCAAGCGCGGTTCCTAGAATAGGAGTGAAAGCGAAGAGGCTTGGATATACACCGAAATCTGTGCACCATTGAATTGTTTGGATGATTTCCTTTTCGGTTTCTCCAAGACCGACGATAAGATGTGTGTAAACACGGTTTTTGCCGAAAACTTGCACCGCTTTCATTAATGTTTCGCGTTGAGTTTTCCACTCGTATGGACTGCTAGTTAGAGGGCCCTTAATCCTATCAAACAAATCTTCGGTCGCAGCGTCTAACGCAATGCTGATTCTGTCAACTCCAACGTCTTTTAACAGCTTCATTTGCTTCAACTTGAAGGGTTGACAGGAAACCGAGAGAGGAACATCGGCCCGCGACCGTATCTCTTTGACAAGAGCAAACACATCGTTGAACACTCTGGGATAGTTTAACGCCTGTATGCAAACGCGCTTTATGGCTGGGCCTTTGGCTTCTGTTTCAATTTTTGACATGACCTCTTGGGTTGGAAACGTTGGCCATGTCACGCGAGACAACATGTCCGCTCGGCTCTTGCTCGTTTTGGCTTGGGGACAGAAGCCACAACTGGCTAAGCATTTGCCAGAGTAGTAGGTGAGCAAGTATATTGTGGTTGGTTCAGCGTCTAACTTTCCATGCATCAATCCAAGCACGATAGCTGATCCTACGGAAACTCTGATTTTTTCGGGCAATTGTGCGATGGTCATCGCTTAGCCTCAGCTTGTTCGCATTATGGTTTCTTAAACGTATAAATTAAAATGGTGCGGTCTTAATACTTATCCGTTAACTCTGGTGTGCCACCGTGTCGAATTGGAAAGACAATTATGAACAACTGCCTTTCGCGGGCGAAACTGAACTTAAAGAAGCCTTAGCCGTAGCTCAGAGTTTAAGTTGGAAAAATTTTGGGAAAAGAATCAGATTTTTTCCTCACTACACAATCGTAAATAGGTGATCTGCAGTGGCAGAAGCCAAAATTGGTGGTTATGTTGGAAAGTTTCTTAGGCTGGACTTGACTTTTGAACGACTATCGGATCAAGTGTTCGGCGAGGAAACGCTCAGGAAGTACATAGGTGGAACAGGCATCGGGACAAAGATTCTCTATGACGAGATCTCTCCCAAGGCTTGCTGGTCCGATCCCGTTAATCGTCTGAGCATCGCCTCAGGACCCTTGGGCGGGACGAGAGTTCCTGGCTCAGGCACTATTTCTCTGGTGACGAAGGGAGCCCTAACTAACGGCACGACATCCGTCCAAGCTAACGGCCTCTTCGGAGCATATCTCAAGTTCTCGGGATACGACGGAGTCATCGTCCAAGGCGCGGCTAAGAGATGGTTATACCTCCACATCGAGGACGATAAGGCAGAGCTGAGAGACGCTAATCACCTCTTGGGCAGGGGCACCTACGAAACCAGCGAACTGATCAAGGAGGAGTTGGAGAAAAAGGAGATGCAGATGAGCGTCCTCTCAATCGGGTCTGCAGGTGAACACCTCGTCAGGTTTGCTGGTGTATTTGTGGACAAGGGACACTCTGCTTCTCACAATGGCTCAGGCGCGGTGATGGGTTCAAAGAAGCTGAAGGCCATTGCCGTCGCAAGGGGGAAGCACCGGGTTCCAGTGAAAGACATGGAGAGGCTTAAGGCCACAATCAACAGTTTCTATGTAATGGAAGGATCGAAGAACTTCAAAGGAACTTTGGGAATCGTACACAATTGTCTTACCTCAGACTCAGCCCCAGGCGAACTCCCAATTAAAAACTACTTAACAAATGTTTGGGACATTCCTGAGGACAAGGTGAGCAAGTTTAGTGCGGAATACATTAGGGGACATTTTGAGCCTAGGAGAAGCCCTTGCTGGGGTTGCCAAGCTACGCACAGCACAATAATGACGATTCCTAACGGGCCTTACGCTGGCATGGAAATCGAGGAGCCTGAGTACGAGCAGATGGCCGCTTGGGGTCCAGTCATAGACAATAAGGATGCCGCTTCGGCAGCCATGCTATCCAGCGTCTGCGACAGGCTCGGCTTCGAAAATAACGAGGCAGGATGGCTAATCGCTTGGGTGATGGAGTGCTACGAGAAGAGCTTTCTAAAAAAAGAGGATACTGGCGGGCTGGACATGAAGTGGGGAAATATCGAGGCTACCAAGCAAATGCTCTATATGATAGCCCACCGCCAGGGCTTTGGAGACGTCTTGGCCGAAGGCGTGATGAGGGCCTCCCAAAGGATCGGAGGTAAGGCTGCAGAATGCGCAATATACACAAAGAAGGGGAACACCCCCAGAGGCCACGACCACAGAACATTATGGAGTGAGATGTTCGACACGGTTGTCTCTAACACAGGAACCATCGAAACACATAGAATTCTAATGAACCCTAAGGCGAAAGGACCGGGCAATCCGATGGAAACTTCGACGGCTGTAGCTTTGACGAAGGGTATCATGGAGTTCGATGATTCTTTGGGCACCTGCCGATTCAATACTAGGATGGATATAGCGTTCGGTGCGGAGGCGATAAGCGCCGTCACCGGTTGGGCCTTCACGCCTGAAGAGGCAAAGGGTGTAGGACTCAGGGCCGTTAACCTCATGAAGGCCTTCAACATCAGAAGCGGGATGACGAAGGATCTAGACTATCCATCAACGAGATATGGTTCAACGCCTGTAGACGGCCCCACTAAGGGGATAAGCATCATGCCCCACTGGGAGAAGATGTTGGAAAACTATTACAACCTCATGGGATGGGAGGTCAAGACAGGCAAGCCTCTGCCAGAAACGCTGAAGCGCTTAGGGCTTGAACACGTCATAAAAGACTTATGGTAAACCTGCGCTCGCAACTTCTATTTTTTTCTTTGTTTAGAAAGTTATAAACTTATAAACTTCCTTTAGATGTGCACACATGTACAAGGGAAATGAGGGAGAATTCTATGTCAGTTAAGTTTGGCATTCAGATTGAACCACAATTGGGTTTTGATTATGGATCAACAGAAAGGATTGCTTTGGAAGGTGAAAGAGCTGGTTACGACTCTATTTGGAGTAGTGATCATTTTTTCTTAGATGCTAAATCTGAAGACCGCAATTGTATGGAAGCTTGGACTCTACTTGCAGCCTTAGCCTCAAAAACAGAAAAAATCCGTCTTGGAACTTTAGTCACCTGTAATTCCTATCGTTATCCTGCTGTATTGGCGAAAATCGCGGCTACAGTGGACGTGATCTCTAATGGTCGATTGTTTTTTGGAATAGGGGCTGGCTGGAAGAAGATTGAATATCGAGCGTATGGGATTCCTTTTCCATCGTTGAAAGGGCGTATGGATCGACTGGAAGAAGCGATTCAAATCATCAAGTTATTGTGGACTGAACCCAAGGCGACCTTCAAAGGAAAATACTATAAGATTAAAGACGCGTTTTCGGCTCCGAAGCCAGTGCAAAAACCAATGCCTCCTATTCTGATTGGAGGTAGCGGAGAAAGGAGGACACTCAAAATGGTCGCCAAGTATGCAGATTACTGCAATCTATCGTTAGTCCCGGATTTGAAACACAAGCTGGAGGTCTTAAGAAGACATTGTGAAGATGTAGGGAGAGACTATGAAGAAGTCGGGAAAAGTTTGTTCGCGTTTGTGGGAGTCTTTGTAACAGAGTCAGAAGAAGAGTTGGAGAACCATTTAACTAGGCGATCGAAACGAAATAAGATACCTCTCGAAAAGTTAAAGGAGTCATTCCGTAAAGATGCGCCAGGTTCTTGGGTGGGTTATCCTGAAGAGGTGATTGAACGTTTCAAATTTCTCATTGATCTAGGATTTGACTATTTTCAAGTCATGTTTCCTGAAACAGGAGATGAAGCATTGAAAGCTAGTCAAGCATTCGCGAAACTGGTGATGAATAAACTGTGACTCGTATAGTCTGCTAGCTTGTAATTGATGTTCGGACGCGCGGCCGCATTTATCTGAGTTCCTTCCCACATTCTGGGCATCTGCCACTGTAACGTTCGATGATTTCATGTTGTGAAATTGGTTTGGTGCCTTCGTAGAGGATTGTGTCGCAATCTTCACAGAGAATACATAGCGGCCCAGAAGGTGCTTGGGTGAAGCTGTTGCTGACTCTCCCTAGTCTGCGCTTTTGAAATTGACGATATAAAAGACCTAAGCCTATGACCAATAAGGGTGCTGTGATTGCGACTGTTTTCAGGAATTCCATTAGGAATTGCTGTCGTCCAACGAGTAAGACTGTCGAGTAAGTGACTAAGACCGCCGAAGCAGTTACTAAAAGAACTCCTAGAAACAATAATAAGACTGTGTTGATCCTTTCCGCAAATACGTCGTCCTCGTCTCCTATGGTCACGTAGATTCCTTCCGTAGTGTTTCTTTTCAATATATATTGTGTATTAATATGTAATAAAAATTCTCGTCTTTTTGTTCTACAAAAATACACATATAAATTAAAGAAAAAAGAGAAAGTTTGAGTCAAACTGGTTCGGCATGATTTGAACTTTTTTGCGCTTGCGAAATAATTTGACGAGTCTATCTTGCGTACATATCCGAAGCCTTGCTCTATCAATTCCGCGCGCGCAGTTTTCCGTTTTCACTTCCATTTGACGGTGCAGCCGACGGGCTCCGTGTTTTCCAGGGGAACTTTCTCCCCCTCGAGTAGGGAATCTAGGGCGTCTCGTACGTAATGTTGACGGACTTGCCTAGGATCATAAACGTTGTCGTCAATTCGACCATGGTAACGGAGAGTCCGTTTCTCGTCAAGGACGAAGACCTCAGGAGTACGTTCAGCCCCGTAGGCCCTAGCTACACTTTGATTTTCGTCTCTGAGGTAGGGGAAGTTGAAGCTCTTCTGCCTAGCTCGAATCTTCATGTTCTCGAAGCTATCTTCCCGATACTTTTTGTCGTCGTTAGGGTTGATAGCAATTAGCACAACTCCTTTTCCCTCATAGTCCCTCTGAAGCTCAACGAACCTGTCCTCGTAAGCCTTTACATAGGGGCAATGGTTACAACTGAACATAACTATGACAATTTTTTTGTCCTTAAAATCATCTAGACCGTAGTCCTTGCCGTCGACCCCCGGCAGGTTAAAGTCAGGTGCAGGATCTCCAATTTTTAGGACCCCCTCACGGTAAGAGGGCTTTAATCTAAAGAAATGGAGAATTTTATCCACCAGCTCCAGTATATGAAGGCTTATTTTCAATGTCATCCTGCTATCAAAATATAAGCCTATTAGAAAGTACTAATTAACGTTTGTGAAACATGTAAAACTTAGTGGCTATCATGCGGAACAAAAGCATTGATGAAATGAAGGTTCGATCCTCAGTTGAGAGAATAGTTACAAAATACGCTGAGAGTAGCCCCTTCTCTCTCAATCCTGACAAAGCAGTAGTAAGAAACATTATTACCGGGCTAATGAAGAGCAAAATACGATACGGATACGCATACTGCCCCTGCAAGGAAGTAACGGGGATTCCTGAGAAGGATAGGGATAACATCTGTCCGTGCCGAACTCATAAAGAGGAGATTGCGCGCCAAGGAACCTGTGAATGCGGGCTTTTCGTGAGTAAAGCTTACTTCAATGCAAAGAAAAAATAAGATTTGGAAAACACACACGCGCGCCTTCATAGTCTTCACAAAAAAGGGGGGTTTGCGGGGTAAGCGGGTGATGTCTCCACTGTAACAGAAAAAAGCAAGATACTAGCACTTTTTCCGCTTTTTCTAGTACTTTTGCCATTGTTATTTTCGCTTGCGAAAGTAGACTAAGCCGTCTTTCTCGGTTACGTAGTCAAAACCTGCTTCTATGAGTCTTTTGATTCCTTCTGGTGTCTTTGCCACCTTGCAGGTGAAAGAGTCAGCATCCTTGTCGAATTCCTTATGTGAAGCCTAGGATCTCAGGGTACTGTTTTGCATACTCATCGCTTCCTATGACAATCTCAAGATCAGATTCGTTTCCTTGACAATTTACACCAAGGTGCTATGAGGTACGAAAGGAAAAAAAAATATGGATATGAAAAAGATTGTGTACTAAGAATAGATGTTAGCTTGTGAGCCTAATATCTATCTCTTCTGGGTGGTCTTCTTTTTGCGTAAC
>Ga0224501_10004085_pt1 | contig 11515 bp, 9 predicted proteins | sample SF_Oct11_sed_USG_4_FD_169105 | JGI IMG/M metagenome (GOLD analysis project Ga0224501, IMG submission 169105) | Sediment microbial communities from San Francisco Bay, California, United States - SF_Oct11_sed_USGS_8_1 | ecosystem: Environmental > Aquatic > Marine > Sediment | place: USA...
ACGTTCATCGTTATGGGCCTGCTGCTGGGTCATGCGCTCCAGAATTTCTGATCGGAAAGAGGAAATTTTGATTTCCATATCTGCATGCAATAGGGTAAATCTTTCATTGACTTCATGGAATTTCTGTTCTGTTTCTGTTTTAAAGTCAGACATTTTTTCAATCAGCTGATACTGCGTGTTTTTGATTATATCCAGATCTTTATCAATTTTCTGAACGCTGCTCTGTGCCCATTCCATGCTTTTTTCCAGAACGCTGATGCGCTTATCCAATTCAAGTTCAGAATTCATCATCTGTCCATCCTTTTTTGCAAATTTTACGTAATGTCCTTAAATGTACTCCGTAAAAATTATGGAAAATGTTGCATAAAAATTGGCAAAAAAAGAGGATTCAGGAAAAATGAATGATTCCCCGGAACGATTGGGAATACTGAATAAATCAGGGTTTTTTCAATATGGTTTCTGCACAGTTGTATCCTGATAAGATGGCTCCTGTAAAGCCGCCTCCCGGCATTCCCCATGCCGATGCAAAAAAAAGATTTTTAATACCCGGGCAGGTCTGAAGCCGTTTCATTGCAGACTGCGATGGAATTTGCGCATAGCCGTATGGCGATCCACGGTCGTTTAACGTATATCGTTCTATGGTAAGAGGCGTACCCAGTTCGTACCCCTCAATGCAGCCTTTAATGCCGGGAATGCTTTTTTCAAGCCTGTCGATGAGTATTTCTGCAGTTTCTTCTTTTTTCCTTTTATAATCTTCTTTTGATAGGGATTTCCAGTCATCATACTCATCCATGGCTGCAACGGCTCCGACGCTTCCTTCTGATGTCAGTCCCGAATCAATCAGGCTATAGTCTACAAAACCCATCAGACGGGTGGAAAAATCCGATTTTTGAAATGCTGCAAGATCTTTAAGCGTTTTAATTTTTTCATCGAAGAAAAAGGTTGAATAGCAGGGATTTCCGACGGAACTGGGAGGCGTATGAAATCGAATGTACATTGTAAGAATAGAAGACGAGTTTACAAATTCTTTGACTTTATTACGCAGAGATCTGCTTTCATCTTCTGAAAGGAGTTTTTTTGAAACATAAGGTACGGAACTGTTTGCAATGATCGACCTGCCGTAAGCTCTGATAATTTCAGGCTCTTTTTTTGTTTTATGGATGTACTCAACTCCGATAGCTTTCCCTTTTTCGATAATGATTTTTTTCGCAAGATGATTCAGCTTGACTTCGCCTCCGTTATTTTGAATAAGATCGGAAAGAAAATTTGACAGGACCTGGGAGCCGCCCTGAATGAAATGGCCTCCCCCTGTGTAAAACGATGCCTGAGCTACGCTGAAAAAAACAAGCGACATCGTATAAGGATCGTCATGATAATACTGAAGATTTGCAGATAATACAATTTTCAATTTTTCATTTTCTGTAATGGAGTCCAGAAAATCGCCAAGATTTGAATTGAAATGCTTTGCCAGATGCTTAAACTTCAAAGGAAATACCGGCAAAAGAAAAAGCATTTTCCATTTCTCCCGCGGTAGGTTTGTAATATCATTTCTGATTCCCAGTATGGTCTTAAAAAAATGATCGACGGCCCTGGTTTCGTCAGTGAAATTATTTTGAAGAATTTCCTTCGCTTCATTTACACAATGAGGAATTCTTATGTCCAGTGATCCCTGTAAGAATCTGTAAAATTCAGGTACTTTTATGAATTTTACATTTTCAAATACGTTCAGATCCTGAAAAATTGTATTTTTCATATCATAGGAATCCAGTCCGTCCATTTCATGAAGGCCCACTTCCATTTTGTATTTTTTATATTTGTAAGTTGTTGCGCATCCGCCCGGAATATTGTGCTGTTCCAGAAGTAGAACTTTTTTTCCTTCTTTTGCCAGTTTTGCCCCGGCAATCAGCCCTCCGAGGCCTCCGCCGACAACGACTGCATCGTAAATCTTTTCGTTCTTATTCATATGTTATTTCCCTGTGCACCAAAAATTCAGAATAAATAAATCATCTGTATACTGATTTTCTTTTTCCCTTTTTTTAATTTGAATTCAGCTTTTTTATATTCCGGCGGACCGAATTTGCTGTCCGGATGGTTCATGGAAAAACCATAGCCTTCTTTTGGAATTCCTATGGAATTTGCATCGAGCTGCCGGTTTCCGTTTTCATCGTGAAAAACAGAGACTGCATATTTCCCGCAGGGAAGGGTGAAGCTCTGAGTTGCTTTTTTATCCGTTATTTTTATGTATGCATTTTTAAATTCTTTCTTTTCCCCGGGAAAGTCGTCATGGGGTTGGTTGAATAAACCCATCATGATGCTTCCTGAATTGTTTCTGATTCCGTCAATGCTGACTTCAAGAGAGCATGTCTTTTCTTCAGCATTGGTAGTTGCCGCCGAAAAAAGAATCATCAGCAAAGCCGCTGGAATGTTATATTTTGCAAATTTTGTTTTCATTTTTTATTCTCCTTGTTTTCTTTATGTTTCGCAGGCGGAAATCGATTTCTGGGTTGGAACCGGGCATTTCATTTTCGGATTGCGAAATTAATAATTAATTAATTATTATGGTAAAATACTCTCAGTCGATATAAATCATCTGAATCGTTTCTGAATGACTGCCGCTTTCTACTGTAAATTTTGTTTCTTTCCAGCCGGGTTTTCCTCTTGATAAAGGTGGATTTCCTGAAAAGCCGAATCCTTCAAGGGGTATCCCGCCCGAACTGGTTTTCATTGTGCCGTCGCCGTCTTCATCATGAAAAACTGCTATGGAAAATTCTCCGGGTGAAAAAGCGCCTTTGAATACAACATCGGTGCTTTTTCCGAATATCATTCTCTGTACTGCCGCTGCAGGCCGAAGATTCTTCGTAAAGTTATTTTCATCATGATACATGGCAAGCATGAGTTTCCCATTCTTGCTTCGAATCCCATCCACCTTAATTCTGATTTCTGTAGTTTCGCCTTTTGATTTGTAATGTTCGGCGCTTCTGCAGGAGCTGAGGACAACGGAAGAAATTGTAATCACCGCTGATATAATGATGATCTGCGATTTTTGGATGTTTTTTATAAATGCTGCTTTATTCATATGATTCACCTTTCCTTTTAATTAAATCAAACTTAATACTGCAATGATGCTTCCAATATAAGGGATCCCCCAGCGCCTCCAGAAATAGCTGATATGAATCTCTTCTGTATGCTGATTTTCTGAAAACTCAAAAGATGTTTTTTTAAAATTTGGAGTACCCGGTTTTAATACGCTTTTTATTCCGAATTTTTTATTGCTGAATCCGTATCCTTCAATTGGCCAGTTGGGCAGTATAGGAATGAGCACTCCGCCGACCGACGGATCAAATCCCATTATAAAATCCAGTTTCTGATTTCGTATGGTGTCATGAATTGCAGCGACTGCGTATCGTCCATACGGCAGATCGGGAATGATCACTTCCGTTATTTTTTTCTGAGCAGGAATAATGAGAGCAGCAACGGCTGTTTTCTGATAGGGAAATTTTGTTTTGCCGGATTTATTTTCCGGGATTACAAGAATCATAAAATTCCCCTTTGCCCGATTCATTCCGTGGATTTTGAGAATCAGCTCCCCTCTGTTTTCAGGATTGAAGGCGTACGTGTTTGAATCTTTATCCTGTGTTTTTGCCGATTTGCAGTTTAATAAAAAAACTGCAGCGGGAATCATCAGGCCGAATACGATTTTCTTATTCATAATGTTTCTCCTTTTTGATTGTTATTCATTCCTAATCTTCGCATGAAAATTTTTCCGGTAGATCAACTAAAAATTTCTGTCCATTTTTCGGAAGCTGATCCCATTTTCGGAAACTCAGATTTACAATTCGTTCATTGTCGCTTCTTTCGTATGTTTTAAATGCATCATTTGCATTTCCCGCAGCTTTATGGTCAATATCGAGAATGTGGACCGGAGTTCTGCAGGAATAATCGAAATGATCCAGAGATACTTTTTTGATTTTCTTTGATGAATGCGTTCTAAAAAATATTTCTTTTTTCTGCAGACTGTAGACGATCTGCCAGTGAGTTGCAGGGTTCTGCCCTTTAATCAGATAAATCATTCTGCGAAATATCGACATTTTACCTTTTACTGCATCGATGCCGCTAAAACCGTATTCAACCGGATTTTCCTGAACGGGATTTTTTAAAAATTGAGATAAAAGCTGAAAACGTCTGCTTGAATCACGGAGTGCAATTTTTTCTTCATTTTTATAATGAGTAGAAATATCAATTTCTTTATCTGAGATATTTTTATCTTTATAAAAATGATTGGTTGAAATTTTCTCTTCAAGAGTTTTTCCTGTATAAACGGTAACTTGATTTTCATGAAAATCAAAAATTCCACATTCTCCAGAAGCATCGCATGCAATATAATGAAGAGGCGCCGCAGTAGAGATAATCTGAATTTTTTCCGCATTTATTTTCATTTCCCGGACCGATTTATAATGATCCAGCTGGTACTGGATCCACTGCAGTTCATTGACGGCCTTTCTGGAATCCGGTTTTCCAGGCCTGCTTCCGATCAGCCACATCAGCTCAACGGCAAGTCCTTTTTCATTGATTCCGCCTGTTGGCAATTCTCTTGAGAATTGATTGAATGTGATGCTTCCGTATTTTGATTTCCATTCAGCGGCAAGATGCATGTGTTCAGTGTGGCTGATCAGTCCCGCTTTCCTCATATTCCGCTTATTTGTGACAAGCATACCATGTCCAAAAGGAAAATCGTAATTTCTTGCAAGATAAGTGTTTTCTTTAAAAGAATAACTCATCGTAGAGCAGGGCAGAATTGGCTCCGGTATAACCATGCTTATGGATGCTGATATAAGCAGTAAGTAAGATAATTCATACTTTTGTTTTCTAAAAAAATATTTTTTCATCTAAATCTTCCTTGTTAAATTTCTAAACCGAAAAGATGAAATCCTGAAACTGAGAACATAGCATTGATATGCGAGCAGTTTAAGGCTTTTTAAGAATCTTACATTCTGCATTTATTCTACTTACTTGACTGACTTAAATCGTCAGTTTAAAATAAAGTCTTAATAAATTGCCTCAGAACAGATTCAATAACCTCCGCTCAATTTGAGTCCTTCATTTTCATAAAAATTCATCATCGGTTGTATTTCCTATATCCACTTTATATCCGAAAATGGCCGCCGCTGCAAGCACAATGGAGTGAAAGCATAAGACAAGGGAGTGAACGCTACAGAAAGAGAGATTGGTTACAATTCCAGTCTTGATTTTAAAAGAGGAGCATATTTTTTTCCTACCGGAAGATTGGTCTCGTCTTCATCTTTAAGAAAAGCAAGATAACTGCCGCCCATGAAATACTGGATATGGGAGATTTGTGAAAGATTTACAGTAAAGCTTTTATGGATCCTCATAAATTTCTGCTCGGGGAGTTTTTCATCAATTTCTTTCAATAAACGGGATGTCCGAAAATCGCGTTTTAAACTGTGGATGACTGTGATTTTATTATGAGCGGAAAGATACAAGATTTCATTATGCGGTATGACAAAATAATTTTCCTGTTCTTTAATTGATAAACTTTCGCTTTCATTTTGCGGCGATTTTTTACCTGAGTCAGCCGGATCTTCCTTTGAAATCTTTTTTATATTTTCAGTTAGTTTGCTGTGATATTCAAGATAGCTGATTCTTGAAAAAATTAAGGTCATGACAATTGTGATGATAAAAGTGAATGGGGCTGTCTGTATGATTCGCATGACATAAAACTCCATGCTTATCGATTCGTAAAATGGCGTTTCAATGATAAAAACAACAAGTATCCCAAGCGAAGCTGCAATAAGATTCACTGGAAGTAGAATCGCGGCAATGACAGGATAGGCGCGGTCCTGATAAAAGAGAGAGACTTTATGGGCCGTGTAGATGCAGAAAAAAGCAATGATATGAAACCTGTAAAAAAATAAGAGTGAAGCTGATAAAATTTCTTCAGAAGATAAGTTTTTCAGTCCCGGAATGTTTAATATAAGAACTACAAAAGCTGCAATTGTGTTGATGATTAACCATTTAAGGATTATTTTTGCTGTCTGTTTCAGTTTTACTGAGTTTGTCATTCCTGTGATCTTATAAAATTTCAGCTGGACGTCAATAAATTAATAAACGGCCGAAGTTGAAGTATTTTGGAAAAAACAATCATTTTCCATTCTGGTTTTTTTGCCCATTGACTTCTGTTTTGATACAGCAAAGATAAAAATATTCCAGGAAAAAAGGAGGAATTTATTTTTTATCAATGAAAGAATCTTAAAAATGGTATAAAATAATTCTCAATAAAGATTCCTTTTATTCTATGTTTTAAATCAGAATATGAGTTATCTGGTCTGGATAAAGGATTTCTGCAGTGTGAATATACGTGTGAATTTATAAAATAAATATTTTTCATTCTTTCGGATGAATTGAGTTCAGGAATTTCAAGCAATTAAATAATTGACTTAATTCTTCTTTACTGTAATCATTTCATATATGGATTATTTCCTTCTCTTCGCGGTGGTTTCCCTGTTTATATTTCAGATCTATCGGGATTATATTTCAAATAATATGATATCCCGATTGCGGGCGCGCATTGAATTTCTGGAACGTTTTGTAGGAGAAATGAACAGACAGAAAAAAGAAGAACCTGCGCCCCCACCCAAAGAATCCGGGAGTTTTGAAGAAACGGCTTCGTCTCCTGTGCTGGAAAAAAAACCTGCTGCGGAAATTTCAGTCCCTTCGCAGCCTGCAGCATTTGCAGGAAGCCATGAAAATAAAATTGTAAAAAAAGACGAGCCTATCCGCAGAGACGTACCGGAACAAATTTCAGGACAGAAGAAAAAAGAAGTTTCAATCTTTTCACATAAAGCAAAACGAATCGAAAAAATCTTTGTCGAAAACTGGACGGGCATTCTCGGTTCGATCATCCTGACCATGGGCATAGCATTTTTCGGAATCACTGCAGGACTGGTCCTTTCGCCTTTTTCAAGATTTATTCTTATCAATTTATTCTCCGTCCTGCTTTATGCGATTTTTATTTTTTTACGGAAAAAAACCAATATGGGGCTTCTGGCCCTGTGGATGCGAAGTACAGCAGGCGCCGTATTTTTATTTTCCTGCCTCGGTTCCGGAGGGATTCCGGGACTTCAGTGGATTGAAAATCCCTTTTTGGCTCTTCTGCTTCTTATTGCCGGCGTCTCAGTAAATCTTTTACTCGGCTTTATCAGCAGCAGGCAGATGCTTGCAACATTTCACGTCGTAGTCAGCCTGGTTGCGGTTGCATTTGCTCCGGCAAATTTTATTTCTGTAATGCTGGGCGGGGGAATCGTCTTTTTTGGAATTATACTTTCTTATAAAGAAAAATGGGATTTCCATCTTCTTTTAACAATTCTTTCTTTTTTCGCATTTCATCTTTTCTGGAATCATTCCGCCGGGGCGCCTAAAATGGGAACGGATCCTGCTGCATGGGCATCCGGTTTGCTGATGAATTCAGTTGTCGGTATTTCCGCAATTCTAATTCATTACAGAGAAATCTATGCGAAAGATAAATTCGAAATCCTTCCGTTTGTAACGCATCTTGTAAACTGGATTGCTGCCGGTATCGGGTATATTCTCTATTCTTCCGGCTCTAAATGGAATCCTTTTGTGCTGATGGCTGCTGCGCTTCTGATCTTCCTGCTGACGCGAAAAGCAAAAAAAATAAATATGAAGTGGCTGCTGCGAACCGATGTTCTTGTCGCGGAATCTCTTGTTTTTCTCGGTATCCTCTTTCTGCATAGATGGGAACTGTCTTTGATGGTTATTTCCTTTCTGCTGCTTCTTGAATTGTTTATCTTTGCCGCCGTAATGCTTTATGAAAAAGATGAAGCTCTTATCAAAGTATCTATGGGCTTTGTGGCAATTATGAATGTTGCATTTATGATTACATCAATTTACTCCTTATCGATAAACGAGAAGGATGAAGTTTCAATTTATACTCTGGCTGCTGTATTTCTGAATGCGGTATTTCCAATCCTTCTAAGGAAGAAAAATATACTGAATTTTGACTCTGAAGAGTGGGGAAATCTTCGTATTACCGCAACGGGGATTTATGTTTCGCTTTTAAGCATTATTTTCTATATTTCTATTCAGGATCATGCTTGGGCAACCCTTGCTGTTTCTGTTTTGTTTGCAGTCGTTCTAATGGCAAGACGGCGATTCCTTTCGGATGCTTCCGGAGTGGAATTTTTATTAATGGCTGCAGGCATTCTTATCATTTCCTGGATTTTAATGGTCCTTCATCTGGATGCGGATGGAACGGTTGAATCGTTTCCGGCCACTTTATTCGAACGGATTCAATTTTCAGCGCCCATATTTATCATGCCTCTTTTTTCTTTTATTATGGGATGGAAAAAAGAATCCGGATCTGTACAGAAGATTTTATTTCCGGGAATCTATCTTTTTGCAGCCCATACGCTTGCTGCGACATATTATATCTTTAATTCTGTATCGCCGCTTCTGGCCGGAATCCTGTATCTGCTTTATTCTGCGGTATTCCTGGAAATTTCCCGTTTGATATTTTCGCGCTGGAAAAATTCTTTGTGCGATAACGGCAATGCTGATGTTCACCTGATTGCATCCGGAGCAGCAATGCTTGCTGCTTTTTTCTTCAGGCATGTCCTTGTTCATCTGCAGGCAGAATACTATACAGGTTTTATTAAAATTCGTTTTTTAATTGAAATTGCAGCAATTGCAGTGTTGATTTACTGGATTGTTTTCAGCATGAGCGCCCGGAAGTCAGAAAGCGGCTTTCTGAAGAATTTGTTTCTGTATATGACAGAAATGCTTCTGATATTCCTGTCCTTTACAGCGGTGCTGGAACTTCCGGAAAAATATCTATCCTTATACTGGTCTGCGATGTCTGTTCTGCTTTTTTTGATTTCCGGCATTAAGCATTCTGATTTTGCCCGCTTCAGATTGTATTCCATCTTTTTGCACATTACCGCTTCTTTCTATATTGCATTTGTTTCCGGATCTTACGTAACCCCTTCCGGTTATTTTCTCAATCAGGCATGGCTTGGAGGCCTTGCAGCGCTTATTTTCCAATTCGCATATCTTTATCTTTATTTAAAAAGCAATCTTCAGTCCGAAAAACCTATATTTCCTTCAGGTCTCGGCATCCTTTCTGAGTTTTCACTGTATATAGATCAAAAAAGAAATTTGTATATCAATTATCCTGTTTTTATTGCCGTAGCTCTTTTTCTTTACTGGTCCTTTGACCACGCAATTCTTACGCTGCTCTGGACGTTGGAGGTTCTGCTGATCTTTATTCTCAGTATTATATTGAGGGTGAAGCATTTTCGTCATATTTCGATGGGTTCTCTGCTAATTCTGGTGGGCAGATTGATTTTTTATGATATGGACAGAGTGGAAGCAATTTATAAAATCTTTGTCTTTATCGGCGTGGGAGTGATTCTAATTTTTATGAATTATCTGTACAACAAATATAAAGACAGATATTGATTTTTCTATCGCCTGTTTTTATTAAAAAGGGAATGAACGTATGAATAAAATTCGAATTATTATGCTTGTTTTATCTGTGTCGCTTTGTGCTTTTTTAATTTATATTGTTTCTTCAGAAAGGCATGATCTACCGATGGAATCTTCTCTTTCGCCCGCCTATATTCTCCTGGGGAAAACCTTCGGACAGACCAACCATGCGCTGACAAAGCTGATGCCCCTGAATTCAGAAGATGAAGAAGCTTACGGAAATGCTATCAGGATTCGTTACGAACAGTATTATAAAGAAGATAAAAATACATTATATGTAAATTCTATTTTAAAAAAACTTGCTGTGCATAAGAAAAAAAATTTTGATTATACGGCGTTTATCCTGTCGGAATCCTACATCAATGCATTTGCGCTTCCCGGTGGAGTCATCTTTGTAACTGAAGGTCTTCTCGGCTCTGTCCGCAATGAAGCGGAACTTGCAGCTGTTCTTTCCCATGAGATCGGACATATAGAGCTTTCTCACTGTCTGGATGCGGTGCGGATGGAACTTCTTGCACAAAAAGCCGGTGTGGAAACCCTGGGGCAGGTTGCAGATTTCGCTGTTAATGTCATGCTGCGGCATTCTTTTAGCAAATCTCAGGAAGATGCAGCTGATGAATATGCATTAAAATTACTACAGGAAACGGAATATGATCTGTACGGGCTTTCAGGGACTTTTGAAATGTTTGTGAGAGAAGAAGGCGAAACTTCGGATCATGCTGAAATTATTAAAGAATATTTTATGAGCCATCCTTATTCAGAGCACAGGCTTGCAAAAGCAAAAGCAGATGCTGAACAATGGTACAGCGAAAATCCAGGTCGGAGATATAGAGGCGTAAAGAATCTTTCTGAAAAAGTCAGTTTTTACGATATGCCCTATGACGATGAGTGGACAGAAAACGAAAATCCAAATCAATGATTTTCGATTCTGCCGCTTCAAAAAAAATTATGCTCTCTTTGTTCCTTAAATTTAGATACATTAACATGCTTCTCAGTATCCGTTGTTGGAGCGGGATGAATTGTTCCTGATAGATTTTCCGTCCATACTGATCATATTTTTTTCTTTTCTGTATTTTATAAGACCATCATCGCCTTTTTTTTCCGCCCATCGGATCAGTTCATTCCTCTGGCCTTTGTATTCATAGAGAGGGACTCCAAAGCCGCAGGATGTTTGAACGGTTTCTATTTTTACATCGATGATCTGCCGTTTTCCAGGAAGATCCGGAAAGTTTGTTATAAGATGATTCCATTCCTGATCATCGTCATGTATGCTTCTTGCTGTGCCGTAAAGCCTGAGGATCAGAGGATTTCCTTCGAAGGCATTGAACATGATGGTAATGCGGGGGTCTTCTGCCAGATGGGCCGCCGTTTCATTTCCGCTTCCCGTCAGATTCAGCCAGAGAATCCGGTTTTCATTTATAATTCGCAGCGTATCAAGTCCTTTGGGTGACAGGTTGATTCTGCCCTGCTGAGGAGCAGTTGCCACAAAAAACATTTTTTGATTTTCTATAAAGTTGATATGTGCGGGTTTTAATGCGCTGTATTTTTCTCCCATGTGTCATGTTTGATGCATTTCAGTTAATATTCAAGTTTTGTTTTTTGACCGGATTAAAAAGATCATTCAGTCCCGTGGTAAAATTTAAAGGATTTTTTAATACCTCTGTCTTTTCCAGGAGCTTCTGAAGGTATGTGTGGATTGTAATTGCCACATTATATTTATGGGCAGGTAAATATACCAGGCTGCAGCCTGGTATATAAGTATTTTTACGGAGATGTTTTGTGTAATATATAAATTAATATTTGCATGTAATAAATCTTTTAAAGTTAAATATTTTTTCAATAAAATTAATCGGACTGATTTCCAAAAAATTGCTTTTATAGGACTTATTATGAAAAACTAATTGGCAATCAAAAAGTTTCAGGTCCTATTACATCAGAAATTTCAAGTATTTTATTTGAAAAAAATTGTATAATATGCAGGACGAGGTTATTA
>Ga0224501_10004086_pt1 | contig 11515 bp, 7 predicted proteins | sample SF_Oct11_sed_USG_4_FD_169105 | JGI IMG/M metagenome (GOLD analysis project Ga0224501, IMG submission 169105) | Sediment microbial communities from San Francisco Bay, California, United States - SF_Oct11_sed_USGS_8_1 | ecosystem: Environmental > Aquatic > Marine > Sediment | place: USA...
AGCTTGGCCATTAACGGGTATCGCGTTGCTTGATCATTTGGGCATTAATATTCCAGATTGGATTGTCACATGGAGTCTATTTACGGCGTTACTCTACGCGATTCGCTTGCTCACAATTCGGGAAATTTCTTTGTGGACCAGTTTTATTGCCAGCTCAGCATGGGCGCTACTGTGGATTAGTTTACAAGGTGCCGATGATTTCAGTCGTGCCTATTTCTACGCGATCAGTTTTAGTTTGCCCCTGGCACTGTTGATTCTGCTCAGCGACCAGTTAACTCAGCGTTTTGGTGCGGCGTATGTCGGTTTATATGGTGGGCTCGCGCAGACCCAGCCACGGTTGTCGGGGGTGTTGGTGATGGTGATCCTCGCGGTTGTGGCAACACCGATTTTTCCGGCATTTTTTGCCTTAATGCACACCATCATTGCCGCCATTCCCGGATCGTTGGGCACGGCAATCAGCGTGGGCATTGTTTGGTTACTGTGGAGTTGGGGTGGTGCTCGCGTGATTAATGGCTTAATTGTCGGCCCAGCAAAACACGTGGATTATCCAGATATCACTTTGTTACAAGTCTGGAACTACTGGGGCGTACTGCTGGGATTGTTTGCGTTAAGTATCTTTTTCGTGGGAGCGTCATTATGAGTCCTTCACTTGGGCAAGCCTTACGCATTCGTGCAATGGTCTATGTTGCTGGGGAACCGGTCCCTTATTTCTGGCCAATGAGATCGTTTATCCATCACAACCCGTTGCATGGTTTAGAACATTTGAGTTTCGCCGAAGCATCCCAAAAGGGCAGTGAACTATTTCATGGAAGATCCTTTTTGCCGCGAGCTGACTATCAACGCTATCTCGCAAGTGGAGAGCTTGAGCTTGAAAATTTGGACGAAGTGCTAAATGAATACTTAACACGCAATCAATTGGAACGGGATGCTGACTTAAAGCAATGGTTGTGGAGTGGCTTGACTCAAAATAAAATGACCACGATTATTCCATTAACTTTAGCATGTGCTGGGGATGTACATGCTGCTTTAAATAATCACGACATTCCGATAGACAATTCAATTGATGAAACACAGATTTGCGAATTTTTAAGCAAAAAGCTGTTGCAGGATCAACTGATAATCGAGTCACTAGATTCTCTTTATGGTACTGACCTAGCTAATGACTTAGACGAGCTTGTGATTAAAAGTTGTTTGGATTTTTTTGATGAGGGGCAATCCATTTGGGGGATGCCCAAGCGTGAAAACGGTTTTTTCGCAGCATGGCGAGAAGTGGCGCTGCGCAATTTTCGTTTGTCTCTATACGGAATCAAAATCAATCATATTTTGCAAGTTGACGATAGTGCCGAAGGAATTATTGCTCACGTCATGGATACATTGGGCATACCAGAAGAGCATTGGGTTGCCTATTTTACCCGGGAAATTTCCCGCTTACACGGTTGGGCGGGTTTCATACGATGGCGCGAGAATGCCAAAGAGTATTACTGGACAAAACAGTTTCCCGCGGATCTAGTTGATTTTGTCGCGATTCGTTTAGCTCTCGGTTTGGCTTTGTTACAAGAACGGAAAAAAGGTGGCGTACCCATTACGCACACAGCAATAGCACAATCGATTAGTCAAAAAACAGTGGAAACGTATTTACGTTACGAGTTATACAGCCGCAAAATAGTTCCTGCACAAGCGTTCAAAGTGGAAATGGGCTTGGGATCCGGTTCGGCAAAAAAAATGAGCAAAGTGTTTGAAACCTATGTTTTGGAAAAGCGGCGGGATGAAGCGGTTCGTCAAGCATTAAAACTTAAGCAACATGCTGCGCTCATTAATCAAGAAGACAAATTATCGGGCTTAAGTGTCGATGACTTAGCAAAATTGATTCATCGATTAAAAGAATTTGAGCGCAATGAAGGCATGCTTTGGTTAAAGGCGATGGAGTCCCACGCAATGAAATCGCTTTTACGGCGAGTGACAATCGTAAATGAACCTTTGCGCGAGAAGCGTCCTTTTGTTCAAGCACTATTTTGTATCGATACTCGCAGCGAGCGAATTCGACGTCATTTGGAATTAGTTGGTGACTATCAAACCTTTGGTATCGCGGGCTTCTTTGGTGTTCCGATTAGTTTTATGGAGCTTGGCAAAGGCAGTGAAAATTATTTATGTCCTGTGATTTTAACACCGAAGAATTTAGTGATAGAAATGTCTGCCTTAGGATTGCAACAATATGAAGCGGCTGTCACCACCTTGGAAAAAGTCATGCATGAGCTTAAGGAATCGGTTCTAACACCATTTGTGACCGTCGAAGCCATCGGCTTGTTATTTGGTTTTGACATGATTGGAAAAACAATCGCACCAACAATTTACAGTCGTTGGCGGCAACAAGTGCAACCGCATAAGAATCGGACGCGATTGTTATTGGATAAAATCACTCGCGAACAAGCCGATTCAATTATTCGTACGGTGCAACGTGCGGTCATCATTAAAACCGTCGAAGAGGAGTTGGGTCTATCAAAGGAGATGATTAAAGACTGCTTGGTAGGCGATTTACGCGCAAGCGCCATGGGTCAAGAAAACAAGACAGCGCAAATTGCGACGGATATTAATCTTCCGGAAGAAAAAATTGCATTGTTTGTGTCTCGATTGCGTGAGGTTTATCGAATTAATCCACAATTTTCACAAATACAGCTAGAGCATCTCGGTAGAATTGGCTTTTCCATCGACGAACAAGCAAATTTTGTCAGTCAGGCATTAACTGCGATTGGACTCACTAAAGGATTTTCCCGTTTTATTTTATTAGTGGGTCATGGCAGCACGTCGGATAATAATCCGTATGAATCCGCATTGGATTGCGGCGCCTGTGGAGGTAATCATGGTTTGGTCAATGCTCGTGTTATCGCGCAAATGGGGAATAAGCCGGAAGTTCGCGCTAAATTACGTGAGCAAGGAATTGAGATTGCTCACGATGCTTGGTTTGTACCGGCCATACACAACACGACTACCGATGAAATTAAAGTTCATGATTTGGATCTTATTCCGCCATCGCATTTAGTTTATTTGGATCGTTTGCGTAATGGACTCGGCGCTGCATCCCGCTTGTGCGCACAAGAAAGAATCCCTAGTTTATCTGCATCAAGCACCTTAGAAAATCCCGCGGCTGCCTATGAAATTGCGCAACGTAATTCTATGGATTGGTCACAGGTAAGACCTGAGTGGGGGTTATCCCGCAATGCCTATTTTATCATTGGTCGCCGCACAATTACTCAAGATTTCTCGCTTGAAGGTAGAGCGTTCTTGCACTCATACGATTATCAAATAGACCCAAAACATCGTGTATTAGAAAACATACTTACCGGTCCCTTAGTGGTTGGCCAGTGGATTAATATGGAACATTATTTTTCCGTTGTTGATAATGAACATTTCGGCAGTAGTAGCAAAGCCTATCACAATGTTGTCGGACGATTTGGAGTGATGTCGGGTAATCTCAGCGATTTACGGACTGGTTTGCCATCGCAAACGGTGCTGCAAGATGGTTTGCCTTACCACCAACCGATTCGCTTAATTACCCTCATCGAAGCGCCGTTTGAACATGCTTTAGCTGCGGTTGAAGCAGTGGTTTCGGTTAAGAATTTAGTGAGAAACAGTTGGATACGCCTAGTGATTACTGATCCCGTGACAAATAAAGTTCATATATTTGATGAAGGAGAATGGAGGGTGATACCTCATGAATGCAGTATTCATGTCAATCAATATGAGGAGCTGGCGATTTCATGAAAAATTTGAATTTTAGCCCGTTAAAAAAGTTAGAAATTATTCTTGAAGGCGAACACCGCGGTTTTGCTACAGACGTCTTAGATCATGCCGGAGTAAAGGGTTATACCATCGTGAACAATCTATCCGGGAAAGGTAGTCAGGGATTTCATGAAGGACATCTCATGTTTAATGAAGACGACGTACTGATTATGATTATCGCTGCAGTGCCAGAAGAACTGGTCAACCCTATCCTTCAAGGACTTGCACCGTTTTACAATGTTCACTCCGGGGTAGTATTTATTTCCGACATCCAAGTAACACGCTTAGTGAAGTTTTGAATAGATGAAAATGAGTAAAATTATTACATGGTTTTTATAGACCGCGTTCCTTCAATGGTTTTCAATGACTATTTATTTGTTTCTAGTCTTCGTTAACCGCATCAATAATGACAATAGCAGCGAAGTATTTTTATAACTTTCAAAAGCTTTGCATAGTCGAGTTGAGTAGGACATAGCAGTAAGTCTAAATTTGGATGTGAAGTTACCCGTCTAACTGAATTGAAATAGTCCTATCTATTCGTTCTCAATCGCTTGTGTTTATAAGTGAGTCTATTGTTACATTAAGTCAAACTTAAGAGCGTCTCACCAGCTTTCCCATTGACAATATTCAATGCGCAATATTCTTTTTTTCGATTTTTAATTATTGAATTTTCAGTGCATGCTAGTGACTAACAAATTTATTATCTACCTATATGCAAGAAGAAATAGGACTGGCAAATTGGGCGAGTGATAAAATAGGAGAAACGGTATGGCTTTAGTGGATATGAGAGATTTGCTATATCATGCCTACAATAATCGATATGCAGTAGGCGCGTTTGAGATTGCGAGTTTAGATTTCTTGAATTCCGTTATTCAAGCAGCAGAAGTTTGTCGCTCGCCGGTGATCCTAAATGTTATTGATCAATCTGAACGTGGAAGCGTTTCAGAAAATTTAATGGCTGCAATTGATACTGCTGCGCGTTCCAGTTCAATACCCGTTGCGGTCCACTATGACCACTGTATAAATAGTGAAAGAGTTGAGCAAGGGATTCGTTTGGGCTGTAATGGCGTAATGCTAGATGCATCGGATAAAAGTTTTCCTGAAAATGTTGAGTATACAAAAAAGGCAGTAGAATTAGCTCATTCTTGCGGCATACCGGTTGAGGGAAGTCTGGGTGAGGTTTCTTGTGCCCCCGCACAAGAAGATTCGAATGTTCAAGCGGAACCCAAATTAACATCCGTTCCTGAAGTTGAAGCATATATAAAAAGGACTGGAATCGATTTTCTTGCCATATCAATTGGTACCGTTCATGGTCGCAGCAATAGTAAATCAAAACTGGATTTTGGTCGCTTAGGAAAAATAAACGCAATGGCAGGAATTCCATTGGTTATTCACGGCGGTACTGGTCTAAGCGAAAGTCAATATCATAAATTGATCGACAATGGGGTGGCAAAAATAAATTATTTTACTGCATTAGATGAAGTGGCCATGGCGGCTTTTCGAATTTCCAGTGAAGATCAGACCTTGACTTCAAGTGAGCTGATGATGAAAGTGCGCTCTAGTTTAAGTAATGAGGTCTCACGTTGTATGCAGGCTTGGCGAAGTGCGGGGCGTGCCGCTGAAGTGATGATGCAGTGTTCGTCTTGGCACAATGTTGAACAAGTAATTGTCTATAATTCAGAAAATAGCGATCCCCAACAAATTCAGCAAATGATTCAAAATGGTAAACATGAGCTAAGCCGTATTCCGGGTGTACTTAATGTGAAGATTGGAAAATCCTTAAGTCAGAATGGTAAATTTCAATATTGCTGGATTATTCGATTGGCAAGTCAATCGGTGCTGAAAACTTATAAAAAGGATCCACACTATTTATCTTATACCAATAATTTTCTAAAGAAACAAGCCACTGATCAAATCGATGATGATTATGAAATGTTAAATGACTTCGAGTCTACGAAGACAGTAGCGGGGCATATCTAGTTGTAATTAAAAGAACTAAACTTTCTTTTTTGAATTAACAAAAACACTACTAGGGAATTTACATTATCAAATGTGAATGCCTCATGTAACACATTTAAAATTGTGAATGTGTTCTATTCATATGATCAATAGCTTTGTCTGAATAAAATAATAATACCCTCGTCATGGATATTTTTTAAATTTTATCAATAGAAATCTTTACTCGCATTGAGAATCGTAAATGAGGTTTATTCATACTATCGATTGGATTCAATGTGGTTTAAAGAATAATCTACATAACAAGAAACATTTACAACCAAAGCAGGAGTTAATCGATTATGGCAAAAAAATATGATGCCGGTGTAAAGGAGTATCGTGATCTTTACTGGGCTCCCGACTACGTACCGTTAGATACTGACTTGTTAGCGTGTTTCAAGGTTACTCCGCAAGAAGGTGTGCCTGATGAAGAGGCCGCTGCAGCGGTTGCGGCTGAGTCGTCTACTGGAACTTGGAGCACGGTGTGGTCGGAGTTGCTCACTGATATGGAGTTTTATAAAGGACGTGCTTATCGCATCGAAGATGTACCAGGTGATAAGGAAGCATTTTATGCCTTTATTGCTTATCCATTGGACTTATTTGAAGAAGGCTCGATTGTAAACGTGTTGACTTCTTTAGTCGGTAACGTTTTTGGGTTTAAAGCGGTGAAACATTTACGCTTGGAAGATATTCGATTTCCAATTGCGTTTGTTAAAACCTGTATGGGACCACCCAATGGTATTCAGGTAGAACGTGATCGTTTAAATAAATATGGTCGTCCTTTATTGGGTTGTACCATTAAACCTAAATTAGGTTTGTCCGCGAAAAACTATGGCCGTGCCGTGTATGAATGTTTGCGTGGTGGATTAGACTTAACTAAAGATGACGAAAACGTAAACTCGCAGCCGTTTATGCGTTGGCAAAACCGTTTTGAATTTGTCGCTGAAGCGGTAACAAAAGCTCAAACGGAAACTGGCGAGACTAAAGGTCACTATTTAAATGTAACCGCGAACACACCAGAAGACATGTATGAGCGTGCTGAGTTTGCAAAAGAATTAGGTCAGCCGATTATCATGCATGATTTCTTAACCGGTGGTTTTACCGCGAATACCGGCTTAGCAAAATGGTGTCGTAAGAATGGCATGATGTTGCACATTCACCGTGCGATGCATGCGGTAATCGATCGTCATCCAAAACACGGGATTCACTTCCGCGTATTGGCGAAATGTTTACGTTTGTCCGGTGGTGATCATCTACACACGGGGACGGTTGTCGGTAAGCTAGAGGGTGATCGTGCATCAACCTTGGGTTTTGTGGATTTGCTTCGTGAATCTTTTATTCCTGAAGATCGTGCACGTGGCATATTCTTCGATCAGGATTGGGGCTCATTACCGGGTGTATTCGCAGTGGCATCGGGTGGTATTCACGTTTGGCACATGCCAGCGCTGGTTAGCATTTTCGGTGACGACTCCGTTTTACAATTTGGTGGTGGTACCCAAGGTCATCCGTGGGGTAACGCTGCTGGTGCTGCTGCTAATCGTGTGGCACTTGAAGCTTGTGTTAAAGCACGAAATGAAGGCCGTGACATTGAACGTGAAGGTAAAGACATTTTAATCAATGCAGCGAAGCACAGCTCTGAATTAGCCATTGCGATGGAAACTTGGAAAGAAATCAAGTTTGAATTTGAGACCGTTGACAAGCTTGACGTAGGTTGATGCTGAAACACTTCTGAAAGCAAACATTTAACGTAGAAAGGAATTAGATATGTCCGTAAGCGGCGATTATCAAACAAAACCCACTTTGGAAACATTTGGATTTCTTCCACCACTATCGCAGGAAGAGATCTACGATCAAATTGGCTATATGTTATCTCAAGGGCTCACTCCTGCAATTGAGCATGAGTCTCCAGAGAACGCAACCAATCACTATTGGACGATGTGGAAGCTTCCCTTTTTTGGTGAAACCGATCTCGGCAATGTCGTTAGAGAATTGGAATCCTGTCGCAGCAGTTATCCTGATCATCATATTCGTTTGATTGGCTATGACAGTTATACCCAATCCCAAGGCGTTTGTTTTGTCGTGTTTAAAGGTCGTGGTTGGTAGGAAGAAACACGTGCTTGGGTTTTCACAAATTTACTTGTGTAATCGTTACGAAGTTTGGTGAAAGTAATCAACGATAGGAAATAATATGGCAAGCCAAAACTTATCAGGTCGAGCAGCAGCAAAGGCAAGACGGCAATTGCAAGTAAGCGGTAAGTCGTCGGGTGCACAGTCGACATCGAGAACTCGCGCAACGCGTGCCGCAGTATCCCCAGGAACTGCGACTAGTTCACGCGCTGTGCCACAGTCTGTATCGAGCGCATCGGCACGACAAGCTTCATTGGATCGACGTAAGTCCATGTCCAGTCGAGGCAAGGCCGGACTGGCGGCAACCGACCCTAGCCGTAGCGCTGATTCGTTGCGGTCAAATCAATCAAGAGCCAAAGCAAAGAGCGATGATTGTGGTTGCGGATGTAACGGCCAAGGTGATTGCAATGACGGCAAGCTTGCGTCCGTCGACAATGCGCACCTAAGTGCGCCTAACGAGAAAACAAAATACATTGCAAGACGACGTGACAATAAAGTTTTCTCAAAAGGTAACTCAGGACGTGTTAATGCACGTGCGCGTCGGCAGATTTTGGCCAAGCAAGGCAAAAATGGTGAGAATGCGCTTAAAAAAGGACTGAGTTCAGCACAACTTGTTCGTCAAAACAATCCAAATATTAATGGACGCGACTTGGCGCGCGGCGTTAGAGAAATGCGCAGCACTCAAGGCGCAAGAGGAAGTAAAACTGCGTCAGCACCATTGGGGCGCACACGACCATCGCGTAGTAATGAGGAAGTAACCGGTACAATGGTGGCTCATAGCAAAAAAACCACCGGAGATACGGTCGGCCTTTGTCGCTCGATTACCGGAACCCATTATCTTTCAGGAGAAGTTTTTTCGGATTTTTGTCAAGGCGATGCACCGAAATCTCCTATCAAGGTTGAGCAAAGCCAAACAGCCCGAGGGGTTTCGATTACGACCGGTGGTAGAGTGGGTGGCAGTATCAACGTGACAGGTAATGAGCGCGGTAGTTGTCGTAGCGTGACCGGCAATGAATACTTGGGCAATGAACATTTTGCACAACTTTGCAAGACCAAAGCAACACCCAGTGCCGCTAAAGTCAGTTTCGCACAAACCAGTCGCGGAACAATTGTTTCGGGAAGCAAACCAGCCCGCTCAAGTCGAGTAACTGGAAACGAGCCTGGCACCTGTAAAGCAGTCACTGGGACACCGTATGCCGGTATGGATCAGTATGAACAATACTGTGATTCGAAAGAACTTGGCTTGGCTAAGGCGCGTACACAACCTATCCATCAAAACGCGGGTAAAGGGATTAGTGGAATTCAACCGGGTTTGAGCAAGCTAACCGGTGCAGAAAAAGGTTCGTGCGAGCGCGTAAGTGGAACGCCATACCTTAGTTCGGCGCAGCAGGCAGAAGTGTGTGGTGTCACGCCGGCTCAAACCACCGATAGCGATTTTCCTCAATCCATAGATGGCGCGCCTTGGAGTGCCTTTAGTGTGGATGCACCAGGGCATGCTAGCGCTGTCAAAGTGGCCCGTTCTGCTGTTACAGGTTCACGTTATGAGCAGGGAAAAATTAGTGGTACCTTTTCGCTCGGTGAAGGAAAAATAACAGGTACAGAAGAGTTTCGTTTCGACCATAAAAGCACTCCAAACGAAATTGTCGCGCAAACACCGCCTCGTGAAAAACAAGTTGGGCGCATCACTGGAGAAGGTATTGATACCGGTTTGAAAATAACAGGTGACGACTGGGATCGTGGAGACAGAGTTACTGGGACCGAAGGAATGTCAGCAGTGAAAAGAAATTTGACCCGCCGTGGCCCCGTAAACGCGATGCCTGGCGTGCACAACAAACGCAATGAAGCCATCGATGTAGTGGAAAGTAAAGTCACTGGTGGATCTGGTAATACGGAAAAAGGTGCACACATCACTGTTTCTGGTGGTGCGCGCGGCTAAGCAAAACGAATCGTTTTTGTGCGTAATATTGAATAGGATGAATGTAAGCAATGTTTAACTCGAGAGAAAAAAGCAGACGCCCCTTACAAAGGTCTGCGTTTGTCCGGCCCAGCCCTCAACGGGCCGCTCCCTCTTGGAACGTAAATATATTGCCGGCTGAAACACCCGTAGTAAACGCTAATGCTCGTCTCTATCAATATGAGAAGACCACAAAGGAGCAATTTGACAAGATCGAAAATGTTCTTCGTGAAATTTCAGCAATGCAGCATGAAAGAAACTTTGTAGATTTAGCACAACGGTTTGCGAAAACTCAGTTGGGATTCAGCTTGCCAGAACCGCTGTTAACGAATCATTGGATTAAGCCGGTCGACATTGGGCAGCTTTATGCTTGGTGTGTTTTTGAAACATTTATTAATATGTCTGACGAGTTTTTTAATCTTCAGCCATTGGCGATGGAAGATGAGTCATCGTTCCAGAAGTTTATTCAAGAGTGCGGTTTTCACACTTTGGATGTATCGCCTTGTGCCGATGGTCGTCTAGCTCACATTGTTAGTTATGTGTTACGCCTCCCGTACAAATCGGTTAGACGAAAATCCTACGCAGGAGCAATGTTTGATGTTGAAGACAGCTTGCAGAAGTGGGTTGAAACTGAAATGTTGCGTCATCGTGAAGGCAAACCGAACCAGGCATCAGAACCAACACGGTACTTGAAAATTGCGGCATACCATTTTAGTTCCGTCGCACCAGAACATGAAGGTTGTGCGGCCCACGGTAGTGACGAAGTGCGCGCTGCTGAAGAAGCGAAGAATCAACTATTGGCTTTTCGCCAAGGTGTTGAAAACAGTTTTTGTTGTGGAGCGTCAATTGACTTGTTGTTAATTGGCGTCGATACCGACACCGATAGTATTCGTGTACATGTACCGGATGCGCTTGGCAATTTCGATGTTGAAAACTACATCGATACTTTATCGTTATATCGTCGTGGCGGAGCAGGGAAGTTGAACCAAGGTGACTATCGCTTGGGTGAAAATTTGCGAGATGTCATTTTAGCCCAAGTGGGATCAAGTCCCGCTGATGGCATGTTGCGACTGATCGCAAGACTTATCGCGGGTAACCTGCAACAAATCGAATACGTAAAGCAATATCATGGCGGAAGTTATTATGATATTGGGCATCAAGAACGTTTTATCGGAATGGGAATTGGCTTTGAAGAAATTCAACTTCGTAACCTAACATTCTTTTCCTATTTGAAAACCGTTGAAGAAGGTGCAAAGGACTTAGACGTGGGCGTGAAAATATTTTCAGGTTTAAACATTCAACGAGGATTACCCATACCCGTGATCATTCGCTTTGATTATCACGGAGAAGTTCCCGGGGCAAAAGCGCGTGCGGAATTGCGTTGTCAACAACTGAATCAAGCTTTGCGCCAGCGCTATGAGCACATTGTCAAGCGAGGTTATATGCACACGTTGCTAATGGTTCGCGATTGCAGCATGGATGTAAAAGCGGAAGTGATAGGGTGTTCGGTAACTGTGAATAAAGAGGAGCTCCACTGATGAAGATTTGTCAGGTTGAAAAACCACTTGTTGCGACTAATCGAATCTCCGGTCTGGAACACCGACATCTACAGGTTGTATTGGACGGAAGATTCGATTAGTCGCAACAAGTGGTTTTTCAACC
>Ga0224501_10004087_pt1 | contig 11512 bp, 10 predicted proteins | sample SF_Oct11_sed_USG_4_FD_169105 | JGI IMG/M metagenome (GOLD analysis project Ga0224501, IMG submission 169105) | Sediment microbial communities from San Francisco Bay, California, United States - SF_Oct11_sed_USGS_8_1 | ecosystem: Environmental > Aquatic > Marine > Sediment | place: USA...
CCATTGGGCTGATATCGAGACGCAGGGATGGCTGCTGGCCGTTGATGAGCAGTTGTCGCCCTGCTGCAGCAATCATCGCAGCATTGTCGGTACAGTACTCCAACGGGGGAAGCGACAAGCGAATGTGCGCCTGCGCAGCGCGTTCTTTCAATATGGTCCTTAACCGCGAGTTTGCAGAGACACCACCTACCACGGCAAGGGCCGCCAACCTCGAATGCGTTAGGGCGACAAACGCCTTGGCAACCAAGACCTGCACAATCGCCTCCTGATAACTTGCGGCGAGGTTGTCGATCTGATCGGGAGACGGGGGAACGATCATGTCACGAAGCTTGTATAGCAAGGATGTCTTCAAACCGCTGAAACTGAATTCCAGACTCTTTCTCCCTCCTCGGAATTGAGGAAATAGGATGGCGCCTGGATCGCCAGAACGGGCAACTCGATCAATCGCAGGTCCACCAGGATACCCGAGGCCAAGCATCTGAGCCCCCTTGTCAAACGCTTCACCGGCGGCATCATCACGAGTATGCCCAAGGAGGATGCACTGGCCAGTGGCGTCTCGACGATAGAGATGCGTATGACCGCCGGATACGACCAGAACAATACACGGCACAGGAAACGTTGGATCCGCAAGCCATGCCGATGCGACGTGGCCTTGTAAGTGATTTACCCCGACAACTGGGAGCTTTAACCCATAGCCCAGGCCCCTGGCGTAACTCAGCCCTACCAGCAGCGCACCAGCCAGGCCTGGTCCTTGAGTCACAGCGACTGCAGCAAGATTACGTTTTGCAATCAGAGCCTGAGATAATGCCTGCTCGACAACCTGATCGATCAAGCCTAGATGGGCTCGAGCCGCTAATTCAGGGACAACACCACCGAATTTTTCATGGACGGCGACCTGCGAAGATACCACACTAGACAATACCTTCCCCTCATCACTCAGTACGGCTGCAGCAGTTTCGTCGCATGATGACTCGATACCGAGAATTGGCCCGGGGCGCCACCCAGTATAGTCTGATGATTGTAACTGAACAGGGAAGGGATCCATCCGTTTACGCGGGCACCACACACAGCTAGTAACAAAACGGCCTCTGCGACTATTTGCCGCAGAGGCCATCGCTGATCACATAACAAGTTCTGATGCTCACAATGACACTAGACTCCAGCCATCGCCTCCTGCTCAATAAATGTCGGAGCTCCGTCACGAAGCACCACTTTCACTTTCCGGCTCTCCTTGAAACGCCCTCGAATAAGCTCATCCGAGAGCGGGTCACCAATAGCCCGTTGGATCGCTCGCCGCATTGGCCTGGCCCCGTACAACGGTTCATACCCCTCTTTAATCAACCACTGCTTGACCTCTTCATCAACCTCAATCTCAATCCCCTTGTCCAATAAACGGAGGTTCAATTCACGAAGCAGGATATCCAAGATAGAATACAGCTGCTCTTTCTCCAATTGATGGAAAATGACGATTTCATCGATCCGGTTGAGGAACTCAGGGCTGAATGATTTCTTGAGCTCACCGAGTACCTCTTCTTTTTTCCGCCGCGCGGCTTCTCCTTCTGTACTCTGAAAGCCCAGAGACACACCTTTTTGAATCATCTTTGTTCCGATGTTGGAGGTCATGATAACGACAGTATTCTTAAAATCGACTTTTCGCCCAAGGCTATCGGTCAATACTCCGTCATCTAAAACCTGAAGCAACACATTGAACACGTCTGGATGCGCCTTTTCGATCTCATCAAACAACACCACGGAATATGGCCGACGACGGACTTTTTCGGTGAGTTGCCCTCCTTCTTCGTACCCTACATAGCCGGGAGGGGCGCCGAAGAGGCGAGAGCTCGTAAACTTCTCCTGGTATTCAGACATATCGACACGAATCAACGCATCTTCGCTGTTAAATAGAAATTCCGCTAATGTCCTGGCCAATTCTGTTTTTCCGACACCAGTCGGTCCCAGAAAGATAAAAGAACCGATCGGCTTTTTAGCTTCCTTCAAGCCAGCTCGAGATCGCCGGATAGCGCGGGCAACGGCAGAAATAGCCTCATTTTGCCCAACCACTCGTTTGTGCAGGAACTCTTCCATGCGCAACAGCTTATTGGATTCTTCCTCTTCCAACTTAAAGAGCGGAATTCCGGTCATCTTAGAAACTACGTAGGCGACATCCTCTTTACCAATCACAGGCTTATTCTTTTCCTGATTCTTTTTCCACTCCCGCTTGGATTCATCAAGCAGCTTCCGTAGTCGCTCTTCCTCCTCACGATGCCGCACCGCTTCTTCAAAATTCTGTGTGGAAATCGATAGTTCTTTCTCGCGTGCAACCTTCTTGAGCTCTTGCTCCATGGCTTTCAACTCAGAAGGAAGCGCATACGTTTGGAGCTTGGCACGCGATCCGGTTTCGTCGATCAAATCAATCGCCTTATCGGGGAGAAAACGATCCGTAATATACCGATCAGACAATTTCACCGCTTCAACGATCGCATCTTCCGTAATTTCCACTCCGTGATGTTCTTCGTATCGATCCCGAAGCCCTTGAATGATACGCACGGTTTCATCAAGATTTGGTGGTTGAACGTGGATCGGCTGGAATCGTCGTTTCAGCGCGCCATCTTTTTCAATGTGTTTACGATATTCATCCAACGTCGTGGCCCCGATGCATTGAATTTCTCCCCGTGACAACGCGGGCTTCAGCATATTGGACGCGTCGATGGAGCCCTCCGCGGCCCCAGCTCCAACCAGTGTATGGAGTTCATCGATAAAAATAATGATGTTACCCGCCTGGACAATCTCTTTCATGACAACCTTGAGGCGCTCTTCGAACTGTCCACGATACTTGGTCCCAGCGACCAGAGAGCCGAGATCCAACGCGATGACTCGACGAGAGAGTAGATTATCAGGAACTTCAGATTGAATGATCCGTTGGGCGAGCCCTTCCACGATCGCGGTTTTCCCAACCCCGGATTCACCGATCAGCACAGGATTGTTCTTGCTTCTTCGGCTAAGAATCTGGAGAACGCGCTCAATCTCATCGGCCCGGCCGATCACTGGATCCAACTGCCCTTCCTGAGCCAACTGGGTCAAGTCCCGACCGAACTCGTCAAGGGCCGGCGTATTGCTCTTACGATCCCTCTCCCGCGGGGCCGACTTTCGCAAGAATGTCACGGTCAACTGCCGTGCTGTGAGAAGGTTCGCCCCTAAGCTCCGAAGGATTTTCCCGCCGATACCTTCTTCTTCCCGAAGAAGGCCAAGAAGAAGATGCTCGCTGCCGATGTGATTGTGACCCAGCAAGCGGGCTTCCTCGACTCCGTATTCGATGACTTTCTTCACTCGAGGGCTAAAAGGAATTTCTCCGAATGTCATGGTGGTTCCTCCACCAGGTAGATTCCGCTCGATTTCCAGCCGGATCTGCTCGGTAGAAAGCCCCATCTTTTTTAGGATCATCAGTGCAATGCCATCGGACTCACGGAGTATGGCCAAGACGAGATGTTCGGTACCAAGATAATCATTTTGGTGTCGTTCGGCTTCTTCCCGCGCAAGGATGATGATCTTTCGACCTTTGTCAGTAAATCGTTCGAACATCCTGCCTCCTCCTCGTGAGTGCACATCTTGGCTTCGTTCGAGCAAAACCCTTGAAAAATCTTGCCCTAATTCTAACCACAGTATCTGTGAGAGTCAAGGTTGCGCGGAGAACACGACGGGCGACACAACGACATCATTAGCATATTTCCTCTCGTGTCGATGTGTGCCTCCATACATGACATGCATGAGCTCATAGGCTTTTCGTTGACATAAAAAGAAACATCTCGATACAATCGCGCTCCTTCTTTCTCCACCTATTTGTTAGCACCCATGAGAAGTAAAAGTATTGGGATTCTCACCAAGCCAAAGTTCCCGGAGGTCAAAAGTACGTTACTGGGAGTGGTCGCCTGGCTCCGTGCCCGCAATATCGAAGTCCTGCTCGATACAACATCTGCGGCACTCCTGAACGAACAAGGGGGAATGCCGAAGACTCAACTGGCTGAGAAAGCCGATGTTCTTTTAGTTCTAGGTGGAGACGGAACCATCCTGAGCGCGGCGCGGCTGGCAGCGGAACGCAGTATCCCCATTCTCGGCGTCAACATGGGCGGTCTCGGATTCTTGACAGAAGTCAGGCTGGACAATCTGTACCCCTCGCTCGAACGAGTCTTTGCAAACGATTTTGTACTGGATGAGCGACTCATGCTGGCAACACATATCCACCGGCATGGAGAAACTGTCGCCCGTGGCATTGTCCTGAATGATGTCGTAATCAGCAAAGGCACTCTAGCCCGTATGATCGACCTGCAGGTTGCAATCGGTGGCCAATTCGTGACGAACCTACGAGGTGACGGTCTCATCATCGGAACCCCCACGGGCTCCACTGCCTACTCGCTCTCTGCCGGAGGCCCCATCATGAATCCGGGTGTGCAAGCCCTGATGTTAACGCCGATCTGTCCCCATACCTTGACCCACCGTCCCTTAATTGTGCCGGGCAATGTTGCGATTGAAGTCACCTTAACGAGTCAGGACGAAGGGTCTATGGCGACACTCGACGGCCAAGTCGGGGTCGCTATCGTACAGGGCGATAAGACGGTCATCCATGCGTCAGACTATCGGACTAGGCTGATTCGTTTCCCGGAAAGCCACTACTATGAAGTGTTGAGGGGAAAGCTGAAATGGGGACACGGATAAAATCGGCAGGCTTGGCTACGACACCCTCCCATGTTCGATGCGGGCAAGCATATCCTGATTTGCCGTAAATTTGAATTCCCCGATACAGTCTGTTTTGTCTGTGAACGAACGCTCTGCCACTTGAAGCGCCCGCAGCCCGCTCACATCAACCGGACGACTCTGTCGCTTTCTGAGAAGCGATTGTAACTGATCGAGCACGACCTTGACATCACCCTCAATACTCTTGTTTGCCAGATAACGCTGCACCACCTCTGCACACCAATCTCCATCACGCTTTGCCACGCCGACAAGACCTTCACTGGCTTTCCGAGCCCAGCCGGCGAGAAAGACCCCGTCCATAATTCTCCCGACCGTCTCGTCGTAGGCTTGAAAAAGCGAATCATCAGGATCGTTACCAGTCTTGTTGGGATTTGTAATAAACATGCCGTTCTTGTACGGGAGGCCGACCGTCTCATCCACTCTGTCGCCGACGGCAAAGACCACTGAATCACAGGGAAATTCATAGTACTGCTTTAACCCGACTGCAACGGTATCCTCGCCTTTTGGATCGAGCCGATTATCCTCCATTTCGAGTGCACGAACCCGATTGTGTTCGTCCACAAGAATACGTTTAGGAGAGGCGAGGAAGCGGAAGCCCATTCTTGTTTGTGAGACTTGAGGCTCGCACTTAGTGAATTCGTCGGTAAAGCCCTTCAAGACGTCGTCAGGATTTTGTCCCACTTTGGCCATACGCTCTTTGATGCGCTCGAACTCGTTATGGATCCCTTCACGATCCATATTGGCGCAGATACTGCGGATCTCTTTCGGATTGTATTTTCGTTCTACTGGGCCTCGTCGGACAATGGCCGTGACACGCTCTACCTTCTTATAGCGGATCAACCAGTGCGCAATATCTACCATCACATCTCCAGCTCCAATCACCGAGACGTGTTTACCCATCTCAAAGGGGCGATCGCCAAACCCCGGGAGGCGGTTGTAGTGATACACCACATCTTTCGCGTGAAATACACCCTGTGCTGAATCCCCCTCGACACCGATAGCCTTGGTCCCTTGCGCGCCGATGGTGAACACAACTGCGCTCGCTCCCAGTCCACGCACATCCTCAACGGTGAGGTCTTTTCCATTTCCGATCGAGACATTCCCAAAATAGTGCACATTCTTTTGCTGAAGCAGTTCCCAATACTGCTTCTTGAGGCCGCCGCGAAGCTTCAGCTTGGAAGGAAATATTCCGTACTCCGCCAACCCACCGAATCTAATGTCTCGATTAAGAATGATGACTTCATGGCCGGCTTTTGATAGCAAACTCGCGACAGCCATACCAGCAGGCCCTGCTCCTGCAACAATAACGACATGCGACCGTGATCCACTCATACAATTATCCTTCTACCCTTCACCTATATATGATCGAAAAGCCTTCAATATCAACGGCTCGCGGACTGTAACATAGCCATTCCCGCACTGTCAAAATGTAGCGCCAGCTTGCGCGTCCACTTGCACGACTCTGTATGGTCATCTAGAATGCCACCCGTTTCCGCTTTGGAGGTCGAGCTTGTCGAAGCAATATCAGATGGCATATTCGTAACGTATGCTTATCAGCCAATCACTCCCTCCATCGTTCGAAGAAATGCGGACTCCCCCTCTCCGCTATTTTGGCTTCCCTACGGACAGCCAGACGCTCCCACTAAGAGAACTGAAGAATGACGAGGCTTATCTAGTCTCGAACTTTGAGCAAGCTGAAGAACTGGTCACCCGTGGTGTCGACAGTGCACGTATTGCCATCAGCGATTGTTCCAGCCCGGATAATTCGCCTCCCAGATATTCCCAGATTGCGCTAGGAAGGCCGCTTGTCCCAGCCTCACCCTTCAAATTTGACCAATCGATTGTGATTGTCCTTCCAACGTACAACGAACGTTCTAACCTTGAAGCACTTGTCGTCACGATCGGAAAGTATCTGATCGCTGATATCTTGATCGTCGATGACAATTCACCGGATGGAACTGGCCAACTAGCTGATCGATTATGCAGTGAACACCCCCATATCTATGTCTTGCATCGCCCCCAAAAACAGGGGCTGGGGCCTGCCTATTTAGCGGGGTTTGAATGGGCACTCCAACGGAAGTACGAGCGTATCATCGAGATGGATTGTGATTTCAGCCACGCACCTTGGGACGTACCCCGATTGCTCCACGGCAGTCGAACCGCCGACCTGGTCATCGGGAGTCGCTATGTCCCTGGTGGTGGCACCGAAAACTGGGACGCCAGACGGCGCTTGGTGTCTCGCTGTGGCAACGCCTATGTGCGGGTGTTTTTAGGCTCGATGATCCATGATTGGACAGGCGGATTTCGCTGTTATCAGCGTGACCTGCTATTAAAGATGGACCTTGAAACCGTGCGCGCCAAAGGATACGTCTTTCAGGTAGAGCTGGCCTGGCGGGCGGTTCAACTCGGCGCAGACATCCGTGAACTACCTATTCGCTTCAGCGACCGCGTCGAAGGGCAGAGCAAGCTCGGCTGGCCTTCCTTCATCGAAGGACTCGTGGAAGTACCCAAAATGTGTTTCCAGAGGTACTAAATCGTTAGGGCTGTTCACAGCTCATTTCGTGCTGCGGGCAACGGTTTCGCAAGGAAACCGATGACTCGAACGATTCCAGTTTCGACAGATCAATAACCAACTCATCCTTGGCATTCGCCACGATGACGTCGAGCAGGCTGCTTTTCGTAGGAACGACGGCCTCCGTGGGTTGGAATCGCAAATCAAAACCCTTCGCGGCTGTTGGTCGCATGGGATAGCGCCGATCGTAAATCATCCCATAGGCTGGAATACCGTAGATGATCCGCCAGTTAGCCAGGAGCATATGCAGTTCCGTCCCATGAATATAGAGTCCTCCCGTTGTGATAATGCGTCTGGCAAATGTCTGTGGTTCGCTCAGATAGAATGTGACTCGTTCGTTGTATTTTGCCTCCGTGAGCGCCTCCGCGATGCGCGTCGACAGCAACGTCAATTCTTCCTCCGTGAAGGCTGGAACGAGTGGCGACTCCCCTCGCATCCACCGTTTCAGGGCAATCCAATGCTCTTGAACCATCAATCCTGACAGGATCTTCCTTAACTTTTCAGGCTCGATGAACAAGGGGTGTGCATGATGGCTGGGCGGCCATTCCGCCAGCACTTCTGAGTCTTCTTCCAACCGCACGAAATTCACCGGATCCTCATAGATGACTCTCGATGGCACATGCGGAACGGCACAGCCGACCAAGACGAGGAGACAGGTCACCAGGCCTGCTGAAATCAGCCGTACACAACTCACATCCATGATCGCCAGGACCTAGCTTCCGCTGATGGTGACAGTGATTTCGGCACGCTCCAACGGATTATCTCGACCATCTCGTTTCATGCCGACGACCTTGTCGGCCACGTCCATGCCGCTCTCAACCTCTCCGAACACCGTATATTGCCAATCGAGGAAATTGGCATCCGAGACACAGATAAAGAACTGCGACCCGGCGCTATCAGGGTCATTGGCTCTGGCCATCGACACGATGCCACGCTTATGTGGAGTACTATTAAATTCAGCCTTGACCTTATACCCAGGTCCACCCATCCCGTGCGACGAACGATCGGACGTCTTGCTATTGGGATCACCCCCCTGAATCATAAAACCAGGGATGACACGGTGAAACGTCGTTCCATTATAAAATCCTTCTTGAGAAAGCTTGATGAAGTTATTGACGTGACCTGGCGCCACATCCGGAAAGAACTTAAGGACGATCTCTCCGATTGATTGCCCCTTCGTCGTCACCGCGATTGTGGCTCGTGTGTTCCCTGTAACGTCACTCATACGGTTCGTCCTTTCTATCATTATCGAAAGAGAAATGGAGGCGGCGCCATCCCAGCTTCGAGTCCTTGGTTCACAGCCATCCATGAAAGACCATCATCGCTCCGAAATACTCCTGAACTCGTTCCTGCATACAGCCCTCTCTCTCCCGATCCAATCAGCACCTGAATAGAACGATTGGTCAGACCTTTGTTGAGGGGCATCCACTGTTTACCCTTATCCACCGTCTTAAAGATCCCGTGTCCTGTGGCGACGACCAGCCCGTGGTCGTTCAATACAATTCCTCTGATAGAATCGTTCGGGAGGGCCCGACTGATAGAACGCCACGTCAGTCCTCCATCCACACTGCGAAACACCCCCCCATCGAACGTTCCTGCCAAAATACTCTGGTCCTGATCAATGACCAGCACACGGATGAAGTTCTCGATCATACCTTCATGGTCCTTCAGACCATGCCGAACACGAACCCATTCGGATGAACGAGGGGACAGTCGAAAAATCCCTTTGCCCGAAGTCCCGGCGAACAATGTCCCATCGGCTGAGCGCGCCAGTGAGTGGACGAGAATATCATTAAGCCCCGTGGTCATGGGCACCCAGCGATCATCCGTATCGCGTAGGCGATACACCCCGTCGCCGGTACCAGCATAGAGTACATGATCGACCACCATGAGCGCTTTGACTTCCAACCGTTTGAGGCCCCCATTCACGGACTGCCAGGTGTTTCCTTCATCGCGAGATCGAAACACTCCTCCACGAAAGGTTCCGGCATACACAATTCCATTCTTCGTGATCGCCAGACTCAGAATGAATGGGTCGGTAACCCCATCACCCACTCGGTTCCATGTTGCCCCGCGATCCATGGTCTGAAAAACTCCATGCCCAAACGACCCTGCGTAGATGACACCATTTTCACTGATCGTCAGTGCCTGTACACTTGCTGCCGACTGTTCGGGAGGCCCCGTCGGTGGAGAATCGGAGATCACTTGAGCTGGGGGCACCATGAACGCATGTGTGGATAGAGTATCCTCTCCATGAGCCAAGCTGAGAAAACCTCCGCTCCACACGAGCAACACCAGCCCCGCAGTTCGCAGTGGCTGAATCCCATTGGCCTGTGGCCTCATCGCGTCCGTGTTCCTGCCGTCTTGAACGGCACATCAGGGTCCGTCGGCAAATCCATCCCAGCTCGGTCTTGATTTTTCCCAAACAAGCGAGCGCCGAGGATCCCAATCTCATAGAGCACCATCAAAGGAACTGCCATCAGCAGCATGGTGAAGAGCGTCGCATCAGGCGTCACAACAGCGGACACGATGAGACACAAGAGGATGGCATGTTTTCGGTACCGTGCGAACGTCTGAGCTGAAGCCATCCCAATCATCGCCGCCAACGTCATCGCCAACGGCAGTTCGAACGCACAACCGAAGATAAGCAGGAACTTCACGTTGAAATCAATATACAGCCCCACGCCCAGCTGCGGAGTGATGTCGCGATCGAGCCCGAAACTCACAAACCAGTCAATCACCAATGGCAGAATCACCACATTACAAAACACCATTCCCAGCCCAAACAACCCTCCAGCCAATAGGAATAATGGAATTGCCCAACGCTGTTCTTTCGGTAGTAATGCGGGCTCGATGAACTTCCAGCACTGGTAGAAAATGACCGGCAAACTGAGAATAAAAGCCGCCAACAACGAGACCTTGATCGACGCAAACAACGCTTCAGTCGGTCCATAGAAAACCAATTGGTTCTCAAACGGACGATTCAGCCACGCGACCATGTCGGCAGAAAATGAGAAGGTGAGAATGAGCAAGCCTAGAATGGTCGCCCCGATCACAAGCAATCGGCGCTTGACGCTCTGAATGTGGGCAGCAAGTGGATGGATAATGTGTTCCATAGCACTACCGTCAGCCATCAGGCTGGTTGCGGCCTCATGGTGTTCTGTCGAGCTGATTCCAGTTGTTAGTCGCGATGTATTCGAATAAACTCCGCGAGTCTGTCCTTCGTGGCCAGCTTCTCTTTCTGGATCCGTTTTTTCTCGATTTCTTCGTTCGGCGTCAGAACATGGCGCTTCTGTAACTCGTTCAGCTCACGGTCCAGACGATGGTGAGATTCTTCTAGTTCGCGAAATTGGGTGTTGGTGCGGCGAAGCTGTTCGAGAATCGCGTCTTCGGTCAACATGCGACACCTCCTGGTTAGAGTGAGTCTGTCGAGGTTGAATCACCTCCTATGCGACACGTAGGAACACGCAGCCGACCGCTCGGGATCACAAGCGGATTCATTTCCATCAACACGGCATCTTCAATTGGATTGGTGTAGTACTGAGGGCGCGTACCGACATGAACAAACCCCATCATCGTGTAGAGTGAACGTGCCGGCTCGTTCGAGGCTCTGACTTCAAGCACTGCCCGAGTGGCTGCCTGATCGAGCGCGACGCGGATCGCTTCCCGTACAAGAGCCTTTCCAATCCCTTGTCTGCGTATCGAATCTCGAACCGCCAGATTCATCAGGCGCAGCTCTTCAAATACGATCCAGAAACAATGATACCCAACAATCGATGACTTGGCCCTTAGCGGCGACTGTCCTTGATGCATCGCAACGAGAAAATGAGCAAACTGGTTACCTATCAATTCCGCTTCCAGCATTTTGCGCGTCCAGGGGGAAGAGAAGCAAGCCTCTTCCAACAAGTGGATATCGGACAACATCTCCGACGTGGCCGGAAGTATCTGCAACTCTGAACGTGGCTTCTCGTTGCTCATCCGCTCTATAGGCTCTAGCGCCGCCGACCGCGCGCCAGTCGCGCAGCAACTTTTTTCTCGACCCTCTTCTGACGGCGCACGACCGGTGAGATCCCTCCCGACCGTTCGTACTGGATTTCCGCTTCCGCACGTTGCACATACAACGGAGCGACGGCGCTCCCGGCAATCTCGCCTCGTTGTATCCGCTCTATTCCAATGTGAGCTACTTGAATC
>Ga0224501_10004089_pt1 | contig 11509 bp, 14 predicted proteins | sample SF_Oct11_sed_USG_4_FD_169105 | JGI IMG/M metagenome (GOLD analysis project Ga0224501, IMG submission 169105) | Sediment microbial communities from San Francisco Bay, California, United States - SF_Oct11_sed_USGS_8_1 | ecosystem: Environmental > Aquatic > Marine > Sediment | place: USA...
GCTTCCACCTATCATGGATTAGCCGTTTCGATGTAAAAAAAAAGAAATAGGGATTGTTTTTACTGACCTGGCGGAGATACTCCGGGCACCTTCACGCCTGCTGGTGTCTCACCCTCAGCGTACCAGAGGACTTGTCCCGACGTTCCGTCGTAGATGGCGTAGGCGATGAAGTCTGCTTCGCCTTCGGGGTCGTAGCCGTAGCCCCAGATGTCGTAGTTGCTCGCCAGCCTGTCCCCGGCCTCGTTCAGGAGGGTCCAGCCGCTCGCGCCCCACGTGTCGTATGTGATCTTGTGCTGCAGGGGGATGAGGTCCTTGGGGTCCATACTCTGCGCCTCGAGCACGCTCTTGAGGAACGTGAAGTAGACGTCGTAGCTGCACGCAGTATAGTATCCGATGGGCTGAGCCACAAGGGCCATGTTCCTCTCAAACAGGTTGTAGAACTTCTCGGACTTACCTGGCGCCGCGTAGGTGCTGAAAATCTTCAGGTGGTCAGATTCCTCAGGGGCGTCATCGAGGTGCTGGGTCGTCATCGCAGTACCGTCGGAGCCGAACCACATGAGGTTGTATATGAGGGGGTAGTCCCTCGCTTGGGTCACTTGGGTCACGGACTCGGAGAAGGAGATTGTCTCGATAGCGACGTGCTCGGCGCCGTACTGGTTTATCAGATCCTGAGCCTTGGACTCGGCCTGCGCCAAGTAGCTGCTGAACTCGGTGACCTCGCCGGCGTACCTGATCCTCTCGGCGATCACGCCTCCCAGCGCCGGATAGTCATTCGCGAGAATGTTGTAGATGCCGTCGGCCCAAGAGTCGGCCCTCTGGATGACTATTATGGCCTTGATGCCCCAGCTCCAAAGCATCTTCGCAATGGCGGGAGCCTGGACCGTGTCATCCGGGCACATCCTGTATAGGTTGTCGTCGGCGATCCTGAGGGTCGGCGAGGTCGAGGAGGAGCTCCAGAGAAGTATGTTGTTCTCGTTCACGTAGGACAGCGCAGCCGAGGCCATAGAGGACCAGCCACCACCGTGGACGAGGTTGACGTCCATCGCCTTGAAGGACTGCACCTTCTCCAAGTGGATAGCTGCCTGCCCCTCTGCGTTGTCGCTGAGGAGGTCAAACGTAACATCGTAGCCCAATTTATCAGCAAACTCGTTGAGGTCGACCTCACAGATTTCATCGGCCCACGGTACACCCGTCTCTACGCCCGCGGTCGTTGATATGATGTTCCCGATCTTCACGGTCTTGCCCTCAAGGGGCTCCTTTGTGACTGTTACCTCCACCGTTTCGCCGGGCTTCTCAACGATCTTAGGGGGCGCCGCGAAATAGCCTATGCCTCCACCGATTGCCAAGCCTACAACCAGCAGTACGATCATCATCGTGCTAGAACTTTTAGCCATACCATTCACCTAGGTATATTGCAGAAATTTATATCCCAATATACTCTATATAAGATTTGTTTCAGTGAAAAACCCAATTAAAATTTTATTACGTTTTAATACACGTTAATAAAACAAAATCCTTTATTTTATCCCGTTAATTCGTCATCTTTTGACCTTTTATCGCGTCTTCGAAAGTATTATTAATCCTGTAAATACACCCACTATGGGATCGGAATGCTACTTCCAGCGATTTGGATGGCTGCAATAATATATGCTTGCCTGATAACGATCCTCAGCATCGGCTTCACCCTGACCTACCTCACTGCGAAGATCCCCAACTTCGCCCACGGCACATATGCCGGAATCGGCATATACACTAGTTATACGATATCAAAGATCTTTGGCTTCTCACCTTACCTTGGATTCCCTCTTGCCTTTCTCCTAGGTGGGTTGTTCAGTGTACTCGTCTACTTAGTAGTGATACAGGTACTTTCACGCATGGGAGGCGGGGCGATAGTACTCACCATCGCGACCCTTGCGATCCAGATATTCCTACAGGCGGCCCTCTACATATACGCGTTCTGGATACGCGCCTTGTATCAGACCTACACCATAGGGTTCATGCTGAAGCTCTTCGACTTCAGGCTCTTTGACATGCCCGGCATCTTCACCGTGTCTCTACTCACATGTGTGGTTACGGTCATTCTCCTGCACTACATGCTGACCCGTACCCGAACGGGTGTCGCAATGAGGGCCACTGCCGAAGACCTAGAGCTCTCCTCAGTCCTGGGCATCGACACTAACAGGATTCAGATCTACTCCTGGTTCCTCACCGGCGGACTCGCCTGTCTGGCAGGTGCCATGTATCCAATGTGGTTCATGTCCTCGCCTTTAGCTGCCGCCGGCACGATCACCAGCATCATGGCGGGGAGCCTGCTCGGAGGGTTCGAGAACGTGTACGGCGCCATCATCGGCGGGTTCGGCGTCGGCCTTTCTGAGATCATCGTCACCTTCGGGCTGCAGCAGCTGCTCGGCTCCTGGGTAGGTGAGTACAGGCCCCTCATACCCATGATCATCCTCGTCGCGGTCCTTCTGATAGAGCCGAGAGGGCTGCAGGGCATATACGAGCGGATGATGGCCTCGCCCACGGGACTGAAGTTCCTGAGGGCGGTGGGCTGGAAGATGGAGGGATAACGAGGTGCTGGACCTTATCGGTAGCCTTGCGGGGGTCTCCGGACAGGCCCGCCTCATCGTCGACATAGCCATGTACTTCGGGCTCTTCCTCATCGTGGCCATGTCCGTCAACTTCCAGTACGGCAACGCGGGGGTGCCCAACATGGGCTGCGCCGTGCAGGTCATCGTCGGCGGCTTCACCGTGAGCGCCATAACGACGCGCCTGACCTTCTGGCTGGTGCAGATGGCTGGTGTCCAGCTCCTGCCGTATCAGAGCGACTACGACTGGGTCTACAACAACTTCACGAACGTGAGCGTCCTGACGAACGGGTACCTCAAGGAACACATTTTCCTGTGCATGACGCTGCTGCTCTTCTCCCTGGCCGTCTCCATGTTCTTGGGCGCCGTCATGGGCTGGGTCATCGCGGTGCCCGCCATCAGGCTCAGGGCGACCTACCTCATGATCACTCTGATCACGATGGCCGACGCGTCCCAGATCATAGGCAGGAACGTGGTGGGGATAAGCGGGGGGACCCTCGGCATGTTCATCCCGAACGTCCTCGCCTTCTATCCGGGGGACAGGACCGTCGTCATGGCGGTGATCACCCTGTTCGTGGGGCTGATCAGCTTCTTCATCTTCAGGACCATGCTGAACTCGCCTTACGGGAGGCTGATGAGGGCCATCAGGGAGAACGAGGTCACCGTCGGCAGCGTCGGAAAGAACGTCGTAGGCATCAGGAGGAACATCCTCATGTTCGCGTCCGGGATCACGGCCCTCGCGGGGACCCTCGTCGCATTCTACTTCTCGTACGTCGTAGAGGCGAACTACCAGAGGGCCTTCTGGACCTACTGGCCGTGGCTCATGCTCATCATGGGCGGGCCGGGGAACAACGCGGGGACCTTCCTGGGCACGGCGCTCGTGGTCGCGATGCGGCGCATCATCATCGTGTACAAGTGGTTCTTCGAGGGCTTGTTCGGCTTCCCCATCACCTACTTCGAGAGCGTCCTGCTCGGCACGCTCCTCATCGCGGTCATGATCTTCCGCCCCAACGGGATCATCCCCGAGAAGCTGCTCTACATACCCGGCATCAACTACAGGCAGCTGGTGAGGGAGGAGGTCCCCGTCGACTGGCGGACCGCGCCCAAGGCGAAGGCGGGCGGAGGCAAACGCTTCGGCCTGTTCGGCAAGAAGGAGGACGACTAGCGATGGACATCGACACCATATTCTTCTGGCTCATGATAGCCATCTGGGTCATAATGCCCGCGTTCATCGTGTACGAGGAGATCAAGGAGCGCAGGGCCCTGGCAGAGTCCCTTAAGGCTGAGGAGCGGGAGACGACCTAACACCTCATTCTTTCTCCATATAAAAATCCGAGATCGTAGATCGAATCCTGTGAGTCGGTGAGAAGAAGAAAAGAATTAGGGGGACGACGGGTCACTCCGTCGTCAGAGTGTAGTAGCAGCCCAGTCCCTTGAGGGCGCCGTCTATCTTCCCCAGCAGGCCTTCTATCTTCTCCACGTCGGGCTCCTCGGTCCACTCGAAGAAGAAGTCGTGCTCCCCAAGCATCTGCTGTGAGTCGCTTATGAGCCTGACGGGCTCGTAGCAGTCCACGTATGTCCTCTCCATGTTCTTGAGGTAGGCGTTCCAGTCCGCGGTGTTCGGCTGAGTCCTCGTCGGGTAGGGGATGCACTTGTGGCTGAACTTGACCCCGGTGGACTTCGACATCTCCACGGCGACGCCCTCCAGGGCCTTGATGGCCTTCATGACAGGCGGGCCGTAGACCTTCACGTAGCTCCTGGCCAATCCCATCTCCTCAAGTGAGTATATTAGGAACACAACATAAACCTTTCATCCAAACTATGGTGCATCCTCGTACCCGAAGCCCTAAAATCGACCAGAACGGCCCATTCTAGATGGTTCACGCGTCTGTGCGAAGACTGAGCCTCGTTTCTGAGAGGCTGGCTGTCGGGCTTCATGCGACCTTGGGCTTCGCCATGCGCCGCATCCTGAGCCTGTACTCCCTGAACCTGTCGTCCATCGAGAACTTCGCCGGGTGGGGCATCCTGACGGGGCCACCGCAAACGGGGCAGCCGTCCTGGTTAAGGGTGTACCGGTCACATTTGTCGCAGCGCCTCAGCAGCCAGACCATCCGGGCACCCCCTCCTAGCTCCGGGTGAAGGTCATCTTGCCGTCGTGTCCCTCCCAGGCCTTGGTCGTGTGCTCGACGATCTCGTTGAGGGCGGACTCGGCCTTCTTGTAGTCGTTTGCGGTCAACTCGATCCTGTACTTGGGGGCGCCGATGCTGTAGATGCTCGCCTCGGTGTCGAGCTCCATGGCCAGGTTCTTGGTCTCCAGGAGTGCGTCCTTTATCTCCTCGACGCCCCTCGGCTCCATGGAGGTGATCTCGAAGACGCCGTGGATGGTCACCCCCTTCACGACTATCTTGTCCTTCACCACCTCCTCCAGGGCGCTCGCGATCTTCTCGGGCACCCCCGCCTCCACGAGGGCCTTGGCGCCCCCCTTTGCGGCCGCCTCGAGCCCCGCGTACAGGCTGCCGTAGTGGTCCGCGAGCCTGTCCCCGGCCTCGGAGAAGATCTCCTCGTCGCTCATGCTGAGGGTCGCGGCGGTGCTCCTGAGGATGGTTACCGCCTTCCGGTTCTTCTTCCAGTCCTCTATCTTCTTCCTCCTCTCGTCCTGGGTGACCCGCCTCAGGGAGAGGTCGACCTGCCCCCTCGAGGAGTCGACGCGAAGCACCTGGAGGACGGTCTTCTGCCTCTCCCGTACATGGTTCCGGATGTTCCTCACCCATCTGGAGGATATCTCGGAGATGTGGAGGAGCCCCTCCTTGTCGCCGTACTCGTCGAGTGTGACGTAGGCGCCATGGCCAACGATCCGCTGGACTGTGGCGACGACCATGTCCCCCACCTCGGGCCACTCGGATCGCCTGGCACTCATCGGCCTCACCCCAGCACGGCCAGGATCGGCCCGTTAATCTTTGCCTTTCCGCCCGTGGGCTCGGCGAGGACCTCTCCGCAGCTCCTGCAGTTTATGACGTGGGTCGTGTGGCTGAAGACGATCTGCTCGCTCTCGCAGGCCCTGCAGCGGACCCTGAGGAACCTGGACGATGGGCGGGGTATGAGGCTGTCCCACTCGGTCAAGGCTAGGCGACCTCCACCTTCTTCAGCCTGATCCCCTTCCTCTGCATCTTGAATCCGCACTCCCTGCACTCCAGCATGAGGCTGCTCTTCTTCGTCACCTTCGCCTGGTTGTGCTGCTCCGGGAACTTCTGCCCGCCGTAGCCCTTCTTGCGCTCGGCCTGGTGCCTCTCACCCTTCTTCGCGCCCCTCCTCTTCCCCGCCTTGTAGAGGGAGACCCCGAACTCGGTGTGGGTCTTGCACCTCGGGCAGTAGGTCCTCATCGACTGGGGGAACTTCATCCTGGGATCTCCACCTCCTTTGCGATGCCCCGCCTTATTAGGTTTTCAGCGTTCTCCGCGGGTATCGACGCGATGTCCTCCGGGCTGAAGGGGCCGTAGGTCTTCATGTCGATGCCCATTATCGCCGGGACCGCCTGGAGGAACCGGACCACCTTGAGGCCCGGCTCGGGCGGGGGCTTTGCCTCTACCTTGGGCGGGCGCCCCATTAATATGCTTTTCAGTCTATCCTCGTGGCTCGAGAGGAGGCGGCGGAGGTCGGCCTGGAGGGCCCTCTCCTCCCTGGTGAGGGAGGAGCCCGCCACGGCGGCCCCGTCGAGCTCCGCCTCGACGACCTTCCTCAGCCTGAGGCCGGAGAGCTCCCTGAGCATCCTCTCCGCGTTCTCCCTCTCCTTCTCGGCGATCCTCCCCCTCATGGAGCCCCTGTCGAGCATCCTGGTCTGCTCCCTCAGCTCGGAGACGTAGCCCGTCATCTCGGCGTAGAACCCCTCCGGGAGGGGCTGAAGCCCGGCTCCGTGCCTCTCCTTCATCCAGGCCTCCAGGAGCCTGTCGTACCTGCCGCTCATCGCTCCACCCTCGCCGCCCTCTTGCAGAGGAGGAACATGGCGACCGCGAGGGGAAGCTCCGCGACCTCGTCCTCGAAGGGGCCGTACGTCTCTTCGCCGATCCTGATCGGAGGGGCCCTCCTGACCCGCACCCTCTCCGTCCCCTCGGTGAATGCGATTGCCTGGCTGAGGGGGTCGTGGTCCGCGAGGTCGTCTATGGGCACCCTCTGGCTCAGCCAGCCTGTCTTGCCGTGCAGCGTGTCGGGGAGCCGTATGAGGCGCCGGAGGTCCGTTGTGACGACGGTGTCTATGGCCGACGCCTGCTCCTTGATGGCCGCCTCCATCAGAGTGTCCAGGGACTTGTTGTCGATGTACTTGACGATGCTTCCTGGGGGCCCCTCGATCAGGAGGTTGAGGATCTCCTCCCTGTCCTCGACGATGTGTTTCGCGGCCGCCCTCCCGAGCTTGAGGTCCTTGAGGTCCTCGGGGGTCACTCGCCCGATGAAGTCGTAGAGGGTCTTCACCGTTCGGCCCCTCCAGCCCCCGTCCGCCATGGTGGGGCCCCTGCCCGCCGCGCGGGGCGAGAACCCGTGGTGCTCGACCTGGATGCCTATCCCCATTATGTAGTCGACGATCTCCCTGCGGGCCATCTGGTCCAGCCCCTTGACGACGGGGCTCCTGACGTGGACGTGGTACCCCCTGTTCCCCGAGAAGTTGGCTGAGAGCTCCCCCGACTGGGAGAAGCCGAAGTCCTGGACGAGGATGTCGAGGAGCTTCTGGGCCTCGAACCTCGCAGCCTGGAGGCACCTCTCGCAGAGCCAGCCCTCCTCTTCGAAGGCGGCCTTTCCGCATCCGGGGCAGGCCTCCGGGGGGTGCCCCCTCCCCTCCTGTCCGCAGGTCCTGCACTTCCACCTGTCGTGGACCCTGTGGCAGGGGAGGTCGAAGTGGTCCGCGTCTATGTCGAACACCAGGTCCGCCCCCAGCCACCCCTTGCTCTCCATCGACGCCCTCGGGTCCACGTAGTAGGCCGCGGAGAAGTAGGTGTGGGCGGGGGCGTAGTCGACCAGGTACTTCCTCAGCTGCGGGGTGTCCTCGAAGCCGATGTGGCGGAACATCGTCTTACCGCCGAAGGAGAGGAACCCGAACTCCCTCCGGGTCACCTCTGTCGGCGCCTCGACCCTCTGGGCCCCCGATCTGTAGTACCTCTTGAACTGCTCCGAGACGTAGTCCTCGCTTCCCCAGCCCCGCTCCGCCATGAAATTTCCAATGAATACGTCTCGCTACCCCTTAAAAACAAGTTTCGGATGGGGCGGTGAGGCGTTTCAACCCGTTGTGGGGGCATTTTCCGCAGAACTCGGGGTTGTATTTCACCAGGTTTTGATAGTGCCTGCAGAAGTGGAGGCCCACCCTCGCCGGCCTCTGGGTTCCAGCGCCGTTCAAGTCATCGTTCAACTGCGTTCCCCGACTCCGGGAATATAACTCGTCCTCGTATTTGAGGGTTCTACTCCTCTTTTTCGGTTTCCTTCTCCGGCTGCTGCTCGCGGACCTTGATCCTGTAGTAGCTGAGGGGGTGCTTCACGTGCTCGCAGAGCCTGTCGGGGTTGTGGCAGACGCCGTGGGTGCGCAGGGTGGAGCACGTCGGCGGCGTGTACCTGGTCCTGCTCCCCCTGAGGCCGGCGATGTGCTCGACCTGGTAGCGGGTGAACTCCTCATCGAAGTCGGTGACGGAGACGAAGAGGTTCACTATCTCGTCGATTTCCATCCCCGCGTTTATTAGGAAGGATGTGAGCGCGAACCGCTCCATGTGGCTCAGCCTGCGCCCAGCCATGAGCCCCTCGAAGGCGTGCCTCACGCACGGGGGGAAGGCCTCTGTGAGCACCCGGGAGGGGAGCTCTCCGCCCGTTATCCTCGCCCTGTTCTCGTCGAACAGCTTCGACAGGCTGTCCACCCTCTCCCTGAGGGGCTCCGGGAGCCTGAGCCTGGCTCGTTTTTTCACGAGGCTCTCTATGCTCCTCTGCACCTCCTCCTGGAGGAGGCGAGCCGCCTCCGGCTTGGTCAGGAGCACGTGGCCCCCCTTCATGAGCCTGTTGACGAGCTTCCACCTCGGCTCCCTGAAGGCGGCGGCGTTCCTCAGGTAGTCGTCGAAGTGGAGCTCGAACCTGTGCATCCGGCCGTCGACGAGCTCGTCCACCTGCCTGAGGCTCCAGCCGAACTGGGTCCTCGCCATCTTGGCGAGCCTGGCCTCGGCCTCCTCCCTCATGAGACCGCCGGCCCTCTGGGCCTCCGAGAGGGCGTACCTGCGCCCTAGGAAGTCGTCCCCGATGACTGTGACGAACATGTTGGCCACGGGGAAGGAGAGGAGCTCGGCGAGGGGGTCGCCGAGCCTCGCGTCGGCCTCTCCCTGCATTATCGCCTGGGAGACCCTCTGCTCGGCCCTGTCGAGCACCCTTGCGTAGGAGGGGTCCGCGAGGTCCTCGAGGTCCAGGCTCAGGGTGTCTACGAGGCCGACCGCCTCCTTCAGGAACGGGTACTTGGCGGCCTCCCTCTCAGAGATCATCTCCAGGCTCTTCGTCCTATCTGCGCCTCGGCTGGATATTACGCTTTAGATCACGGGCTTGATCCCTCGGCCCTTGCCTGTGAACCCGATTGAGCCCAGCAGCCCCGAAAGTCACGCAGACGATGACCCGTCACTCTAATATCAAGAGAAAGAGGAGCTAGTTGCATAGAACACGGTGAAACGAAGATGGCGAGGATGACCGGTTCCCAGGCGATCGCCTGGACCATGGCGATGCACGGCGTGGAGCACTTCTTCCACGTCCCCGGGGGCGTCTCGGAGCTCTTCCTGGCGATAGGCGACGCCGGCATCGACCTCGTGCTCGCGAGGAGCGAGAAGGGGGCCGCCTACATGGCCGACGGATTCTCAAGGGTTAGCTTCAAGCCGAGCGTCTGCTTCGGCCAGGCCGGCCCAGGTGCCATAAACCTGGCTGCGGGACTGTCAGAGCCGTTCTGGACGTGCACCCCCGTCATCGCCCTGACCGGCTCGACGAGCACCATGCACGTCCACAAGTTCCAGTACCAGGAGCTGGACGAGATGCCCTTCTTCGGGTCCACCACCAAGTGGAACGTGGAGATCCGCAGGGCGGAGCGCGCAGGCGAGATCATGGGCGACGCCTTCAGGGTGGCGACGAGCGGCTGCCCGGGCCCAGTGCACGTCAACCTCCCCTACGACGTAGCGAGGGCGGAGGCCGAGGTGCCGGAGATCCCCGCTTCACCGGTCTACGGCAGGTATCCGGCCAGGAGGTCGAGGCCCGACCCCGAGGACGTGAGGGCCGTGGCGGCGGCCCTGGCGGAGGCGGGGCGCCCCGTGATCGTGGCCGGGGGAGGGGTGAACATCTCCCAGGCCTGGGGGGAAGTCGTCGAGCTCGCGGAGCTGCTCGCCGTCCCCGTCGCCACCACACTGAACGGCAAGGGAACCATACCGGACGCCCACCCTTTATCCGTGGGCGTCGTGGGCAGGTACTCGAAGGCGACCGCGAACAGGGTCGTGGGGGAAGCGGACGTCGTCTTCTACGTGGGCTCCAGGGCCGGGGGCATGGCGACGGACAACTGGAGCGTGCCGGGGCCGGGCGCCCGTGTGCTGCAGCTGGACGTCGAGCCGGAGCACATCGGCAGGAACTACAGGACCCACGCGAGCATGGTCTGCGACGCGAGGCTGGGGCTCCGGGACCTCATCGAAATGTTGAAGGAAGAGATGGGGAAGCTGACTCCCAGGGGGGAATACCTGGGGGAGATCCGGGAGATCATGGACGAATGGGAGGAGATGGCGGGGCCCGTCATGGGCTCGGACGCCGTCCCCATCAAGCCGCACCGGGTCATCAAGGAGATCCAGGGGGCCCTGGGGGAAGGCGACGTACTCGTCGCCGACACGGGGCAGATAGGGGCGTGGACCGGAGTCCTCTACAGGACCCTCTCCCCGGGCAGGGGGGTCATCAGGGCCGCGGGGACGCTCGGGTGGAGCATGGCGGCCGCCATAGGGGCGAAGTTCGCAGCCGGCGACAGCAGGGTCCTCGCGGTCATCGGGGACGGCGGCGTCCTCTACCACATCGGGGAGCTGGAGACGGCCCTCAGGTGGGACAAGCCCTTCGTGACGGTCGTGCTGAACAACCTCTCCCTCGGCATGATCCACCTCTCCCTGGAGAGGATGCGCGGCGAGAGGAGGTTCGACTCCTCCGACTTCACGGACGTCGACTACGGGAAGGTCGCCAGGGGCTTCGGCGCCCACGGAGCCCGGGTTGAGAGGCCAGGGGAGATCGGGGAGGCCATCGAGGCCGCCTTCGAATCCGGCAAGCCCGCGGTCATCGACGTCCTGGTTGACCTGCACGAGCTTTCGCCGATGTCGTTCTACAGGACCCTGCCCTCGGGGAGGCCCCTCTGATCCCCAGCTAGGCGGGCCGTCGCAGTATCCCCGATCGACCCTCGTTGGAGCCCTCGAACGCAATTGAATTTGAGTAAACTTCAGCATCATGATGGGTTTACGTTCAGGCTCCAATAAAGTAATTAACGCGGACGAGGTATTACGTGAGGGCGCTTTCCATCGTGCTGCTCGACATCGTCAGGCTGAGCATCGCGAGATACCGCGCGAACCCAGTCATCGTCGTCCCGCCCCTGGTCGTCCTAGTCTTCGAGCTCGTCGCCCTGCCGCTGATTGGGGCTCCAACCGCCGATGCCTCTGGACCCGAGCTCGAATCGTATGCTTTCATTGGCTTCGGAGCCCTGTTCCTGAGCCTGGTCATCTCCTTCCTGGCCCTCGTCGGCCAGGCGAGCATGGCCTCCAGGGTCGTGCTGGGGGGCAAGGCCGGCCTGCGCGATTGGGTCAGCGGGATCAGAAAGCACTCCCCGCGGGCGCTGGGCGTTTATTTCATCTACTGGGGGGTGATGGTCCTGTCCTTCGTACCCATGATAGTGATGTACTGGTACGCCA
>Ga0224501_10004090_pt1 | contig 11507 bp, 11 predicted proteins | sample SF_Oct11_sed_USG_4_FD_169105 | JGI IMG/M metagenome (GOLD analysis project Ga0224501, IMG submission 169105) | Sediment microbial communities from San Francisco Bay, California, United States - SF_Oct11_sed_USGS_8_1 | ecosystem: Environmental > Aquatic > Marine > Sediment | place: USA...
GTAGCCGGTGTACTAGAACGTTTCTTCAGCAGTCCCCTCAACTACAGAATCCAGAAATACCGGTCAGAAACTCCCAAGGCCTCTGATCTTCATGCGTCATTCATCAAACTGACAAGATTGGTACGCCACAGGCCCCTCCTCTGAGGAATGGCCCTCTGCCCATCACCTGGATACACTGCAGGTCTATGGAGGGCCTAAGAATGGCAAACACAACGGTGAACTGGCGGATTCATCCTCGGCTTCCGGTTGAATATCCAGTCATATTTGGAGGTGCCCCGTTTGTGGGAGAAGGGGTAGTCTCTAACCTTTCCATTTCCGGCTGCTCGGTGACCTGCGAGCGGACAGTCCTCACAGGTAGCTACGTGAAACTGAGTGTCCTTCTACCTGATCCCACCTCCTCGCTATTCATTGAGTTGGCGAAAATCCGCTGGGTTGGTAAAAACACGTTTGGCGTTGAGTTCATTCGTCTCCCAACAATCACCAGACACCGGCTGGATCGAGTCGTGTCCCAGGAGTTGACTCCCGATTTACAGCTCACCCCAGCATTGATCTGAGCATTGCATCATTCCTCAGATCTCCGTTCACACACTTCCCTCATCACAAACAAGAACCGCCGTATCCTCCTGAATCCATGACTGCGGTAGAACTACGTTGATGATGGTTGAGGGAACCATCCATGCTGGTGAGCCAATTTCAACCCATGAAATCTAACCCGAAACACAACACGAGGCGAAGGGATCAAAGGGGTCGAGGAGTGTTATAGCGGGAGACAAGAACTGCGGTTGCCGACTAGACGTTAAACCTAAAATACACAATGTCAGCTTCTTTGATGACGTAATCCTTCCCTTCCAGCCTGAATAGCCCCTTCTCTTTCACTTTGGCTTCTGATCCACAAGCCAGCAGGTCATCGTAGTGGTAGACCTCGGCGCGGATGAAGCCGCGTTCCATGTCGGAGTGGATCTTGCCTGCTGCTTGAGGCGCTTTCATACCTTTCGGAATCGGCCAGGCACGAGATTCAGTGTCACCAGCGGTAAAGAAGGTGATTAGGTCCAGTAGGGTATAGGCTTCGCGCGTCAGTCTGACCAGCCCCGATTCAGCCAGCCCCACTTCCTTCAGAAAATCCGCTCGCTCGCTCTCCGGCAACGACGACAGTTCTGCTTCAAACTGGCCACAGATCGTGACAACCCGAGCGCCGCGCTTGGCAGCAAACTCGCGTACGGTCTGAACCATGGCTTTGTCGGCGTTTGCTCCTTCAGACACGTTCGCGACAAAGAGCACCGGCTTGGCTGAGAGCAGTTGGCACTCGTTGAGAATCACCTGTTCTTCCGGCGTATAATCTCGATTGCCCAACCACTCACCTTTATCGAGCAAACCGATGAGCTTGGCGAGAAACTCCACTTCGAATGCGGATTTTTTATCCCCAGCCCGGACTTTTTTCTCAGTTTTCTGCTTTCGTCGATCAAGCGTCTCTAGATCGGACAACATGAGCTCGGTTTCGATGACCCCGATGTCGCGAAGCGGGTCGATGCCGCCACTGACATGAACAACATCCGTTCCCTGAAAGCAGCGAACCACATGCAGCAGCGCATCGACCTCCCGAATGTGGCCGAGAAATTGATTACCGAGTCCTTCGCCTTTGCTGGCTCCCTCAACGAGCCCGGCGATATCCCGTACTTCCAGAGTGCTGTAGGTGGTTTTCTTCGAGGCGAAGATCTTGGTCAACGTGATCAGACGAGGGTCAGGAACCAGGGCAATGCCCGTGTTCGGATCGACAGTCGCGAACGGATAGTTCGCCGCCAAGGCTCCGCCACCGGTCAACGCATTGAAGACCGTCGTCTTGCCGACATTCGGGAGTCCAATCATACCGCAGCACAGGCCCATTAGTTCTTGCCCTCTCCTTCGTCAACAAACTTCTCTCTGACATTAAACTGATTCATGGCCGCTTCTGGGCCACGATGAATCAGACATTCCAGCGCATCGACGGCTCGCTCCAGACAGGGCTGGAAGACGATCATCTCCTCCTTCGTGACCGCCTCTAAGACATAGTCAGCCGAATCCTGGCCCGGCGCTGGCCTCCCAACCCCAATTTTCATGCGCATGAATTGCGAGGTCCCAAGGGCCTCAATAATGGATTTGATCCCGTTATGACCCCCGTGGCCACCAGACAACTTGATCCGCAGCCGACCGGGTTCTAAGTCCAGATCATCATGTATCACAATGAGTTCACTGGGGGTAAGCCCGAATTCGCGCAGGAGGCCTTTCAGCGGAGGGCCGGTGACATTCATCCAATCCAGCAGGCCGGCCAACTCAACCAATTCTCTTCCTAATCGCCCGGCCCCTCGTTGAGCGGTCCCACGCGGTGAGAGTCGGATCGACCATCGAGCGGCGGCACGCTCGATGGTCCACATACCGACATTGTGGCGGGTCTCGGCATAGACTTTGCCAGGATTGCCGAGTCCAACAAGAAGATGCAACGTTACTTCTTCTTTTCGGCTTCTTTCTTCTCGGCCTTGGGAGCTGCTGCAGCTTCTTTCTTCTCGCCGCCCTTGGCCTCGCCTGCCGGCGCTGCCGCACCAGTTTTGGCTGCATCGGCACCTCCAGCACCCTCAGCCCCAGCTTCCTTACCTTTGGTGACAACTTCCGGCTCCCCTGCTGCCCCCGCACCGCTGGTGAGCAAGGATTCAAGTTTGGCATCCGACATCGGCGCAGCCACGCTGACAACCATTTGGTCCGGCTCGTCCAAGAAACGGACACCTTCACGCGTACCGATTTCTTTCACATGGATGCCACTACCGATGGTCAAGGCTGAGGCATCCACCTCGATCTGGTCAGGCAGGGCGTCGGGAAGACACTCAACATGCACATCTCGCATGTTGTGGTGTAAAACACCGCCTTCCTTCACACCGGCTGGGATCCCACCGATGACCTTGATCGGCACTTTCACCCGAATCGGCTTGCTCATGGAAATCTCAAAGAGATCAGCATGTAGGATCGCCCCGCTCACTGGGTCGACTTGATAGTCTCGTAAGAGGGCCGTACGATTCGTCTTCGATTTGACACCTTCGACGGTGAGCGAAATCAGCGCGGTACTACCCGCATGCGATTTGAGGATCTTGACTAATAGTTCGGGCTTGACGGTCAGCAGGAGACAGTCTCCCTGGCCGTACAGCACCGCCGGGATTTTTCCCGCCCGCCGCATTGACCGCGCTGCTCCTTTTCCCACTTGCTCTCTGACTGCCACTGCCAAGTCGAATTTCATGATCTTCCTCCGTCTCCGCTGCTTCTGGCGCAATACCCAGTTGATACCGGCCTAGGCAAATAGTGAACTCACTGACTCGTCTTCATGAATACGTCTGATGGCTTCGCCCAGTAAAGGCGCAACCGACAATTGATGCAACTTCGGACAGACCAGCTCTTTCCCGCGCAATGGAATCGTATTGGTAATGACCACTCGGGAAAGGCATGACGCCTGTAATCGTTCCAGGGCTGGCCCTGAGAGCACCGCATGCGTGCAGGCCGTGATCACTTCTCTGGCTCCGTGATCGAGACAGGCCTGAGCCCCTTGAACAATCGTTCCCGCCGTATCGATCATGTCATCGAGGAGCAACACGCTCTTCCCTTGCACATCGCCGATGATATTCATGATTTGTGCTTGGTTTGGGCCTTCGCGCCGTTTATCAATGATCGCTAAGTTGGCCTGAAGACGCTTGGCAAATGCCCTCGCCCGCTCCACACCCCCCGCATCGGGCGAGACCACAACCAGGTCCGCAATTTGTTTCTTTATAATGTAGTCTAGCAACACCGGAAGCGCATACAAGTGATCGACCGGTACGTTAAAAAACCCTTGGATTTGTCCGGCATGAAGATCCATCGACAACACACGATCAGCTCCGGCCGTGGTGATCAAATCTGCAACTAGCTTTGCGGTGATCGGAACTCGGGGTTGATCTTTTCGGTCCTGACGAGCATATCCGAAATAGGGGACCACAGCGGTGATACGGTTGGCTGACGAACGTTTCAATGCGTCGACGATAATCAACAACTCCATCAATGAATCGTTCACCGGCTGACAACAGGACTGCACGACGAAGACATCGGCACCGCGCACGTTTTCATCGATTTTGACACGGATCTCGCCATCGCTAAAGGAAGAGACGGTCGCCTCACCTAATTTCTGTCCCAGATAGGCGCAAATCTCATGGGCAAGCGAAAGGTTTGCGTTACCAGAGAAAATTTTCAGCTCTCTGTTCATTGAAGACTTCCGTGAACTGCGCACTCGTTCTTCGTTTGACTCGTTTGGATTCTCTAGTGGTTCTTGTGCGGTGAGCGATGGCAGGTTTTCATGCCACATCGCTCGTTTGCTGCACACACTACTGCGGAAGCCAATCAAAGAGTGAAAATGTATCGGAAATCCTGGGCTCCTGTCAACAAACGACCAGCCGACATTTCGTCACCAATTGGCTAGGATGACAAGCAGGTTTGCGTCACAAAGACCTTGAACTTCCGCTCATTCTGGAAGGATGCATGCGCTCGGCGAGCTTTGGCCTCATTGTAAAACACACCAAATACGGTTGCCCCACTCCCGGAGAGTAACGCGACTTCAGCCCCTCTGGCTGTGAACTCCTGTTTAATGTCACGAAGTAAAGGATACGCGTTGAACACCGGTGCTTCAAAGTCGTTCTCGGCTGTCTTCAGCACCTGCTTCCAGCTCAGCTCAGGCAGTGCCTCTAACGCCGCATGGGAACGTGAAACAGGAACTACTCCTGTCCGACTTTCGGAAAGCTGCCGATACGCCCATTTGGTTTCGACCGGAAAGCTCGGATTGACTAACACGACCCATCGGCTTCCTGTAATGCGCACTGACATCACCTTGTCACCCCGTCCGGCCACCGTCGCTGAAGGAGCAAAAAAGAAGAACGGCACATCGCTTCCCAGCGTCTGACCGACTTGGGCCATCTCCTCGGGCGACCAGCCTAGTTTCAGGAGCCGATTCAACCCAATGATCGTGGCAGCCGCATCACTGCTCCCTCCACCAAGTCCCGCCCCCATCGGGATTCGCTTTGTGAGGGTGATGTCCAAGCCCACGGTTTGTTTGCTCTGTTCCAGAACCGCTGCCGCAGCACGATACACCAGGTTCGAAGAATCCGTTTTCAAGGACGGATCGTCGCAGCCCAAGGTAATGACCGAGTGGGTGTGGCTGATGGACAGTGAGAGCTCATCTTCCAATCGGACGGTCTGCATCAGAGACCACAGATTGTGATAGCCGTCAGGACGACGGTCGAGAATGCGGAGGACGAGGTTGATCTTGGCGGGTGCGCAAACCGTAATCGAGGCAGGGTGAATGTCTGCTTCAGAAGAAGGGTTAGTCACGGCCTCCTTTTATAGCATACTTCTCCAATCGATACCGAAACGATCTGGTATTCAGACGAAGCATCCGGGCGGCCTTCTTTTTCACCCACTTTGAACGTTCAAGTGCTTTCAGCAGCAGATCCTTTTCAATGCCGTTGATCAGCCCTTCAAGGTCCAATCCTTCATCGGTCAGGTCCATCGGCATGGCCGACGGTTGTGACTGTGTCGTAGGCCGATGGAGCCATCCGCGCACGTCGGCGTCGGTGACCGGCCCTTCCGCGGAGAATGCAACGACCCGTTCGATCAAATTCTCCAGCTCCCGAACGTTGCCGCGCCATTCATGCCCCAAGAGTACGTGCATGGCTTCAGAGCTGATCACGGGTTTTGGCCTCCCGCTCTCTTTTGAAAACCGCTCCAGAAAATGAGTGACCAACAACGGAATATCTCCAGTTCGCATGCGTAACGGCGGGAGTCGGATGGGAATCACGTCCAATCGATAGTACAGATCCTCCCTAAATGAACCGTCCGCAACCGCTTTTTCCAAATCTTTATTGGTCGCGGCAACGATGCGGACGTCAACTTTGATATCTTGACTGCCACCGACTCGCCGAAATTCACGTTCCTGAATGACCCGCAGCAGCTTCACTTGAATCGTGGGGGTGGTGTCACCGATCTCGTCGAGAAAGATCGTTCCTCCGTTCGCAATCTCAAATAAGCCCGCTTTATTGGAGATGGCGCCTGTGAACGACCCTTTCATATGGCCGAACAACTCACTTTCCAGCAGGGTTTCCGGCACCGCGCTGCAGTTGACGGCCACAAACGGATGGCTACTCCTGACACTGTTGTAATGAATCGCGCGCGCGACTAACTCTTTTCCCGTTCCACTTTCGCCGCAAATAAGTACGTTGCTTTTTGAGTCAGCGACTTTCCGCACCACGTCGAATACCTTCTGCATGGCCTCGCTTTGCCCGACCAACTGCGCGAACGAAGATTGGCTCGCCATCTCACGCTTGAGCAGCATGTTTTCAGTCGTGAGGCGTCGTTTTTCCAACGCGTTCCGAATAATCAACTGAACTTCGTCCACCTGGAACGGCTTCGTCAGATAGTCATAGGCTCCCTGCTTCATGGCTTCCACAGCCGAATCAGCGGTCGCAAAGGCGGTGATGATCAGCACGACGGTTTCCGGTGAGGCGGACTTCACCGCCTTGAGAACCTCCATGCCGTCGATTTTCGGCATTCGCAGATCAGTGATCACCAGATCGAAGATTTCTTTGTGGATGAGCTCGATCGCATCCTCGCCGTCCGTGGCGCTGGTCACGGCATAGCCTGCCCGCTTGAGCATGATGCTCAGAACTTCCCGTAAGCTTTGTTCGTCATCAACGACTAGGATCTTTTCCACGGCTCTCTACCCTCATGCCACAGTCGTATCCCAGAATCTGCCGTACGTGGGAGACAGACTCCAAACTTCGTGCCTTGACCTTCCTCACTTTCCACTTTGATCCATCCTCCGTGAAGATCCACGATACGATGGACCGCGGCTAACCCCAATCCAGACCCGCTCCTTTTGGTGGTAAAGAATGGAAGAAAGATTTTGTCGAGATTTCTCTTCGGGATACCTTCGCCGGCATCATGAAAGGCGACCTCAATCACATCGGCCTTGCGTCCCGCGGCATCAACTTTTCTGCACCCGGTTGTGATCGTCAGTTCTCCGCCATCCGGCATGGCATCGAAGGCATTCACCGCTAGATTCCAGAACACCTGTTTCATCTGATCTTGATCAACTTGTGCCCACAAGGCTTCGGCACAGGGGACCGTCCTGATAGAAATACCCTTTCGGACTCGTGCTTCATGTTGTACTAGATCAAGGGTCTCAGCAAGGACTTTGTTTAAATCGTACTCCGCGAGATTCAGAGCAGGCGGCCTCGCATACTGGAGGAATTCCGTGATGATCGCGTCCAACCTCGTCGCTTCCCGAACCGCAATCTCCATCAAACGTTGACTGGTTTCATCGGCCTGCAGATCCTTCCGGAGCATTTGCATGGCGCCGGCGAGCGCACCCAATGGATTTCTAATTTCGTGTGCCATGCCCGCCGACATTTCTCCGAGGCTGGCAAGCCACTGCTTGCGCTGCATCTCTTCCTCAAGATCCCGTATTTGTGTGAGATCCTTAAACACCCCGACCAACCCTTTTTGTTCCCCACCCTCGTGCAACGGCGCAAGCGTCATCCCGAGAATCAATCGATTGCCATTCGACCGTTTACACTCAACATCAAACCGCATGTTGGCAAAGACATCCTGCATCCGATCATCTTCGAGCTGGTGAGGATGCCAATGAAACACTTCCCGCCACGGACGCCCCTGGACTTGCTCGAAACTGTAACCTGTGGCCTCCTGCGCCGCAGGATTGAATGAGGTAATCCGGTCATTGTCGTCTGTCGTGAACACCCCACTGCTGATACTGTGCACGATGTTTTCATGGAACGCCCGCAAGTGGCTTAATCCCAGCTCCTTTTCACGAAGCGAGAGGTCGGCCTGCCCAAGCTGATCTGCGAGTGCACCGCTCAAAAAGCCGACGACCAAAAATGCCAGGCTATACACGCCGAATGCCTGAAGTGTTTCAGCAGCACTCAGTCGAGTATGCGGCAACCATCCCCAGACTTCCGCCAGCCCGTAGAGCTGCACATTCGTTATAATTCCAAATAGGATGATGCATAGACTCGCAGTCAGCAGGCCCACGCGCCGACGTGGAACGAGACTTGCCACCGTCACACTGATGACATACAGAACGGCAAACGGACTTTCGATTCCCCCCGTCCGTGCGATCAAGATCGTTTCGAGCAAGAAATCGACCACGATCTGAGCCCACGCAAATTGGACAAGCAGCTCAGGATCAGCCACCTTCCTGATCACGAACGCGTAGATAATGGTCACTGCATAGGTGAGTACGATCAGGGCATAGAACGTCTCGACCCGCTCACCTTTGGTAACCTGGAAGGCGAGGGAGAGTCCCAATAATAGAGTCACGATGACGACTCGCCACCCCATCAACCGGTAGATTCTGGCTTTGATATCCTCCACGACATGCGGCTCCAGCTAGACGCTAGGTTCGATCCTTGTCACCGCTGCGCAGACGGTCAGTGGTTTCATCGAGGGAAGTCTGTCGAGGAAGCAGGCCGATTACTTCTGAATGGATGCAGGAATTACTACGAAGTAGGCAGCTTGGCCATCCTGGTCAAGAAGATCTCCAAGCTGCCTCTCAGACGTGAATGAGTAATCGGTTACCCAATTGCGTTTGCCATCGAAAAAATCGGCAGATACATTGCAACGACGATGAAGCCGACCGTCGTGCCCAAAAACACCATCATCATCGGTTCCAAAAGCGCGGTGAGATTCCCGACGGCCTCATCAACCTCGTCCTCGTAGAAATCGGCGATTTTCCCAAGCATCGTGTCCAACGCACCCGTCGACTCTCCGACCGAGATCATGTGCGTGACCATCTTAGGGAACGTCCCGCTTTTCGCGAGAGGCTCCGAAATCGTTTTTCCTCCACTGATACTGACCTTGGCATCGAGCAGCGTTCCTTCCACGACCTTATTTCCCGAGGTCTTCGCGCAAATGGTCAAGGCTTCCAACAGCGGCACCCCGCTCGCCAACAGCGTTCCCAATGTCCGCGTGAATTTGGCCACGGAGGCCTTTCGAATAAGATCTCCAAACACCGGTAATTTTAGAACGAATTTGTCGATCGCCAATCGACCCTGTGGCGTTGCGTAGTATTTTTTAATCCCTACCACGGTCCCAACGATGACGCCCAGGATGATGTACCAGTTTCCTTGCACGAAGTTGCTCATATCGATGACGAGCTGCGTCGGCGCCGGCAACGCCATTTTCCCGCCTGATAATTCTTTGAACATCTTCTCGAAGACTGGGATTACCCAAATCATCAAGACTGTGATCACAATAGCCGCAATTCCTACGATCGAAGCGGGGTAGACCATCGCGCTCTTGATTTGCCCCTTGAGCTTCATCGCCTTTTCAATATGCTTGGAAAGTCGAGCAAGAATGGTATCGAGCAGCCCTCCCACCTCACCGGCGTGCACCATATTGACGTACAAGTCATCGAAGATTTTGGGATGTTTGCGGAGTGCATCCGAAAAGGTTGAGCCTCCCTCGACGTGAACTCGAATCTCACCCACAGATTTCCTTAATGCTGCATTTTCCGATTGCGTGGAAAGAATTTCCAGACACTGAATCAGTGGTAGCCCGGCATTGATCATGGTCCCGAATTGTCTCGTAAAGACGACCAGATCTTTTTCACTTACGCCGCTGCCGAAGCTCAGGCTGAATCCACCCTTGGCGGCCTTTTCTTCGAGGCTGGTCACCACGACGCTTTGCTTGCGCAGCTGTTCAACCGCCTCATCGCGTGACTTGGCGACAAGCTCACCCTTCTTCACCGCACCCGATTTACTCCGTCCAACGTATGCAAACGTGGCCATAGCTTTTTGTCCTGTTGTGGCTCGCTGAGCCGGTGGTAGAGGATGACTCGAACTATGAAGGGAGTCTACTGGGGGGTCGAAAACCTGTCAAAAACTATTGCATTATTTACCATGCTTACTGGGCGGGCCTGTCTAGCGTGCTGTCGCTAGGTGAGCGGAGGAACCGCGTTCGCATCTCGATACCCGCGGTATAGGTAGTGAAACCCGGAGGCCAGAGTAAACCCCACCATGGCGACGAGAAGCGGGGTCAGAACAGCAGGATCCTGCCCCCGCCAGGTCAACAGGACGATCAGAACCACATAGGCCAGCTGAAACATGGTGGTTCCCTTTCCAAGGAACGTCGGCGTGACCCTAATTGGGGTACTGGTGACATGGGCCACCGCCGTACCCATTAAGAGAATCAAGTCACGACTGACCACCAGAATGACCAACCACGATGGAATCAAATGCAGCATCGCGAGCGAGATGAAACTTGAGGTCAGCAGCACCTTGTCGGCAAGGGGATCAAGCAAGGTGCCTAATCTCGTGCGCTGATTGAGTTTACGCGCTAGATAGCCGTCAATGGCATCCGTCAGCCCTGCCGCAAGCAGGATTGCCAGTGCGTATCCATATTCCCCATACGTCATAAAGCCGACATACACCGGGACCAAGAGGATGCGGAGAATCGTGAGGCTATTGGGAATGTTCATACGGCGGGGTTACACGCGTCGTCAACCTGATCCAGTTACGGGTGGGAATCATAGTAATCGAAGCTTGCCTTGTCAACGAGTTGCAGGTCTCGCTGATGACCTCATATAATATGCTAGCCCTAGTCATTAACCGTTCTGGAGAGGAATGAGCAACTATGAGCACGCTGCCCCTGATGTTCAAGAAGGAAGGATTAGTGGAGAAGCATCAGGTCGAGGGAGCGGATCCAAGTGACCGATATTTCAATCGCGCAATACTGGTGAGTCGGACGACGGCAGGATACGCGGCCAAGGTGATGTATGAAGCGCTCGTCGTTGAAAGCCGCTCGCACTCGACTATCGCCGCAGCAGTAAAGGAACTCGTGGAGAAACTTCAGGAATCAGGATTCAGTCGCTTGAGGACACGGACCAATTTCAGAGGCACGCGTTACCTGGCTGAGAAAGAGACGTGGATCGACTACCCAGACCTCCCTTAGCTGGAGCTGACGAACTCGCGATACACCAGATCGTGAATCATCGGTCGAAAGTCACGTATCGTCTCGTTTTTTCTTGTCGGATGGACTCGATTCGAGAGCAAGACAACTTCTAATTCCTGTTCTGGATCTATCCAGATTGACGTTCCCGTATAGCCGAGGTGGCCAAATGATCGAGCTGAAAAATATTGCCCCGACGATGACGGTATCGACGGCGTGTCCCAACCAAGGGCCCAACTGGCTAGGCCCGCCGGATCTTGTCGTTGAGTGAATTCCCGGACAAGTCGCTGATCCAGAATGGCTGCTCGACCATGATAGGCCTGCATCCAGATACCTGTCATAGCCAGCACGGCGTCAACACTTCCGAATAATCCGGCATGACCGGCTTCGCCGCCTAGTGCGGCCGCATTCTCATCATGGACTTCTCCGCAGAGGAGTCGGCCCCGCCATGAGTCAACCTCTGTCGGCGCAACGCCTCCTCCATGCTGAGCCATGCCGTCCAGAAA
>Ga0224501_10004091_pt1 | contig 11506 bp, 7 predicted proteins | sample SF_Oct11_sed_USG_4_FD_169105 | JGI IMG/M metagenome (GOLD analysis project Ga0224501, IMG submission 169105) | Sediment microbial communities from San Francisco Bay, California, United States - SF_Oct11_sed_USGS_8_1 | ecosystem: Environmental > Aquatic > Marine > Sediment | place: USA...
AGCCAGCACCTGACACAGCCAGCACCTGACACAGCCAGCACCTGACACAGCCAGCACCTGACACAGCCAGCACCTGATACAGCCAGCACCTGACACAGCCAGCACCTGATACAGCCAGCACCTGACACAGCCAGCACCTGAGTTTCTGATCTAATCTTCTGGAGCCAGACGCTTTAATCACAGGTATTTCACTTTTCGCATGTTTTTTTTATGAAATCTAATATGTGGTCAAAGTGATCAAAAGAGCCGGATAGTCTCAAAGTTCAAAGGCGAAGTTCATTAAAGTAAGTGGTGAACTTTCATAATGAGCATTGAGTAAAGACTGAAAATCAGGTCAAAGCCGATTCTCAAGTGTGAAACTTTTCCTCCTGAATTAACCCGGAATGTCATTTCAACTAGAAATAATGCAATGATGGAGTGGAGACCACTCGAAATTCATTCACTCCTGTGATTTGAGATTATGAGTTATGCAGCGTATCACAGAGAGATGCCAGACTGTACCACCACACACACTATATCCTCACCAGGAATCTTATAATTAATGTCTTATACGCATATAACTGCAACCCCTGTACTCATTACCTGGTTTAAGGCCCAACCGAGCACACTGGCGCAACATGGTAAACAGGAAATCCTGAGCGAAATTTCTATGGATGAGTTTGCGCAGTTCAGCGTAGTTCAAGCCAGTGCTTTTTGAGCTCTAAACTTAGTTTAATATTTTAGGCTCAAAAACCCAAAATTATTGATTCAAGATCAAACTTTTTAGCTGTGTTTAAATCGAAAATGCATTTAGAACGCAGTTTTTTTTCTGCAAAAATAGAAGCGATGACGCTGATGTTTGAAAATATGGCACTGTTAAATATGTATGTGCTGAGCAACGATGAAGAAAATAGTTCAAAATGACAAGATGAAAGCTATAAGATAGGTTTTAGACTTCCAATTTAGACAATTCGTGAGGTTTACATCAGATTATTTTTTATGACTGATGAGCACCAATCACAGTGCAGGCAAACTAACTATAGTTCATTACTAGCAAGCATTATTTAGGACTAACCATTGGATTGCATAAGTGAGAGGATTGAATGATCTTCCTCCGCAAGCTTCTCCTGCCTTTTGATGAGCGTTAACAATGGCAAACTGTTCGTAGAGGGAGTTGCATTCTCATGAGAGCCTGTAACAGAATAACTATCACCCTAATTTCCATAGATGGCATGGATCATTAGGCCACTGGCTTATTTCCAAGATGGTCCATGATGAGTTCTATGATAGAGAAGATAATTCAAGAATGGGCATGTTTTGTGTCAAGAATGAAAGAACAAAGTGGCCTCTAGATTGGGTCTCAAATCAACCACCTCTGGTAGTGATTCCAGTAAGCTGCTTAGCCTCCACTTCACCCCAGTCTGTGGCAGTTTAGTTCTAACCATCCATCTGTGCTAGATAAAAAATCCAATAGCTTAAAGCTAAAAAACTGTTCAATGTATAATAAAAAACAAGAAGATTGTAGCCCATGGCATCCTTTAAATTGAGGTGTCTCTGGGGCTTACCACTGGTGTTGTTGAGCCTCTCTCTAATATAGGTTCTAGTAGGAGATTGGTCTTTTGAATCTTTTCTCCTTCTCATAGGAGAACCTTTCAGTCCATGTGTGTCAGGAGGAGGGGTGGCACTCCTTCCTGACTGGTTGGTAGTCAGGTGTGACACCTCCTTAGCTGTTTCTGGTTTATCGGACGCTGTCTTTGCTTCAAAGACATCTGCAAAAATATTACAGCTGTTTGGTTTTAATCTTTGCTAGTTTAGACCAAAAACACATGACAGATCTAACACTCCTTCCTTGTTGAAATAATTTGTGAGACAGGAAGTGAGAGATTTCATTAGCATTAATCGTGTGCTTTGAAATAGGGACATCACTCAAAGTTCCATTGGGTTTATGGCACGTGATTTCTTTTAATGGTGACCAATGAATGGGAGAAGCTGCGGCTTCTTGGGTAGCGTATTTAGCTTTGGACCAAGTGATCTGTTTTTGATTTCAACTTTGTGCGCCACTTTGTACTTTCTTCTTTATTGGATTCATATTAGTCATCTACATGGCCTCGATATCAGTGCAAACATAAAACATAATCGTAATCATGTGTAGCAGCGTGTCAACCAGCAAGCCAAAACTATTGCAAGTGCCGACTACCGAGTCATTATGAACACACAGCCATGACCGACACAATGCTATACTTACCTAGCGTGTCATCAGTGAGATCCATTGCTCTCTGTAGTATGGTATTCCTGGTAGTCACCATAACTGTATTAGCCCCTAGTCCTAGTTCAGGAGTTGAACATCGGAACTTGCCATCGTGGGTTGAGCTGTCAAGCTTAGCTAACTTCCTGTGGTCAGTTTTACTGAATCTCACTCGCGTTGATTCTGCAAAACGGAGTTATTCATACTGAATTCTGTGACAATACTCTGTAAGGTGTAAATGACAATATGAACATTTGGCTATATGATTATCTGACAGTAAAACAGCAAGACATTGTGACAAAGTGGCAGTATGATGGTATGACATGATGGCAGTGTGATAGAGTGACAGAGTGGTAGTGTGACAGCATGATGGTATGACAGGGTGACAGTATAACAGCATGACAGAGTGGCAGTGTGACAGAGTGGCAGTGTGACAGAGTGACAGGATGGCAGTATGATGGTATGACAGGATGGCAGTGTGACAGAGTGGCAGTGTGACAGCATGATGGTATGACAGGGTGACAGTATAACAGCGTGACAGAGTGGCAATATGAGGACATGATCGGGTGCTGACAGGATTGATCACGTGAGAGTGAGTCGATTAGATATTCGAAAACTGAGATGGTGTGAGCCTGTAATCATGGTGCAGTGTAAAACTGTCCCAACCTAAGACCTCAGTCCGTATGCATGCGGTCTGGGCCCCTTTCTATGTTATCCTAATCAATTCTATGATTCTGATACATGATAAAACATAAAAATCGCCAATGGGTGGGAAAGTGTGAAAATAAGTCTGCACTGCTTGGAGCCATGGCATAGAAATAACACCTTTTCCTCAGGGACTGCGTCACCTTACAAGTGCATGCGCAGACACAGGCAAATCTTTGCTCAATCGTCTAATTCAATAATTATAGTGGCGATTAGGACTTTTTGCCCACAACCTTGGTTACCTACTGACTTCCACCTGACAGTGTCCTTTATGTGCTTGCTTCGCTGCCGTAGTCAATGCAATTATAAAAGTCTTGAGACTCGGAAATATTATAATAAAAAGTGTTATTGTCAAATGTGATATAAAAGCATTAATGCAAAGTTCCCCTATTCTGCATGATCTACAGTACTTATCAAAATCACTATGCCGATTCTAAACAAATATGATTTTGAAGGTATAGATAGCCATCATAGATTGCCCATTTATGTCTATGGCTCACTAACCTACTCCGCCACCCTCCCAAGTCTGGCTGCGCGGTCCAGTGTATATCCTCAAGTCAGCGTGTACCCTGGGAAAGACAAGAGTTGATCCTGGGCATAAATGTTCATTCTTCAGGCATGAAGAACTAGGACTAGATACTTCACAAAAAAACCTGACTTGTCCGTGCGTTGGTTTAAAGGGAGCGACTGTTGAGTTGTACAAACATCTCCCTCACTACCTCACCAGGGATGAACTTGTCGACCAATAGTCGATGCCATCAGCTCTAGAGATGAACTGATGACAAGAGCCTGAGGTAACTAAGAAAAACAAACATTGCTGAGTGATAACCACTTACCGGGTCTGCCTTCAGCTAGAGATAAAGCCCTGCTCAGAAACCCAAATGTGCTGCTGTCTTCTGGCACAGGACCTGTTGGACCTGTTTCCTCCTGAGTATCTGCATCCTCCTCGTTGGACTCAGTCTCTATGTTCTCCACCTGAACTAAATCTGAACTCTCCACTGGCTCAGTTATTACTATCTGCGGCACTGTTGGAGGTTTACGACTAGTCAGGTTCTCAGCCTTTTTATTCCCATTGTCAATTGTTTGTTTAATCTTTTGGAGTCGCGCTCTCCTAGCCACCACATGTTCAGATTTATGTCCCTCCGATGAAGCACGACCTCTCATTTCTGGGAGGCTTGAATGTGATGAAGATCGGTGTATCTTCAAGTCAGAAGGCGGATTATAATGTGGTAGATACACAGTCACTTCTCCATTCCCTTTCAGGGTATCCCTAATATCCGGGCTGCTCGCGCGTTTCAGTGTGGTTTTATATTTTGGCGGTGACGGCTGAAGGGTGTTTAGCGACTTCGCCTTTGTCACAGTTGGTTTATCATCGCGTCTGTTAGGAATTGAAGAAGATCTAGGTCGGTGACCATTTATGTCGGGTAACAAACCAGCTTGTCTGAAATAAATTTGTATGTGTTTATACAAGCTACTTGTCAGAAGGAGTGACAGTAGAGATGTAACTGATGGAGATTTTGGGACTGCGCGTTCTCGGAATGTGGGTTCGGATTCCACTCGCTATCTTTCTTTATGATTTGGCAGTGACTTGCAATTTATCCTATACTATACTCTATAGCCATCATCTGTTGCTGGGCATGCAATCCAGCAGAATGGATAAGTGCTAGCCCCAATCTGAATCGAAGAAGGGGTTCGGTGGCGAAAAGGGAAACACTAGCGCATGCAGTTGAATGCGTATTATTTGGAGTGCCGGTAGATAGTAGCTATACGCATGTTGAGGTTTTCGAAATCTGTGTGGCTGCACTTTGGAATTAGTCAATTACTGCTTGTTCAGTTCAAGACATTGAGAAAAGTTAAGAAAAGCTTAACAGCCCTTCGAAGTCTCCATCAATACCTACGGACCCTTCAAGGACTGTCAGTAAAGAGGTCTCACAACAACGTAATGGAATGTTACAATACCTGTTTCAATGCTTCATTAAAACAGATCATACCGCATGAACCCTGCAAGCCCTTACCCGCGAGTGGTTCTACCAGGTGCCTTGCTACGTGTCCGACTCATAGCTAATAAACCACTCTATCTAGTGACACTGCTCCACACTTAATGGCTCAATTGGTGGAGCAGTGATTCAATAAACTGAACAATGATAATTATTAAATTAATTCTGAGGTGCAAGGGTTATTGACAAAAATTATAATAAACTCCAGAATTGACGTGCACAATAACCAAATTATTCTTTTACATATATGTATCATATGATATAGCAGAGACACTCCGACATATAATAGACATAACATATACTTGGTTATTGAGAGGTTATATGGATAGGAGTGATTCTTTGCAATAGAGCCCTTATCCGAGACTGGTTTCGAGTGAGTTTGTGGAAAGATTTTGCCCAGTTTCTCAGTTAAAAATTTTAAATCACACCCATGGGGTGCCGTTTTCAGATAACAGAACATTCACTACAATTATGATAGCAAAGCCAGATACTCCCATCAAAAAGATTGACATAGCCATAAGATACCGTAAGATACCGTATATATACTTAACCCATGATAGGTGATTATATGCGTGTGGAGATTTCTATCTAACCAAACTTACTTGATTGACTCTGAACTGTCAGTGAGAATAGATGATTTGCTGTCCACGAGATCAGATGTAGATTTCGATCGAGGCATCTTCATTGCGAAACTCAATCTTGTCAACGATTCCTCCAGTTTACGCCGCTCATATCCTATCTGTCGCTCGGAGACTCTACGTAACAAACCAGATTGTTGAACTTCTTATTCCGCTCGGTGTCAGAAACTGAGAAGCTAAATAATTACTTCCCATCATCATTATGTCTGATTAAATTCATTCGATCTGCTGTTACCGAGGTGAATAAACTTATCGTCTTTTAAAATATCAAAGTTCAAGATGTGTTTCTGACCGCTGAGAATCTGATTGGGCTTTTCTATTCAAACTAGAAATGAAGCCATACACCAACACAGGCATTATGAGCAGTAAGCTGTTAATAGATGAAATACAGATTTTATTCAATCTGAAAGTCAATGAACACCATTCACTCTATCTCTGTCTAACTTCACAGACGAGCTTAATATACGGGGAATATAATTTTATGTGATGTTGCATTTATACGGTTCGAAAGACATTTCTAAAAGTTAGGTTCACTATCAACAACGTTAGTTTATATCTACAAAGACCTTAGACATATAATACATATGTCTATATCTATACATAATATGCCTATGGTGTGGACATAAGCATGTAAATTTTGGCATTAGATAATGCAAGACCAGGTCTTTCTTTTAACGAATAGCATCACTGAGCTAATGTTTATTTTCAGGATGGTCAATGGTGTGTCCCACAGCAAAGGTAACTCTATGGCCAAATATTGATATGATTGCTGCATTGTAGTAAAGGGATGTGCACTAACAGTTTTTTTGAAAGCTCAGCCATAAGATACATACCTCCATGCAGTTTCTATGCTGGAACAGAGAGAATCAAACTCTTTAGTGCTGGCTTTGGTACGAGCTCTCACCCACTGGGAATGTTCCGTTTTATGGCATGGAATGCTTTTATCTGAAAATTTAAACAATGATGAGATAATTTCAAGAACTTATTTCATGATTTATTTTGTGAAACTCTCCATTAGAGCAGATACTGATATTCTATTTTTCTGATTTGTAATCATTTGTCAATATTATCTGATCAGACCTCTGGGTATCCTATTTACCTGACTTTCTAAGCTTGAAGCTTCTTCTGGGCAGTAACATAAAGAAGCATACTTCCTTTATGTGACTGTTCTAGAGTAGTAGGAGCTGGTAATTATTTAAAGAGCTCATACTTATAGCGGCAGTCCAGCATGACTATGATATATTAGCGTGAGCCAAATAATACTGTTAACAAAATTATCCCTCTCCTTTGGTTGCGGGCATTCTGCGACATGGTCAGTGCACTGTTGCTATTTTTACAATACTGTTTAGAACAAAGCATGCAGGATCCTTAAAATGTAAGATGCTGGCAGTACAATTTGGGTATAAAACAGATTTCTGTTACACGCAGCGTTGCAATATACAACCCCACAGATATCTCAATCTCTCATCGATTCTGCCCGGTGGTCTTTTACGCAACAACTTCTCCCATGAAGGGAATTTGAAGTCTACTATCTTTTGAATCAGTAGTCCATTTCATATAAATTTAGATGAATCATTATTTTCTACAGTCACAGTAATTGTCTTTACCAGAAACCTAACAGAAACACGTGTGATCAATAAAATTTATTCTTCGAATTGATAATTACCTGACCTCAATGGATTTCGATCCTGACAATAAAAAAGGAGGCCCTCCCATAGAGTTACCTTCTCTAAGGGCACACAGCTGTAAGCAGAAAGTCTCCTAATAAAGGAGGCCCTCCCATAGAGTTACCTTCTCTAAGGGCACACAGCTGTAAGCGAAAAGTCTTCTTCTGACGCACCCCGGGAAACGCTTAGTCAAAGACCAATTAGGTTAACTTCTGCAAAATTAACACAACTCAGAATGTGAGAGAGGGTGGCTGCCAGAATGTGAGCGAGGGTGGCTGCCAGAATGTGAGAGAGGGTGGCTGCCAAAATGTGAGAGAGGGTGGGTGCCAGAATGTGAGAGAGGGTGGCTGCCAGAATGTGAGAGAGAGTGGCTGCCAGAATGTGAGAGAGGGTGGGTGCCAGAATGTGAGAGAGGGTGGCTGCGAGAATGTGAGAGAGGGTGGCTGCCAGACTGGAAATCAAGGGCAAGGAAGTTGTACAGCTGTTTGAGTTGAACTAGATCGGTGAATGGTCTCTATGTCTTTTTTAATGACATCCTCAGTGTTATAGCAAAGCTGCCGGGTTAGATACCTGTCTTTTCAGTAGTTAGGGTTTATAGCATGTAGCACCATGAGCAGAATAATATCAACGCTCTACCTCATGGTGAGGTAGGCTGTTGTTTTGAGCTAGCATTAATGCGCAATGCTCATACTCACAACAGTCACCCATCATGGCAGGGATCCAAACCCAGGTTCTCAGGGTTGTGACCCCAGCACTTTTCCATTGAGTTATCCTGCTATCTTCAAATTGAACTAAATCTTGACCGGTCCCCATGCAAAAGATCACGGTATAGCCCTTTTCTTCTAAACTCACCGGGTGGAACCAATTTCTTCTCTCGATCATTATTCACCAGAAGACTTCGAGACACGATCGTTGGATCTTGAATCATCGCTATTGGTAGCGAACAAATCACAATAGGAAGAGGTCGGCAAGAGTAGTAGAGAAAGTCAGCCGGCACAATCAGAGTCAGCAAGTATTGTTTTGGTTTCCAGTCCCCTATATATTCAGCATTGGCTGACACCAGGCGTATAAGCTGGTATAATTATTAAATCCTGTCCGAGGCAGTTCAACAATAACAATTAAGTATTCAGTTCTAAAATACATTCACAATGCAATAAGCGAGTTCACATCGATGTATTACCTTTACCTGATTGAGCTCATGACCAGCGGGCCTGGTAATAAAGCCCTTTGGTGATCAGTATAGTCTGTATTATGCATTCAGAATAACAACGCATACGGGTTTAATTGCGTAGATGGATTTAAAAATTACTTAGCATGGCCGACACCTGCATATTGTAATTGGTTAACGAGGCAGCAAACATCACCGCAGCTATTCTACAGAGAGTATAGATTGGTTCACCTGAAATCCTTATTATGTTACGCCATCTAAAACACTAGCTACATTCCAAAACACTGGTATCTATTTTTACATGCAGTTATTAAAATACATGTAGCCTAGATTCTATGAAAAAATAAATTTGTTTCATTCATGAACGACTTGTTACACAGGTTATGCAACCTGATGTTGTTGACTACTGCTATAGACAAGCTAAAGCTGGGGGACATGAGTTTGCTTCCGGACTGATACAGGCCTTTAGCAAGCCCTTCCTTCCAATTTGCTAGCATCGCTGAAACATAATGACATAAAAAATGGAGGTCCCACCTAGTGGATGAGTTCACTCCATGGTAGGTTACATTAAAGATTCACTTCTCCGAGTCTTTGGCGAGTGATGTGTTAGGCTTGGTTTGAATCAGCGCCAGCCATTTCTGACTTAACCAAACTGGAGGCGAAATCAGAGTACCAGTCTGGGCAGACTTTGGCACCTTCTACTATCCCGTTCAAGAATTTTTACTACACCAATTTCCAGTTCAGATTCAGTCGCGGAGTTACTTCCCTGTTGACCGATGAACCAATTGGTAAATGGACCTCTATCTGAAATTATTTTAACATTTTGACCAATTCAGTTCAAATCCTCTCAAATGCACCTAAGATTGGTGCAAAAGCTTCATACCAGCTCTGACAAACACTCGATTAAGTGGGTTAATTCAGTTATGACAAAAGCTGAGCATTAATTCTGTTAAAAAACGAGTTACAGGCTTAACCATAATAGTAGTTTGGGGTATGTTTTCTTTGTAGAGTTGTCTGCTCTATATCATAGACGTGATATATTAGCTAGGTGACTTGACTGTTTGGCATGTAATGGCATGTAATGATAGTGTGAGCAAAACAGTTCTTGATCTTCCCACCATCCGCCATATGCTGAAGAACCAGGTCACTTGGTTATATTTTGTGTGTATAGCAACCCAACCCGTTTGACGAACACTCGAGGGTGTGGTTTTTTGCTATAAAACTTTTTCCGTTGATGTAAACTCACCCAGCATCATATTGGTAAGTTGATGCTAATTGGTTGCCTAAGGAGTAAGGGTTTATTTGGGCTCATTTGGTCCCTCCCATTACATGAAAACGGTTTTTTCTTCTTCTGCTGTTGGCATTTTCCTTGTGCTGAGTCGCCAGTGCAGACTATTAAGGCAGAATCACCTGAGTTCTGCATAGTTTTGATGACTGGATACTTTTCTGTTATCAGATTACCTTCTTCATCCAAGATTAGGGCTGGCTCTGAATTATGCCATCTTCCACCCTTCACACTCCTTGCCCCCTTGAACCCTTTGCACCCATTGAACCAGTGGAGCTTGACTCGGGTCACAATTGGGACGCAAAAGCGATGTTGGTAAGTAGTTCTGTCATTGAAGTGTGTAGGCAAATGAAGTTATAAAAGAATCACTGGCATGTGTGCATTTACAATACCCTCAATAATGAAATCTTAGTAATGGCAACACTTGCGAACCTCTCATCATATTCACCATATATTAACAAGGATACTTTATTTATAAATGTTAACTGAAAATGACAACAATATAAATGTACCGATACGATTCATACCTCTATAACAACATAATGCATGAACATGTAGATGCGGTAGATGCTCGTACACTATTCACGCACATGCTCAGTGTGCTACATGCTCCCACTTTGCGATAAATATATATCCGCTTCTCAGAGTTACAAAATTCATCGGTTATACATGTATATATAAGGTTCACCATAACAGACAGTCTTAGTGGATGAAAATCTGATATAGTCATGCCTAGATTGAGAAATATTACATAACTAAACAGGTAACACCCACCCAAAAGTCATGTAGCCCAGTCTATGAACAAACAAGTTTAGACCGAGGATTGTCTGCTCAGCTACATCCAGAATAGAAGAAATAATACGAAATGTGTTTGTAGGCGTATAACAATGTAATATGTGGTTAATTTTCGCACAAAATCTTAAATGAGTAGCTCCCAACCTAACTAGCTTTTAAGTTGATCAAGCAATCAGTAGGTAGGTTGTCTTACGAGCAACCATTAGGAACGTGGCCGACATCTATGTATAATGAGAGTTATCTTCTCAGTTACATAGTTCGTTACTGAGTTTATTTACTGGAAGAGCGTCTAGTTCTTCTCCGGAACTTCTTGCAGCGTGTGCCATTGAGCGATTGGTCGTCTGGGGTTGGCAAGCATATCACTCCAATGGCGTAACTCAGCCCCAGTGGAACCACAGCCTAGTAACACTTTACCGATGGGGTCACTCGTACCAATCCTGTCGTAATCCACCACAGTAACATGCAGCTGTACTCTCTACAAATGAGATAGAGGAAAATATAATGATTCAGTGATTAATCTGAGTTAAGCATCTTCATATATACATAAGACATTAGGTATCTCCATAGACATGTAGCTCTATGCCCATGAAAATACGGTCTTACGAGTTTCGTCAAATATAATAGTCAATAGCCCGAGTGGAAAAAACATTACGAGTTAGCTGCATTATAAGTTACAGTCAGCTTAAACTGTAAGCTGTCCGGAGCCCTGATTCATATCTGGCCTCTCTATAATACGCTTATCTGTGAGAGTAGCTATTAAAGATGAGAGGTAATTTCTATGACTTAGTTAGAGTAGAGAAATCAATCTATGCATGCCAAGGCTTAGTAATGGCCCACAAAACTCAAACGAGGTGCATTGATCTAGAAAATGGCTACTAGGGAATCAATTATTTCAAAGCTTTGGATGAAGATTTCAACATGGTAACACACGCAAGCACGCGTGTGTGTTGCAAAGCACTGGGGAGTGTATTGGGGAGCACTGGGGAGTGTATTGGGGAGCACTGGGGAGTGTATTGGGGAGCACTGG
>Ga0224501_10004092_pt1 | contig 11505 bp, 15 predicted proteins | sample SF_Oct11_sed_USG_4_FD_169105 | JGI IMG/M metagenome (GOLD analysis project Ga0224501, IMG submission 169105) | Sediment microbial communities from San Francisco Bay, California, United States - SF_Oct11_sed_USGS_8_1 | ecosystem: Environmental > Aquatic > Marine > Sediment | place: USA...
GTTTTGTAAGCATGGCAAACTAACAGCCGCATAAGGTCTATGATTTTGCGCATGTCTGCTGGTCACTAATAGACAGTTACTGGGTTTATACAGGGATGTTCGTCGACGAATCCATGGTCGACGATCAACTTTGATAGTTAGCCTAAACATGAGTTCATGGAACAAACTAATTGACTAGAAAGAACTTGGAAATGCTTTAAAAACAGTCCAGGTTTCTAAGACCGTCTAATCAACTACACTGATGAAATGGTGAATTTACCACAACATACCAGAAATGATGGCAACAGCGAAGGGAACATGGTTTCGGGTAGTTTGAACAGTGCCTAGATGTGTTCATACACAAATTGATGAATAAAGTGTCAGGATACTCGTAACATGAGACATTGATTCATCTTTTACGTAATGGATGTTTTGTTGAATAGTCTATTCTAGAATTTCTCTCATCAATCAACCTCTGACTATATGAATGGTCTATTCTTAAATGCACCTCATATTGCAATATCCACACTATGTTGTGGAGGTTTATATGCGGGAAAACAAGACTGACTTTGTGGCGTGTTCGCGTAATGTGGAATCACCGGTATTTGAGAAACATACCACATCTCACGACATGACAAGTTTTGGTATTGAATCAGTCAACCTGTAATAAATACAAACTCTTCATCTACTAGTCCAAGATCTGGAACGGAGGGACACAACAGTAAGTCTATGAATGACGTACTTAATGAACTCACTCAATCACCAAATACTGTTTTTGAACAGAAGCAAGTTGAAAGAACAGCTTACACTTACCGTATGATGATTTTCACTTTCAGCCTTCACAAATCAAAGTCTTCACAAGTCTCTGCAGTCAAACACTGGCAAGCAAAATTATGATGGTACAATTCCAGCATGGTAGTCCAGCCTCGATATTTTCTTTTACATTTCATTGAAGCTTGGGGATCGTACAGAAGATGCAAAATGCGTCGTACTGATGATAATGATGATGATTCGTTCTACGGGGCAAGCCAGCATAGACAACCGTGCATTAGGATCAGAAGGTATTCTTATAAATCAGATGGCTCATCCAAATGCAGCTGCAATTCAGAACCCAGAGGGTTCGATGCTATACAACCCAAACGTGAATTGCCTGATGAGCCACCAATGTATCGGCCTTTTAAGCCCAGAAAAAAAGCGGTACAACAGAAACCCGTGAAGAGCATTCCAGACAGCCATAACGATTGCACCAAGTGTGCGCGACTACCCCGAGGGTTTCCGCATGTGACCCCGAATACTAGACCTTCTGATGATCCCCCAATGAAAACTCCCTTCAACTCCAGACCCCCAAACCAGAATACAACGAGTGAATCTAACAAACGCAACACATGTCCCAGACTTCCTCCTGTTCAACTGATACGCCAAACTTCTGAGAACTTCAGCAGAAGAAGGGGAATTCAAGGTGATCTAGACTTAGATGTTCAGAAAATTCCAGCAGAACCTTCTCAGTTATGTAACAATACAGTAGTGATCACAATGAAACAACTTATACGTGTGAGAGTTCGAACTCGAAAACGTGAGGTTAAAAATGGTGTTCAGTCGTACCACACAACTTACAACTAATGACGACAAATAACAGCGACTAGGAGGACCTGAGCAAGAACGCTCGGGTCGCTGGTATTCCATAGAACCTCTTATCATATGGTCCGCCACATAAATGCAGCGGCTGTGCTAAATATCCTCTGGGATTTCCTTCAGTTCAACCCGACTGGTCACAATTTCAAACAGGACTCCGCGTAACAAGTCGAAAGAAATGAAAAGATTAGTAATCTTGGAATCCTAAGTCATACAACAATAAAATGAAATGAAACCAGAAACACGGGCTTTCACGGTTAGAATCCAGCTGTGATAACAGACACCACATAATTGTAGACTGCATTGTTCTGTAGACTGTATTGTTCTGTAGACTGTATTGTTCTGACTGTTACTTGGATCATTCCATCATTGGATTTAGATTGAACAGTCAGTGATTGTATCTGGTATTGCTTATGTCTTTATGGGAGTATTGTGGTTGTCATTAGCAGCTGATTCTATATACTAATTATGGGGGCATTGACAAATATAGGCTGTTCAATTATCTTTCTGATTTTGCTGAAAATTGGCTAAAAGGTGTCTACATGTGTCAGGATGACACCTGAGAAATCATTTCTCAATCAGACCGCCCATTCAAAAGTTATGATAAAAAGATCCATACACATGTACACATTCTGGAAGTACATGGTTTATTAATTTGATGTAAGTTTGATCTCGCCCACATTATTTGATTTGGCTATAGCTGATGACTATTTTGCGAGCGAGCTATGAGAGTGGGAGGTGAGTAACAGCGCAGTTGTAACGGCCCACCAGGTACCTTTATATGTTTGGCTTTTAGCAAAAACTTCTGGCTAGTATTAGTTGGAATTATAGATATCCGAGACGACGCATTCCACAACAGCGGAGTCCCATGTTCAAGAGTAATAGTAGGGCTTCTTACTAGTTGATCGAAATGGTATAAGGTGGACTATTCAAGATCTTGACAGAAGGATAGACCTAGCTGATACTCGAACAAGCCACAAAGCGAGCTAGGAATACTTGCTTAAATCAGTGAGAGAAGTTTTAAAATCCAAGGAGCTTGGGGACACCAATGAGACCCAGCATTAGGAATGTCCAATAGATACGATTACAAACCTCGGTTCTCCTTTGAAAATGCCCCAGCTGCTCTACTGAGAGCAAATCGCCGTAAAACATCGTGTAAGCTAAAGCGGTACAAGCAGCCTTCAAATACTGGTCTAAATAGAGAACTTTCATCAGATCCTATTCCAATTCATCCATGTCAGTGTGACCCAGACCCGAGAGGATTTGAATCTATTGAAGCAAAAGGATCATGGCATCAATGGTATCACTATGCACGAGGCCCCGGAAGGAGGAATACTGATGGACCCAGAAAAAGTATTGCTCAACAGGCCAGAAGACGAGGTACCGACAATGACCCATACCAGCACAATTATAGTCACCATCACTACCCTAGACATCATGGCTTCTGTAGATGTGAGCCTGACCCCAGAGGTTTCAATACAGTTCAGCCCAAGCTTTGCCCACCCGAGGAGCGCCCTCCATCCAGGAGATGCTCTGAAGCCAATCCTGATGAAGAGGAAGATGACTATACGCCCCTACGGCGGTTTTCCGGGGAAGGATCTGAAGATTCAGAGTATGGGTCAAGATATTATGAGCATTATGATATGGATATGGGCAAATTTTAAATTTATCATCATCAAACACTACCACAGTTCACATTTCAATCACTTTATATTTTAAATAAAGTAAGTATAAGAACCCGGAATTAAATGCAGTCCTAATTGGTACAAATATCTTCACACTACATCAAATACCCTTTGCATCATGCATATAGGCTACATGAAGCCAGATCAGAGACATGCATACATCTGCTTTTAGATTATGCGTCCAGATATTGTTGTTGTAATTAATCGGGCGTTTTTTACTACCCCCCAGAAGAGCTTGCATGATGCTATGGACCTATGGCTGATACAAAAGCTACCTCTATTCATAGCATCAGAACAGAAGGATGGACAACTACACTAGTGATCACTTTTTTTTTTATCGATTATGCTTTTACTTTTAGGGCTCAAATAGCCATGTTCCTGAAAAATGTCTCTTTGGCAAGTGGTTCTGAATGACAGTGCTCGTTCTCTACTGGATGGCAATTTATCGAAGGAGATGGTTTCTCTGGCTGGGCTGACGGGCAATTTCAATATGCTTTGGCTACGCATCTATCGCTTATGGTTTCACTAGGGGAGGGGCAGGGTGAGGCAGATCCAGCCATGTCTGAGTCTGATGACTGGCAAGGGGAAAAATAATGTACTAAGTCTAAAGACCTACTCGTCTACTGACTGTACCGCATAGTCACATTCACGAGTCACTAGTAGAACTTGAAGTAGAAGCAGGGCTGCATAGTGCAATCATAACCTGGTCCGAGTGGTCTCAGGGCGGAGTGGCATCCATAGAAATAATCCATGGTTCCCTCCTTTATGCCAGAAAACCAGTCTGAAATCAGCATAAAGCCATAAAGGAGCCGCAAGCGCCCTATTTCGCCCACTAATCAAAATATCAGCATTCCTTCCCTGGGACGGGATCCTCAACCACTTGCTACATAAATTGAGTGAAAAATGATTTGAGACTATACAGGCGATTCAACTAGTATCTGGGTACGTGGTTCAAGGCCGAGTTTTGCGCTATCAAGAGCGCTCTTCACATGACCTCCAGCTACCTAACTACAATCCGCCACGTAGCAGTGGCGCATGGCCTACAGAGCCTTACAAGTTACAACTATTGCGAACAGTCATTGACTGATTGAGTCAGTTGAAACAACACACAGCCTGACGATCAACTCAAGACATGATAAGTCCAAAAGGGCTGTCGATCTGTTCACTTACAATCCTTGCTATTGCGTTTCTGTATAAGAAGAACTACGACTCTGTTCTGTCAGAAAGACTTCAAAGCGTACTCGATGGATTACTGAGGGCGGAAAAGAAGATTGCAGTCCAAGGCAGGACGCGGGTTGGAGTGGGATTCGGCGGATGCTATGATGCATGTCTTTCAGCCAAGGACGTTATGAAAGGTCTTGGATTGGAACCATCTGGCACTAGAAAGCATCATGATGTAGTAAATAGTTTGAATGAGTTGGAAGAACTATTGAGCTATTACTTCTACCACGGTGCAGCAGCTGAGTAAGTGCCACTGACTCAGTTACTAGTTAGTAAAACGTAAAAGTTACAAGTTAGACTAGGTTAGGTAGTACTAGTAGGTTACTAGTTAGTCAGCCACCGACGGACTCAGAGTCTGACTGACTCAGTGACTGAGTCTAGTATTACTACCTCAGTACCTGTAATACCAATAGACTGGTATATATTGACTCAGTCAGTCACTGAGTATCAGTATCAGTATGACTTACGGTTACACTTACACTTACAGTCACTCATTTAACTTATGTAGTTATCCAGCGATTCATTTCAGCTTTTATGATAGCCGACTCGGCAGCTCCACGCACTCACTCCTCCCATAACTTCATTTCCCACTTGACTTAGTTAGTCTAAGCTCTAATGAGCTTACACTTAGTCTTACAGTCATGGTTATACAATGAGGTGTTGCCATTAAAATAACCCCTGTTGATACCTACCACCAATGATATTCACATTTTATTCTAGGCGTTACGTCGGCAATGGATCTGCATTTGAACAGATAGTGCGAGTGTACAGAGACCATGCTAAAACAAGATGGTCACAAGGGGGTAATGCTCCCGTGATGGCAAATCGATTGGCAATGGAAGGATGTGAAGTGCTGCTGGGTGCCAGAACCACTCCTAATGTTAAATTTTCTGATCATGTTAGAGGTGTGTACCCGCTATTGGTTATATTTAATTTTAATGCGTTATAGTCTGAGCTATCCAATTTGTGTTGCCTTAAGAACTGGCCATGTATATAACAATTTTTGAGACTGTTATATATTGCCATGTTATCCCTAAGTGTAGTCACATACATGATACAGATCATAAATGTACGTAATGCAATATTATTGAAGATAATGCCACCGAATGGGATACATATTTCCTTCACTGTTTGAGTGAACTGTAGAAAGTGTAGGTTTATACTGTTTTTTGTGTAATCTTACGGATAAGATCCATTCACACCTTTAGTGATAATGGTGAAATACTGGTAGGAATCCTCCCTCAGTTGAGTATTGTTAACATAAGGCCATTGTATATAATGGTATGGCGCTGTGACAAATGTAATCATCTCAGAGTTCATCAGATCCCTAGTTGTGCTCGTTTCCTTTGTGAGTATGAGCTCCTCACAGCTCCCATCACTCCAATACAGGCATCAGGCATGGATGGTTTAATTTGTATTTAGGATCGATCAGTGTCCGTGGGGTGCAGTAGGCACTTTATCGTATGATGAGCCAGACTGTCACTAATCTATGTTTTAATCTGACAGGTATTGGTCAGCAGGAGAGGGATGATATTCATATCCTAATGGAGTATGATCGAGGCGAACAGTGGGGCAACATCACCTCTCCACGCGCTAACAGGTTTTTATCAATCTTATATCAATCTTGCTCTGTCTCCTCTGCCGATTAATTCCTGGTTCTGTGTGCCAGCCCGTTGTCTACTTACTAATAAATCATCCAGCTATCAGCTTTCATGCGCTTATGTTACTGCATCCAATACTAATCGATATAGGTAAACTGTTGTAAACCTGTTGCGTTTGCTAATATATCAGCCTTAGCTTGCAAGTACTCGTTTAAGTATCTTGTTCTGAGTCGACCTATGAGTTTAGATCGTTCTGTTAGGTGATCCATGTCAAACGTATAATATGAGGATTAGCATGCATCAGCTATGTAAAGCCCGCATCTATATCTTCTGTCATATTGGTAATGATGATCTTTTAGACTGATTGTTCACAATGATCACTTCAACCCTCTACTCGCTATGGTTGAGGAATACGCTGAGGAGATGAGAAAGTTTAACCCCAAATTATTCGTCCTCGGGGGACTGCAGATGATGGACAACTTTCCTTTTGCACCCGGTGAGTGGTCAGCTGAAACAGCTAGGTTTCTTTTGAGAGAACTGCTTTGTTTTTAGCACATACACTTGACAATCTTATGCGATGCCCCTAAGTTGGAACCTCGGTTTGCTGATTTTTGTTTCTCGGTTATATATTCTTGGTGTTGTAAATAGTTTTTTTTAAAATAATTATTAGGTAAAAGAGAGGAAAGGCTCACAGCTCTGCAGCACTTCATGAAGGATATTCCGGTATCTACTCTGGTGCACTTTGAGATGGCGTCATTCACTGAGGAAGCATTGCTCCATGAACTCCTTGATAGGATTGTACCCTTGGCTGATAGTCTTGGGATGAATGAACAAGAGCTACCTAACCTTCTGGGTATGAATTCTCATGATAAATACTTCAGACCTATTTTATCATGGGTTCTATTAAAGTGCTTTACGAATTCTCATCTTAGTTGACTTCAGGACTGCGCTCATCTCACTATCTCAATCAGTCTCCTGAAAACGTGGGTGATTTTTAGCGTAATAGTAGTCTTGACACTTCATGTCCATTCCCATACATCCACAAATTATCTGGTGAGACCAATATGAATGATGGAACTGATAGCCCTCCAGTCACCTACGTCACCAAGTCTGGTTTATTGCATAAAACCCTTGGAAAAGTAAACAATCCAGCTGACTCCTCTCAGCTAGTCATATCCCAAACATATCTGATCACCCGGATTATACCCGCTGTGGTCAGTGCATTAAAACCAAGTCCACTGATTTCTAAACAGATATGTTCGCTTTCCGATAAATGACACCATAGGGTAGTTCAGATGACTTTCTCTTGCAGCCATTATGGCGAATAAAGAGGTGCAGTTGGTTGCTGATAGCAACCCTCGCGTGGCCACTACCCTGGATGATATGAGAGAATTACTAGACGCTGTCACAAAGTTAAAGGGACCGAGAAAGCTGACGCGTGTTCATGTGCACACACTGGCATATCAAGCAATCATCACAATCAAAGGTCAGCTTACTACATGAATTTCTCTCAGTCACTCAGATGGTCAGTCGGTCACTCAGGCGGTGAGTTGGTCACTCAGACAGTCAGTCGGTCACTCAAACAGTCAATCGGTCACTCAGACGGTCAGTCAATCGGTCACTCAGATGGTCAGTCAATCGGTCACTCAGACGGTCAGTCAATCGGTCACTCAGACGGTCAGTCAATCGTTCAGCTATTTAACCACTCAGTCAGTCAATATCCCTAGTTGTTGCTATTTTGCTGAGCATTATTTTATTACAAACAGGTTCACCGTGGACTAACACAATGGCCGCGGCTGCCAAGGCGTCTCTGGTAGCTAACAGACACGTTTGTGGTAACAGATGGATAAACCTGGAGAAGGCTCGTCTTATACTGGATGATTCATTCGCTGCCAGCAGAGGAGAAGGTACATTAACTCTCATCTACATTACTGTTCATTTACCCCTCGCCTTTCTATGTGTATACGCGAGGATAAACTCTTCAATCCTAGCAAACATGGCATCTTCGCTCAAATTTCATCATTAAATCATATTTTATCCACCAAGATGTGAAGCATTGTTGTAACCATAGAAACGACTAAGTGAAAGCGAACCACTGTGATGGTGATGGGAGACCCCGGCTTACTGTTAAAACTTCTCATTACTGGATTTATTGGTCTTGCGTCCCATTGGCTAATGACTGCGGATTTTCCCCTTCAGGTGCACCGCGGGTTTATGTAAAGGATGACAGACCAGTTAGCTGCTGGGAGGAAGGAGACAGATTGTTCTGTGTAGCCCCTAACCTTGTTTGTACCGATATCTATCAGACAGCAGGCGGGGGAGATAACATATCAGCTGCCGGACTCGCCCCACAAATCAAATAAACTCTCACTTCCAGCCAACTTCCCCTCTACATAATCTAACTAGTGTGTTGTAACCTCTAACAAACATGTATTTATTCAGTATATATGAGCGTACATCCCAAAGGACCAATTATACCGTATTTTAGTCTCATTGTCGGATAATAATTTAAATCTAGTCTCTTATCGTGTGTCCCACTTTTTCATGGCAACCACAATCTTCCAGTAATGTTTTCTCAAAGTGTGTCAAACAGGTGATTTCATTTTTTAATCTTTATTTGCCATTTATATTATAAAACGAAGCCGCTCAATGATCATTTCTCTGCTACTCGGCATTGATACCCCTAGTTTGTGCAGTTTGTTGCGGTACTATGCAACGTGAGGCATATACATTTATTAATAACACGTCCAAAATGAAAAATATAGCTTTTGGATAATGATATTAGCTTATCTTGTTCTTGGTTGTTGAGTACTGTACATGATGTTGTTGACACAAAATCTCCAAGCTCTAGTTGTGCACAAAATTCTGTATTCTCTAAATGTGTACATGTTATTCTCTGTTTTTTGGTGAACCCTAAATCTGTATTCGCTATATCTCAGTGTTTTATGGGAATAACAGACTTCTTGCATATCATATGTGATATAATGAGAATCAGGGCCTGATAATAATTGTAATAGGATTGAGCACGTCATCAAAACCCTTGATATCTATCGATGGTGATTTGTGAAATAGTTATGATTGGTTAGAACCCTTCGATGTAGTCGTAGGCCTCTAATGATGATACAATGACATACACAATCCATAACGTAAATAGGAGAATAGCTGATGGAATCTTGAATTTAGCTGGTCCACCCAATTCGCCACCTGAAGAAGAAACATTAGATAACGGAACCTAACCCCCATATCAAAATATATGCAACCAGCTGGCTCGGCTGCGCATGAAGCTCACCCAGGCTGAAATCCCTTCTAATGATGGGTTAGTTTCCATGACTCACTAGAATTGCAGCATGATCGGATGGGAAATTGTCACCACATGCAACCTATAAGTTTACCTAAAGGGCTCTGAATGGCAAGCGTTCTCTTTGTGTGACTACGAATTTTCGGGTTTCCATATATTTTATTTTTTTGCCTTACCTATATACTTAGTTCTTCTCAGTAGTAATAATACTACAGCTATAGCGGCAAATGAGCAATATACAGTCACACTGAATGCCAAGGTGCCTGGCTGTACATCAAACTGCTCCCCACGGAAATGTCGCACGATTGCAGCCATAGTCCAGGCAAAACCAATTCCTAAAATGAAATCTTTCAAGAATGATTTTCCATTCACAGCGAGTGATATTACCAAAAGCTCAACAAGGTTTCGATCTGAAAACAGAGGCCTTGATAAATCACTGCAATCTGTTTATGGACTAAATTCAACTCAACGAGCCTTCAAAGGCTTGATTTGATTTGATATAGTTTTATCTTACATGGATAGCTTAAATAAGACCAGAAATCTTTTTTACATTAATGTCCATGAAGATCAAGCCAAGTGACCTGACTTGCCGTTGTATGCTTGAGGACGGCCATTCATCCTAACCACACACCAGAAGACCAGAAGGGGCCGACTATATTCTATGAAGTTAAAAGCCCCCAATGTATACAAAACATGATACATGTACTGTAACACAATGGTTGTTTGCTTCAGGAATCTGGAACTTTGTAGCTTGGCATAAGTTCAGCGGATGGGGGCTGCTCGTGCACCCTTACTAGAAGGGATATGTAAGGTAACATTGTGACTGATTGCTATTGATCCCCTGCAGCTGTAAACTTACCTAGGAAGACATTCACGGCATTACTTCCTGTTACATTTCCTATAGAACTGTCTGCATATTTATCACCTACAGCTGCCACTTTACTGGCAAATGTATCTACAATTACACAGCAATTTTGTTAGAATCCAACTTACATAATTTCAAGACTCGGCTACGTAATTACACGATGCACAAGATATAGATGTCTTCAACGCTGACCAGGACTGTCAAACGGATTCTGTTTACCGGACTAATGTCTTTGATTAATGCATTCTTCGTTTCATGAACCTTAATGTAAAAAAGACCTCTGGTCTTATTTAAGCTATCCATGTAAAACAGAGCTATTAAATCAAATCAAATCAAATCAAATCAAATCAAATCAAATCAAATCAAATCAAATGACACGATGGCATAATCTCAGTATATTTGCACACGACTTTGTAGTAAGCAACCCATATTCAGAGATGAATCAAAACATGTTGCTCAATGAGACTCATCCACTTGCACAGTCTGAATGCCCCTGGCCCTCTGTGCTGGGACGTAATACAATGCAATGCATAGACCTAATGAAGCGTGTTGAGCTAGTGGCGTAGGGTAGGGTTGTGTCGAAAATCTGTCATCAAATGCATGGAGGGTTTTGGTATTTTAAAATTAGATTGCCTTTTTGTAAATCCGGAGGACTAGGTTTAAGTATATAAGAAATAGAATTTCGCACTCTTTTTTCCAACCTTCATCAGACTGAATACTCACAGCAGAAATATGATAATGGTATTGCATACCTCCTATAACGCTACTTGTATCTCGTCTCAAATAAAAGATTGGTATTTACCTGGTACACTTGTGCCCAAGGCCACAAAAGAAATAGCTGTGACAGAGTCTTTAAGTCCAATAGTGCAGCCGAATGCACCAGCTACATCACCTATCAGAGCTGTTAAAATACCAATCCACACAATGGATATCCAGAAGCACCACCAGCCTCCTCCATAATCTACAAAACCAGCCATGCTAGCATCTCATACAGCATCTCATACAGCATCTCATACAGCATCTCATACAGCAAGCCATGCTAGCATCTCATACAGCAAGCCATGCTAGCATCTCATACAGCATCTCATACAGCATCTCATACAGCATCTCATACAGCAAGCCATGCTAGCATCTCATACAGCATCTCATACAGCAAGCCATGCTAGCATCTCATACAGCAAGCCATGCTAGCATCTCATACAGCATCTCATACAGCATCTCATA
>Ga0224501_10004093_pt1 | contig 11505 bp, 9 predicted proteins | sample SF_Oct11_sed_USG_4_FD_169105 | JGI IMG/M metagenome (GOLD analysis project Ga0224501, IMG submission 169105) | Sediment microbial communities from San Francisco Bay, California, United States - SF_Oct11_sed_USGS_8_1 | ecosystem: Environmental > Aquatic > Marine > Sediment | place: USA...
CGCTAAGCTCCGCCCACCATCTATTGTGTCATACCTTATCAGGCACTTGATTGATTGACAGCAAGATCTTCCAAGTAATGAGATCAAGGGTACAATGTGTGACCATGTTTTTCAGTGCACTAACACTTTAGCATGAATGCATGTCCATCAACATTTTGCTTTTTGGCATGGCAAAATTTGATTAAGTTGCAAGTTATGCAAATTGTCAGATAGCAGCCATAGGCTCATCTATGAACTCCTCGATCATGACTGTGAGTTAACGAGTCTTTCTTTTTGAATATAAGCTCGGACTTTCTGCAGTTTTGTAACCGGAGTGAAGTGCGGTGAAGTGCCACTATAATGTTGCACTACTTGTCCTGTTCCTGGTCGGGGGTCAGTCAACCTAAGCCATTTGTTTACACATCATTCATCGAATATTGTTTTTTCTTGAAAAGAGAGCATCTTTAGCAACCAGGACTGGAACCTTCATTTATACCACAGTGAATCGAAGCGAGGCTAACAAATAGGAGTGAGACCCTTGCAAAGTGCCTGTACCAAGGAAGAAACCCCGCCAGCACTGGGAAGTGAACTCAAACCCTGGATATTATTTCTGAGCTACCCTGGCCTTTTAGTGGGTGCTTAGAAGTCAAAACTTGCACTACTTGAGACATGCATGGTGATCAGTGTCTCAAGTCTCAAGACTTGGCTGCCTAGTTGTGGTAATGCCATTAGTGCTGGCGCAGAAGTCATATTCACGACATTGGAAAAAGACAAACTAGACCCCAAATGATTTGGGGCGTGAGGGTGCATTCAATTGTTGCAGCATAGGAAAAATTGTATCACAATACACAAAAAGAATGTAAGAAATGTAATAAATGTGAGTTATGCCGACAATTCTCAGAAAATTCAAACGCTATTGGCAGCTCTCATCTTTGAATGGTTGAGTTGTGATCAGCCAGTAACATAATAAATCACTAGATCAGCAGACACAAAAGGGTCAAGGTTTGATAGCCTTAGGTCAGTGTTATGTTAAATCCATCTCGATTCTTAAAAAGGTCATGGAACTCCTTTGTGTTTCAGGTAAGAACCCACGGGCCGCTGCATATTTGCAACTCGATCATTGATTTCCTCGCTTTTAAGTTAACAAAGGAAATGAAATCGTTTTTGAGATTTTGGATTTAATCTCTGCGCGCTAAATCTTGCTAACCAGTTCACTATGAGAGATACGGCTTCAGTGTGAACTGTGATTAAAAAAAATTGCCTAGAATTAACACAAACAAACAATGGAGTCGTTTGCTCATTATTTAAAAAGGGTTCATACAGCAAAAAACTTAAATGGTTCCAAATAAAGTAAAAGTGATGTTTTGTAACATTTGACAGTGAGTGAGTGTTCTGAAAAGTACTAATTATACACTCAAAATCCACTGGGGATACCTGTGAGGTCATCTGGTGCATGAGTTACCAGTCGGATGCATAGAGATATCTTCTTTCTGCTAGCATCAATAACCTGTAGACCTGGTGGTGTTACCCATTGACCATGGGTTCCCCTATTAGTCTAAGCTGAGAAAGATGACCCTTGGACTGTGAATGGTAACTGAAACCACTAAGCCCAGGGTGTTATCCACGAAGCCACTACTGCATACGTATACCCGTTGCTGCGCACAGATTGAAAATACCTATTGTTTGTTCAGACACAGGAAGCTGAAAAAATATGGTGGTAAGGAGGCCCTCTTTGGTCTCAATCTGATACTGGATGGCGAGCCGGGTAAAATCTCTGTTGGTGATCAGATCATGGGCTAGTTACTAGCTACTAACAGCTTCAACAGAGGGAACTTCAAACTCTTCTGGAATCTGGAGGAACTGCCTTCCTGAACCCCATAATCAAAGACATCGCAAGCATAAACTGGTCAGAAAATAGCAAACTTCAACTCACTAACACATTATAGCCATTCATTGGACATTGTAGTATAGTTGAAACTAATACTAGTACCAGAGGATTGTAGGATCTAATGCTAGGCACAGAACAGCTCACCATCACACGGTGCCATGCACACTATTAGAATACTGCGTGTTTTGCTTTATATTCGACAAATTAATAAAACTGACGAACCCCTCAATTCAAAGAAATTCAAAAAGAAGCAAATTCTATGAAATTCCACATCCCATCGGTAACCTACGATACAGATTCAATTAGAACACCAATTTAATTTTTAAGGATTTCCAATTTAGATGATAGTGTGTTGACCATTCTTGTGATGTGAGGGGCTATGTTACTTCTGCTGAACTTACCGTATAGTGCCAGAAATCTTGTGTACTAATTACATCCGAGTCAAATGTGTAGCTTGTACCTACCCACATGTTGGTGCTTGAGTTTCAAATGTTTTTTGGACTTCGTTTATGAACTACAGTATTGCTTATTGCTTAGCGTTTGCTTAACTTCTTTATATGATTGTCCATGTACACTATCATGGATTTGCTTTCATTATACATACATGTAACAATCATTATCATTATACACTCATGGTGTTATTCAGGTTATGCTCACTTTGAATATATGAAATCAGAAACAGTGTATTACATCCTTTAACAAAGAGGAAAATCCGCTAACGAGGCTTATAACAAAGGAAATATGAACGTTTGCAGGATATCAGATACCACTTACATACGTGAGATATTGGCCAATCGCTTTTTTGTACAGTAGATCGACTCAGCTGATTGGTAGTTATTTTTAGACTGATCTCATTTTGTAATATTATGGTTGAGATGGTATAGAAACTTGAGCACTTATAAGCATTATCCAACTGGACATCTGTATCAGTCGGTGCCACCACACCCTGAAACGAGAACCCTCAGTGTTTTAAATGCAGAGGAATTTGAGTGCAATCTATGAGATAGAGATAGAAAACCCGCCCAGTTCTATATTCGATGCAACAATGTATAAGATTATCTGATGAATAATTAAATCTTGCATGCGCAAGCAAATCGATGTATGAGGTGCAGTGATGGCTTATAGTGAACGAAACAACTGGACCTTAAACTGGTGGTCTCTGGTTTAATTCTCGGCTCAGGTAAAAACCTAGTTTCTCGCGACATCTTCATTGGTCTCGGATCGCGATGTCTTATGAAGGAGGTCAACCCAAAGTCTTCCTTTTCTATGTGGGACACGAGTAAAAAACAGCAAGTTTTCTAATGGCAGGCCTCGGGAAACCCCGAGTCAAAGAGACTCGGTTGATATCCTGGCCGCTGCTTCATCTTGGATAGATGAAAATTACTTCAGTACTCAAGGTTGGTCAGAAGATCCATTCCTCTGCATGAGTTCTGTACTTCTGTTCCAGAGGACAGAGTGACGAGGTTGGAAAGGCCAGAGTTTTTAGGTGGGATCAGGTCAAGGTCAGCCGCCATGTGACTCGCAGCATAGGTGCAAAACTTGGCATTTTTCATCCATTACATAGAAACCCGTAACCCTCAGGCCTCAGCTAGCATTGTGAATGCGGTGGAATTGTCACGCGTACCAAGAGACAGACAGAACGCCCAGCTCCACCCATATGTTCAATACAGTCAGCTTTTGTGATAAAATTATCTGACCAACTTATCATCTAGATATTTCAGTTGAATTTGATCAGAGAATCCCCGCAAGGAATCAGGAGGAAGTGGTGAGAATGCATGCACACCCTGACTTTGAGCGCAGTCTCATAAAGAGGCACATGTCCTCTGAGCCAACTATCCTATTTGGCAAATGAAATAAAATTGCAGGTGATTATAGAATCATTATTATTATAGTGACCTGTGTAGTCAGTACCATGCATTGGTTTAAAACTAGTATTTTAGGGATAGCTCAGTGGTAGAGTCCTGGGTTTGCAACTGTAGAACCTGGGCTCGAATCCCATTCACAGCAGGCTCCCACTGTAACCAGAAGCTTTTTATGAAGTGGATCGTTGATACGGACCCACCAGAGGTGCGCCATGCTGACCTGTGAGTGGTGACATATGAGGAGAGGAGAGGACTTTGGTAAACAACCGATCCTGATAGGCTGAAATACCGGGCTACCTCACCATTGATGAGAAAAACGCCATACAAGGAAAAAAACATTGATCTCACCCATTGTTATCTTCTAAAACTGTATGTCATCGTTCAAGATACCGACTTCAGGCTCAATCGATCATCAATTGAAAGGCGGATTCCCTGAAGCTTAACTACTTCATTCTTCGACCCAGATAACAAACTGTTGCTTTTATTGATGCGAGGTAAGAGTTTTCCTTGCTTTTCCGGCTTCATCCAAGGTGCCCAGTGCATTATTACAATTTACGCATTTCTCTGTTGCCCTCTGTCATCCTCCTTTATTCAGGCTCTGGGTGAGGGCAGCTGTCTTCGGTACCCAAATCGGGAGCTGGAGCAGCTTGAAGATCTGGGTTCAGTTCAAGAACCTCAGGTTCGAAACCCACCAAAAACCTTCAATTGATAAATTACCTTCTACAAGTTTTTAAATTTGATAAGAAAGAATTGCCCATGCTATATGGCTATAGGTAGATCATTCAGCCGACCAATGAATGACCTGTCAAGTCACAACATGTACAATAGTACAAAAGGGTACAACACTCAGCTGATTCATTGCTGATAACATTTTTTATAATGTTGTTTTCTATGCCCTGATGATGATCATCGCTCAGGGCTTGACTCCTCCGTAGACAAGCTTTTTCTTATTTCATTAGATGCGAGATTGTATGCACACAACACAGTGACAAGCTATCAGGGGGAGCTAATTCCCATGTCAGGAGTGAATTTGCTACCACTTTTAAAAGACCTTGGTTATTGATAAAATTTTGAGACAAAACATAAAGATAAGCTAGGATAGCAACTCGTTATTAGGCCGGTCCACGATGCCACTCTCCCCTACAGAGAAGACCTATCCATGGGTAACCCTCCTTGGTTTCAAGGAATTGATTTGACTGCACACACAATATCCTGCCATCTGTCTAGTATCTTAGTAACATAGACATCTCAACATATTGTTCAAGTCTCTTGTTTCAGATTACAGAAATAAGAATCGGACTCACAGCATCCTATCAAAGACTCATCATATTGTTAACGTGTAGTTTGAACGCCTTTATATAGGAACAGGATTTTTGGTATCAATTTACTCATCAGCATGAAAAACCAAAGATTGGCACTGTTCATACCGATTGAACAATGTATTATCAAGATGCTCAATTTTTTATATGTTTTGTCACCATAAATACAAGCAGATTAAAATCTATCCAAGAATGCCATCATCATGCAGTGCGCATGCACTGTGTTAACATGCACGCAAACACTCGGTCACGGTGAGGAAACGCTGTTAAGTTCAGGATGGACGTGGATTGAATCAGAGTTGTCCTCTCCCAACTTTTACTCATTGTTAGAGCCGAATGATCGTTCGCGATTCATTATCTCAATGTGGTAATCAAGCCCATTTGCAGTAACCTTGAGATTTGCCTAAACTACTACTTTCGGTCGCGGAATTCTGTTCGCTTGCTTCGGTCGCAGACTGTGACCGAAAGTGAAAGATGCTTTTTTGGATCGCACTTCTCAGTCACGCTCTTGTGCAATTTAGCAGATTTCGCGACCCAAATCCATTTCGATCGCGAAAAACCCGAGCACGCGAATGCACTTATTATGTTAATAACATTAAATGATTTTATGCTAGAGCTTCTGCGGCAACATTTAAAAAAACTACTATATCCTGAACACATTTTATATGGTAGAACCATTTCTAATGAGAACAGATCATGCTCTTGGGTGAACGTGAACTTTAGGGTACCAAGGTGCTCTATACCCAAAGATATGAGACAACAAGGTTTTCTTAGTCAACTTATGACTGCGGGTTCTAAATGATGGACTAGTTATATTTTAATGCTGAACTGGTGTGGTCAAATGCTGTCGCAGCCAGTTACAAAAGTAATAAATAACCAACACTACAAAATTGTGAAGAATATGACTTTTCGTAACTTTAAAAAAGTATAAATTACCTAACAATTGATACTACAGAAATAACTAATCCAGCAACTATTACTCATTACAAATCGATACTCCAAACCTTGATGGTTAGAGAGCTCAACACCGGCGCCATATACCTCAGGTTCAAGCCAGCTTGTGCGTGAGCTCTTCAAAAACTCTCTCAGCTGTCCAGCTCACCGGTAATGGGTATCCGGGGTGCTCCAGGGCTGTGGAGGGTGAAGGCAGTAAGGAAGAGGAGTGGCACCATGCCTCAGTTACCCTGTTGGAGATACAAGTTGGCTCTCCAGCAGAACTATCCTGCACAGCCTTACTGGCTGCGTAAGCCCTTTCGGTATTGTGTTTACATCTGTATTGATTAGCAAAGTCTTTGTATAAAGGACAAAAGAGTTGAAGCCTGGCGGTATATAACTAGTGCGTCGTATGACCTAGGCGTGGCCACACGTAATAGCGATATCATCCCTATTTAATCTTGAGTGTAACAGTGAGGTACCCACTGCTTGTGAAGTACAAGCGATAGGCTGCTGAGCTACCTATACAGGTATCGACAGCGGAGCTGTGCTCAAGACTGTAGGTAAGCCAAGCCAACTCCTAGGAGACGGAGGTTGATAGTTAGTTTTCATTCAAAATCTGATCCCTAAAATTAAATCAGAAACTGCATGGTTCAATTCTTGCCTCTTCTATAACTATTATTAATTGTGGTCTAGGATGCGTACATGTACTTCCATAATAGAGTTAACACTATCTAAACATATATGGGCTTTGCCCATGGATAAGACTCATTCACACTCCTTCACACTAACCGGCATATGAAAAAGTGAAACCATACATAGAAAATGATTTGCTGTTTTCCATATACTCACAGAAGGTCAGCTTTACATAACATACTATTTGTTCTGGTGACTTGTAATACTGTGTCTCCAGTTTGCCACTTAGTAGGCTCCGATTACTAGTTTACTATTAATGCTATCAATTGATAATTGTTCTTCCCAAATTTCATTGTCAATAATGGACATAATAATTCTCTGCAATATAATAAAAGCTTTGCGCAAGATTCAGTGAATGTAATTCACCTACCGCTTTGTGGAGATATGCAGTATAGCACGAACTGAATGGCATACAATCCACATGAGTAAACCCTGTCGAACTAACAGTTTACTGATTGAAATTGAACCCTATGGACTTACTTCTCCAAAGGAGTCCATTATGTAAATCATATTCTATAACTTATTTAGCGCGAGTAGCCAGTAGTGTCTATGCATGTCGGTAAGAGAGTGAACCTCATTTAAAAAGAGCCCACAGCCTCCATGTTGTTATTCCTCGATATTTTAGATAAAGTTTCAAAGGCTGGCCTTTGAATCATGGTGAAGTTCGCTTTCTTTGCGAGAACTTTTTTTCTTCTACACTTGGTGACTGCCGGTAAGTTGACCCATGACCTATTTTAAATAATGTGTTTTTGGAACCCACTTAAACTCCACAAACGATTCTAAACAGCTCGGTTGTTGGATTGTATCATTCCCCATGAATGAGCTGAAGCCCAGGTCACACTGGGCATCCCACAACTGTGCCAATTCGAGCTGAGTTAGACGATTGTTGCTGTTTAAAATGATTGTGAATTGCTTGCCAAGGCCAGCTGTCACCCCTATAGAGGCCTGCCACTGGCTGTAAGAACTGACATCCAAACAGGCAGCAGTTTGCTGGATGACAGAGTTGGTTTGATTCAGAGTGCCTTCTCGTTGAGACTTGGTTTTAAATAATTTAAATTTCTTTTTAAATTTTTTGTGTGGTTTAGATAGGATAATTCTAGTTGTCGAATGTTACTACGAGGACCACTACAAAAATACGGTATGATGTAATGGAGATGGGGGGAGAAACCATACATATGAGGGATTTGGCCCCCATGGCAGTAATGGCCCCCAAGCTGGCTAAGAAAGCGACTGCGCCCGACGATAGTCTTAACATAAATGCAGCACACTAAGCAGTGTCTCTAAATTAATCCATGACTTAGAATCCTGTTCTGAGATTCAATCTTATGTAGGCATCGATGACCAACTGATTAACACATTAAAAAGAGCACTGAGCACCCGTATTGACCATGATGTCATTCACCTTTATAGTTCACCTTATGTCATGCAAATAACCCAGAAAGACGCACTAAAAAGGGAAACAGTTGGCCCTATCTTAAGGATTGGTCAAGCATAAGCGTGTAACTAGAGTCAGGTCAGAAACTAACCGTGTGTATGTTTATGGACAGACGGCTTAATGTGAATAGTTAGCTCTCAACTCACCTCAAGCTGTTTGAGTTTCATAGAATGAGCATTTGCATTTTGAAGCCAAGACAGTTTGCTTTCCAACATGAGAAAACCGTAGACAAATAGACTATTATGTATGCTTAGCCGCGGTCCTTACACAACAGTACTGCCCAGTCCACACTCAACCTTTCATGGATATGGGGGACACTCCCACTGTTAAGTAATCGTGCCTGCACTCTGACGCTCTGACGGCAGTTACACAATTCATCACACATCATGTGTGCCGTGCCGTGTGTGCTCACGACTGTGTGTGCTTTGATAGGGGGATAGCTCGATGGCTATAGAGTGCTTGGTTCAGAATCGAAATATCCTGGTGTCAAGTCCTAGTCATACTATAGGCTCCCGCTGCGGGATTGAGCAACTCATATAATTACAAGCCCCTACCTCCCCAGCAAGCATTAGGCTTAGGAGGTTCATTAAATACAAGGACCAAGTATCAGAGAAGGGAAAAAGCGAAAGCCCAAAGGTTCTCCTGTGTTGTGGAGTCCTGGCACGCTGTTGCATACTTGTTATCATTATTGTCACAGCCAGGCCATGGTTAACCATGCTCACAATTGTGAGATGGTCAAGGTGTAAGAATGGCTAAAATAATACTCAGGAGGGACAATAAACTCATTTGTCAGACCCAAACTTTCTGCATAGTTGATCCAATTTTATAATTTGTGAACAAAAACAAATGAAAAAGCATAAAATGACAACAGCCTATATAGTATGCACCCCAGCATTGAGCAGTTATTTTTAGAAAATCCAACTAAACCCAATGATCTTTTAAACTGAAAGTACATATTGAATGGCGGTTTAGATGGGATATTATAATCACCAACAGGAACTGATTTCTATTGACTTGTGTTACAGAATGGTTGGTAGAGCCGACAGGGCTTCCGGATGAGGGCAGTCTTCCGCACACACTCAGAGTCTCCTTGAGCTGGTCTCAAGATGACACCGAAGATCTCACCATAGATCTTGACCTGTCAAAGAGTAATCACATCGGCAGGAAGTTGCCGATATTTGGCACCAAAGATGGTAAAGTGCAACAAACAGCTCTAATAGGTTTAAAGGTAAGGAGCCTTACTTGTCTTGTCTTATAAGTAACCTTGACACTTTTTGTGGGACCTCCTCATCCCTGAGTATTGGGGGCTACCTAGCACCTGGGAGTGTGGGGTTGACTTTCACGGGATCTGCTCACATTCTACCGGAGTATCCACTGATTTTAATTTTAGGAGTTTCACTAAATAGGGTGGGTAAAATATCCATAATTAAGATAAAATTCTTTTACTAGTGCATGTGTGTTAATGCGCTTTGCAGTATCAACGCAGTGCCAAAGCAGTGTTCTGCAGTATTGCGCTTCATAATGCGCAGCTTGTCATGTTGTTAGCTTAACCCACGCCCTCATTTCCTAATAACATGACGCACAATAATGTAGGCTTCCTATGCAAGTAATCTGATACGTAAAGTACATATGCCCGCATGGCGCATTCACTCAGAGACCGAGTTGACGGGTGGATAGAGTGACCTATTATAGCATCAGGTGGTTCTATATCATCGTTGGTTTTAATACTGATTGTACACATAGCTCATCAGCCCTTATGCTTTTTTTCTTGCGACTGAATGGTTCAATTAATGCATCTCTCGGACCTGGCACTGTGTTTATTGTTTGAATAAGATAATTTACAGTTCCTTCTTAATTTAAAGGCTACCGCAGCTCAAAGTTTTGTGTCCATAAGATTTTAACTAATACTCCCTTATAGTAAATGACTCTTTAGATCAGATCAGATATTTTTTGAAAGGCTTTGTTATGGTTGGTTAGCTTGAGTAATTGGTAAGTCCTTATTGTTTGCAATTATTGCATAAGATGTCGCATCTTTGTTCATTTTTTCCACACAGCTGATTTCCTTCATCTTCTCAAATTTCCATTACGAATCAAAATACCATATCCATCAATGAATGACAGAAAAATATCCATAATAGATTATTTGATTGTCAGATAGATTTAAACATCATCAGGCCATATACTACCTCATAAAGGCATATTCGACCGATATATTATGCGCAGATAGAATCAGGTGTTTGGGCTTGGGTAGATGGAAGATAATGTAAGTGAATAAAACATATGTTGATATGACGTGGGAAAGGTTGCCGCAGGCAAATGTTCACGGCAATTTAATTTTTCAAGGTCACCTCACACAGCACCCAAAATTAAGCCCTTTAATAAAGCCTTTAATCATATTGAGTCCTGACCAAAACGCCCAAAGTTAATCTAATTATGCAACTAAATTTTGATTTTAATATGATATATTGCAATCCGAACCAGCATATTGTGTCTTTTAAATTGATCCTGCGGATTGACCCACAGTGGTTGAAGTTCTGACATTCTCTAATAGGAGAATTAATGTATGTTTCTTTTTTACAGAACACCGTTTACTATCAGGATGAAGTTAACAGAGCTGCTATTACCCTCAGTCATCAACTAGGAGATGGCGGATGCAAACTGGTAGGTGAAACTTGGGCTTAATATCGAATCAGACAGTCCTATGGGGCTAGGCTTAATCAGAGCCAAGCTTAGACTGTCACCGAATCCACATGCCTTCAGGAATTTTATTTATCTCATTTGACATCAGACATTCCAGCGGTCGTATTCGCTAAACTAAAGCCCCGGGGCTCTTTGTTATAGGGCCTCGAGAGGTTCTGCCGATCAAAAGCTGTCATAAATCTTCGGTAGATCTCACGCTGGGCTTGGAATCTATGCGCAGTTTGCCCCTTCACCCTCTTAAAGTAGGAGAGGAGTTATTATATTCGCAACGGGGGCCCGCCGTGGCCTGAAATCGAACCAAGGGTCTCTCGATTACAAACCCAGCACTTTAATGACTGGGCTATCTCGCTATCCCATAACACCGGTCAGGGTACCTGCGGGGTACCTGCATACCCCTGACACTGAGCTATCCAGCTATTTAGAACTCAACGCTAAATAAAAAGACCGCCCACCCACTCCTAGAGTAGTTTTTTGCATGGTGTGTTACATAGTCTATCCTGGAAATGACCTGCTGGAAAAGTGATGCCATTCAGGTAAAAGACTGTTTTTATCTCTGCCCTGACCCCTATCAATCGTTATTATTAGTAGGACACATTGCACCATATTCAAGTGAGTAGCCCCTAGGTCTATAAACTCTTGACGGCATGCAATCATTCGGTTGCAGACTTTTAAACGACATAATTTTATCCTTAC
>Ga0224501_10004094_pt1 | contig 11504 bp, 7 predicted proteins | sample SF_Oct11_sed_USG_4_FD_169105 | JGI IMG/M metagenome (GOLD analysis project Ga0224501, IMG submission 169105) | Sediment microbial communities from San Francisco Bay, California, United States - SF_Oct11_sed_USGS_8_1 | ecosystem: Environmental > Aquatic > Marine > Sediment | place: USA...
TGATCACCAGTGAGCAACTTCCACAGATGCCTTCGCGACAGTCATGTTCAAATGCCACCGGCTCCTCGCCCGCGAGAATCAAACGTTGATTGACTCCATCGAGCATTTCCAGAAAGGACATGTCGGGACTTACGCTGGTTGCCTCATATGTCACCAAACGACCCGTATCATCGGCCCCTCGTTGCCGCCATATGTTCAACGTAAATTTCATCCCTCTTCGTCCCCTCTTCCCTCTTCTTCTCACCCCTTACCGTTCACCCCTCACCTCTTAACGCTTTACCCCTAACCCCTCACTCCTTACTCCTTACTCCTCACCCATTTATTGGTAGCTTCTCGTCGTTGGCTGGATGAACTCAAAATTGAGGGGCTCCTTATGCAAAACCGGGAAGCTATCCACCTGATACTCCCACGCTGCCACATGAGCAAACCGCCTATCATCACGTAGCGGCTCTCCTTGGGGAGTTTGAGACTCCTCACGGAAATGTGCGCCGCAAGATTCGTGTCGATGCAATGCGTCGTAGCAGAGCAGTTCGGCGAATTCGAGAAAATCCGCTACCCGTCCCGCATATTCCATCTCTTGATTGAAGGATTCTCCCGAGCCAGGCACAGCGACATCCCGCCAGAATTCCTCTCGTAACCTTGGGATCGCCTGCAACGCCTGCTTGAGCCCTGCTTCACAGCGTGCCATCCCGCAATGATCCCACAAAATCCTGCCGACCTCCCGGTGAAAGGAGGCGGCGGTCCGCCGCTTGTTCCCTTGCAACAGCTTGGCAAGTCGATCAGTGACTCGGTCCACGGCGCCGCGCACCGCCGTATGATGCTCATCCACCATCGTCACCTTCGTCGTCGCCAGGTAATGGCCGATCGTATACGGCAAAATAAAATATCCGTCGGCTAACCCCTGCATTAACGAACTGGCTCCTAATCGATTCGCGCCATGATCCGCAAAATTTGCCTCTCCGACGACAAAGAGACCAGGAAGCGTGCTCATGAGATTGTAATCAACCCAGAGTCCCCCCATCGTGTAGTGTGGGGCCGGATAGATACGCATGGGGTCCCGATACGCATCTTCCCCGGTAATCCGCCCATACATATCGAACAGATTGCCGTACCGTTCGCGCACCACATCCATGCCTTGCTGCTCAATCACATCACTGAAATCCAAATAGACCCCCTGCCCCCCAGGACCGACGCCACGACCCTCATCACACATGGCTTTGACGGCCCGTGATGCCACATCACGGGGAACCAGATTTCCAAACCGCGGGTACCGGCGTTCAAGGAAGTAATCCCGGTCGGAAGCCGGAATGGCGGCAGGAGACCGGTTATCTGACGCTTGCTGCGGCACCCAAATCCGCCCATCATTCCTCAGGGACTCCGACATCAACGTTAATTTTGCTTGATGTATTTCGACCGGGGGGATCGCTGTGGGATGAATCTGGGTAAAACAGGGGTTGGCAAACGCTGCGCCCTGCTTCCACGCCCGGTACGTCGCCGTGACATTGCATCCGCTGGCGTTGGTCGACAAATAATAGACATTGCTGTATCCGCCGGTCGCCAACACGATGGCATGGGCAAAGTGAGCGGTAATGCGTCCGGAGAGTAGATCCCGGACAACGATCCCGCGCGCATGTCCGTCAACCACAATAAGATCGAGCATTTCGGTACGCGGGCGCATCGTTACCTGACCACGCTCAATTTGCCATGACAATGCCGAGTAGGCGCCCAAAAGCAACTGTTGTCCGGTTTGCCCTCGACAATAGAACGTACGCGACACCTGCACCCCGCCGAACGAACGATTGGCCAGCTGCCCGCCGTATTCCCTGGCAAATGGGACACCAAGCGCCACACATTGATCGATAATCTGGGTACTAATTTGTGCCAGTCGATAGACATTCGCCTCCCGCGATCGAAAGTCTCCCCCTTTGATCGTGTCGTAAAACAGCCTGGCGACGCTGTCCCCATCGTCCTGATAATTTTTTGCGGCATTGATTCCGCCCTGCGCCGCGATACTGTGTGCACGGCGAGGACTGTCTTGGAAACAAAAACATTCCACATCATAGCCGAGCTGCCCCAATGTGGACGCTGCGCTGGCACCGGCCAACCCAGTGCCGACCACAATGACCTTGATCCGCCGTTTGTTGGCCGGGCTCACCAGTTTTTCACTGAATCGTTGCCGGTCCCATTTGGTTTCCAGTGGGCCCTGGGGAATCTTTGGATCGAGAATCATCATGGCCTGATCATCCCAAGAAAGACGGCGAGAATAATCGACAAATTCCCACACACCACAAGCAGTGCCACAGCCGGTCCTGCCGCTTTAAATACGCGGTTCCATGCGGCATGTTCCAACCCCAATGTTTGCAAGCTACTGGACACGGCATGACTCAGATGTATCCCCAGCACCAATTGCCCGGCACAATACACTGCAACGTACAACGGATTCTGAAAGGCGTGCAGTAGTTTTCCATATACATCAAGGTGCCCCTGCGCATCCACCCGACTTGGGACAGCGGGATCGACAAGACCGGCTGTCAGATGCAAGAGATGGAAGACAATAAACACCAACAACAGGCTACCGCTGAGTGCCATCGTGCGAGACGCGACAGACGCATTGCGATAATCCCGGACGGCATACGCAATAGGTCTGGCATGCCGATTTTTCAGCGCCAATTGAATCGCCAAGACAACATGGGCCGCCGCCACAGCCAACAATCCCAATCGTGCCGTCCATAAGAAAAACGGCATATCCCGCAGGAAAGACGCATACCTATTGAGGGCATCGCTCCCCTCGAATACCTGGAGGTTGCCCAACATATGAAAAACGACAAAGCCGGCCAGTCCCAGCCCCGCCAAGGAGGCAACGACCTTTCTGCTCATTGAAGACCGGCTGTAGCTCTCGCGGCTCATTGTCCCTCGATTCCCCTCACATGCTCCGCGCTCGTCTCTTCTATATGCTGCTTGCACAAAACTTCACACACCACATTCCGATGGCCGCACGCCCATGGTGAGGGATTCACATCAGGTTCATGGCCAAGAATGGTTCGAGACCTGAGGACCAGGCATCAGATGAATGCGGATCAGACGCAAGACGATTGCCTGCGCATGAGTCAGACGATTCGCAACCCCACACTCGGCCTGCGCATCGGGAACCGGCGTTTCGCCGACCCAGCGAGGGAAGCATGAATTGCGGGGCGGAAAAGTCGAGTCACTCCTCCGAGTTTGCGAGATGCCACCCGCAAGATACGCACAATGAACGTTCCGGCAGCATATCGCACACTGTAGGAGAAACGGCCATAAATCATACGAATCTGGGCTGTTCGACACGGGGTTCAGAAACACCATCCAATATATCCCGCACCCTGGCAAGCAATGCATTCGGCGTAAACGGTTTCTGAAGCAACTGCCCGCCGGTTTCGACAATCAGCTGATTGACTCCTTCCAGCCTCGTGTAACCTGACACATACAAAATCTTCATACCGGGACAGAGGATCTTGAGCTGTGATCCAATGTCAAATCCCGTGCCTCCCGGCATAATGACATCGGTCACCACGAGTTGCATCGACCACTTCTCTTTCTCCGCAATCCGCAGAGCCTCATCCATGTTGCGCGCGACCCATACCGTGTAACCGGCAGCACTGAGCACGGACTCCATCAGCTCGCGAACTTGGATGGCATCGTCAACCACCAAAATCGTCTCCGTCCCTGTCTGAAACGGTAGATGCGTAGACAATTGGCTCTCATTAAGAGCCTCCCCGGTTACGACAGGAAAATAGACGTCAATCGCCGTCCCTTGGCCGGGGGCGCTAGTAATTTCGATAAATCCATGGCTTTGTTTAACGATGCCGTAGACGGTCGATAAGCCAAGTCCTGTGCCTTTACCGACTTCCTTGGTCGTAAAGAACGGCTCAAACACCCGCTCTTTCGTTTTTGCATCCATTCCATGACCGTTGTCGCAGACGGACAGGCACATATAATGGCCAAGCGGCACACAGTCTGCACGCGTGTTATTTACTGAAACGGCACGGGTCGCGATCGTCAACTGCCCGCCGTTCGGCATTGCGTCACGGGCATTGATCACAAGATTCATGATGACCTGTTCAAGTTGTCCAGGATCGACCTTGACTGGCGGCGCAACTGCCTCAAACCGAGTTATTAGTATGATGTTCTCCTGGATCAGGCGCCGCAGCATTTTCTCGAAATTGGAAACAACCTGGTTCAAATCCAGTACTTTTGGCTCCATGACTTGTTGCCGGCTGAAGGCCAACAACTGTCTGGTCAACCAAGTTGCACGTTCCCCGGCTTTGACTATGGACGTCAAATTCTTTATTGTGGTCTCTTTATTCTGCCTCATCTGTCTGATTTGCAAGTCAGCATAGCCCATAATCACGGTCAGAAGATTATTGAAATCATGGGCGATTCCTCCCGCAAGCAACCCAATCGCCTCCATCTTTTGTGCTTGCAGCAATTGCTCCTCGGTGTGTTTCAACGCTAATTCGGCCCGTTTCCGTTCGGTGACATCCTGAACTTGGACGATGAAATACTCTGGCTTGCCCAGAATATTCCGCACCAAGGCGGCCGACGCCTGCACCAACACCTCATGCCCATCCTTATGGATACATCGTTTTTCTCGGAGGGTGCCACCATCACCATTCGCCAGCAGTTTCTCGAAAACGCGTACGTCTTCCCGGTGGTTCTCCGGATGGGTAAGGGTTAAGACAGACATACCCACCAACTCCGCCTCCGAATAGCCGAGGAGCCTGGCGAGCGTTTTGTTGGCCTTGAGCAATTTCTGATCGATACTGACGAGCACCATGCCGATCGGCGCCTCAGAAAACGCCACGGCAAATTGCTGGCTGGTTTCATACAGGATCGCTTCGGTCTGTTTCCGTTCGGTAATATCGGTGATCGAGCCTGACATGCGACCGATCTCGCCGTTCTCGTTCCACTGCGCACTGCCCCGCGCGACAATCCATCGATGCTCGCCGTTCGGCCGGATAATGCGATACTCGATATCGTAGGGAGCACGTTCGGAAAAATGTCTTTTCAACGCCTCAAACGTTCGCACTCGGTCGTCCGGATGAATCAGATCCTTCCAGGTTTGGACAATGTCCGGGAACGATCCATCAGCAATCCCCAAGATGGCCTTCATGCGGGGAGAAAAGTAGATGGGACAATCTCCATTGAACGGATCATGAAGGTCCGGCGCAATAATATCCCACAGCCCATCGCGAGAACCCTTGACCGCCAAATCAAATCGTGTGAGGGTGTCCTGAAGCGCTTTCTCCGTTCTCTTGACCTGAGTAATGTCGGCAACGGCTCCGATGGTTCGAATGGGCCGTCGCACTCCATCCATATTGATATCGAACAGGGTCTTCGAATGCACCTGAACCCAACGTATTGTCTCATCAGGCCTTACAACGCGGTACACCGAGTGGAATAGGCCGTTCCCCGTGGAACCCCAGGCTTGTGCGATTTCTGCCTGCACCCGTGCACGATCTGCAGGATGCATCAGGTCGACAAATCGGGCCAGAGACGCCGGCTCATCGGCATCGACGCCCAAAATGTCCCGCAAGATCGGAGACCAATACAATGAGTCGGTCAGCTGGTTATGGCGGAAGAGGCCAAGCCCTGCAACGGTGACTGCTTGCTGCAACTCTTCTTCGCTTTGCTCCAACCGATATCGAGTCTGCTCATGTTCCCGGCGCTCGGCCAGTTCACGCAACGCCTGTTCGACCGCCGGGACCAACCGGACCAATCGATCTTTCATCACGTAATCGTGCGCCCCCGATTTGATCGCCTCGACGGCGACCTCTTCTCCGACCGTCCCAGACACAACGATGACCGGAAGACCTTCGGCTTCGTGAGTCGCAACTCTCAGCGCTTCCATCGCGCTGAATGACGGCAGCCGCCAATCCGCCAGGATGAAATCCCATTTGTCCAGGCGCAACGCAGCAGACAACTCACCGGCGGTTTCTACCCGCCGCATGATGGGCTGGTACCCCGCTTTGCGTATCACACCCTCAATCAGCAAAGCCTCAGATTCATTATCCTCAACATGCACGTAGCGCCAGGTATCTCGCCTTGACTCAGCGGAAGAGTGTTGTGTGGCCATAATCTTCTTGTCTTGTTCAGGCATTTTGTTCAGGCGTCTTGTTCAGCAACAGCCAGTAGAGGCCCAATTGCTTGACGGCCTCCACAAATTGCGTAAATTCGACAGGCTTCGATACGAAACTATTGGCACCCAGTTTATAACTAACAATCATATCACTCTCTTCTTTGGATGTCGTCAGCATCACAACCGGGATAAGCGCCGTGCGCTCATCGGCACGCAGCCGCTTGAGGACATCCAACCCATTGAGCTTCGGCAAGTTCATATCGAGCAAAACGACCTGCGGCTGCACCGACGTGTCCCGCCCCGCGTACTGCCCGGTACCCAACATATAATCCACCGCTTCGACCCCGTCTCGCAGCACAACGATCTCATTGGTAATATTATGCTGCTTGAGTGCCCTGCGCACTAACAGTTCATCATCAGGATTGTCTTCTACGATAACAATCATCATCGGTTTCATATGTGACTCCTTGCGACCACACTGTTCCTCAACCACCCTTTCTCGCAACCGTCAACCCATGCACAACTACAGCGTAAACCATATCGTCGCGCCACGCCCGACCGCTCCCTCAGCCCATACCCGCCCTCCATGACGACCGATAACACGAGACACCGTTGCCAAGCCAATGCCCGTACCCGGGAATTCCGTTTGGCCATGCAAGCGCTGAAACGGGGTGAAGAGCTTGTCCGCATAGGCCATATCGAACCCAGCGCCATTATCACGCACAAAGCACACCCGACTGCCCTGATCAACTGTTGTCCCGAACTCAATCTGTGGTTCAGGCTGTTTAGCTGTAAACTTCCACGCATTCCCCAGCAAATTTTGCAGCACAACCCGCAACAGTCCTCGATCTCCGGACACGATCAACCCAGGTTCGATGCGAACATCCACCTTCCGGTCCTGGTCATCCGCTCGCAATTCCTCGACTATCTCCATGGCCATTGCGCTGAAATCCACCTCTTTTTCCCGATGGAACTGCCTGCGAGTCGCCCTAGACAACCCCAGTAAGTCATCAATCAGCTGGCCCATCCGTTCACTGGCCTTCAGGACCCGCTGTAGATAATCTTGCCCCTCCGGACCAAGCTTGTCGTAATAATCTTCCATCAACGCCTGGCTGAATCCGTTGATGCTACGCAACGGTGCGCGCAAATCATGCGAGACAGAATAGGCGAAGGCTTCCAGTTCTTTGTTGGCCGTATCGAGCAAAACCTGCCGTTCCATCAGCGCTTTCTCAGCCTCCTTGCGCGCTGTAATATCAAGAATGGAGGCCAGCACCTGCGGCCCCGTAGGGGTATCCAACGGGGTCAAGCCGATTTCCACCGGAAACTCCGTCCCATCTTTCCGTACCCCGAATAGGTCTCTTCCTCGGCCCATGGCCCGTGCGGCCCGCGCTGAAAAAAAACGCTGCATATCGGCACCGTGGCCGCCGCGAAACTGCTGCGGCACCAGAATCGTCAGCGGCTGGCCCACCAGTTCGTGAGCCTGATAGTCGAACAACGCCTCCACCTGTTTATTCACCATCGTGATCATCCCGTCGGCATTGACCATCAAGATGCCGTTGGGCGCAAATTCCACGGCCTGGCGAAACCGCGCTTCGCTCTCAGCCAAGGCAACCTCAGCCTCCTTGCGCGCTGTAATATCAAGAATGGAGGCCAGCACCTGCGGCCCCGTAGGGGTATCCAACGGGGTCAAGCCGATTTCCACCGGAAACTCCGTCCCATCTTTCCGTACCCCGAATAGGTCTCTTCCTCGGCCCATGGCCCGTGCGGCCCGCGCTGAAAAAAAACGCTGCATATCGGCACCGTGGCCGCCGCGAAACTGCTGCGGCACCAGAATCGTCAGCGGCTGGCCCACCAGTTCGTGAGCCTGATAGTCGAACAACGCCTCCACCTGTTTATTCACCATCGTGATCATCCCGTCGGCATTGACCATCAAGATGCCGTTGGGCGCAAATTCCACGGCCTGGCGAAACCGCGCTTCGCTCTCAGCCAAGGCAACCTCAGCCTCCTTGCGCAAGCTGACATCGCGTACAATGGCCAGAAACCGTCGCTCCTCCGTTTCTTCCAAATCAAGCAGTTGAAGAGAAACTTCTACGGGAATATCATGCCCGTCTTTATGGCGATGGGCCGTTTGAAAGACTACGCTCTCTTTCTGTCGGTTTACCAACGGCTCGATCAATCGTTCGAACTGCTCCTGCGTGAACTCCGGCTCGATATCCAGCAGCGTCATCTGCAATAACTCGGCCTCGCTGTACCCAACCTGCCGTTGGGCCCCCTCATTCACATAGATGAATCCGTAATCATCGAAACGAAATTTAAAAATGCAATCCTGCGTGCGATCAAGCAAGCGTTTGAACCGCCTTAATTTCAACTCTTGCTCCTGCAAGACTTCTGACGCTACCTTCCGGTCGGTGATGTCCTCGGAGACTCCCACCAGATACTTAGGTGAGCCGTCGTCTCCCCCTACCGCAAATTTCTTGGTACGCAAAAATCTAGTTCCCCTCCTCCTTGTGACGATGGGCTCTTCCTCTATAACCACTAGTCCTTTATCCAGCGCTTCACGGTCGGCTGCGGTATATCGCTCAGCCAGTTCCTCAGGAAATAGTTCATGATTTTTCTTACCCAAGACAACGGCTCGTGACACCCCCAGCAACTCCTCACAGGCCCTATTGAACCGCACGTGACGCAACTCCTCAGCTTCTTTGGCGAATACCAGAATCGGCATACGGTCAAGGATCGAGTCGAGGAAATTTGCTGATCGGTGCTGCTCCTTGGCGGCACCTTCCAGCACCCGCCAGATGGCAATACAAACAACCGCCGCTGCTCCAAAAAACAGCCCATGCATGACAGACCATTTCCAGGGATGCGCCAAGGCATCGGGATGATTGTACACACTCTGAGGAAGCAGCGAACCGACGACCCCATGATGTAGAATAACTAATACCGTTGCCGTCAGAAACGGGGCCCAATCCTGATAGAGCATCAAAAGAAACAACACGACAAAGTAGTGGAAATGCGCTTCAATATAGCCGCCGGAAAAATGCACCAACAGACTCGATGACAACACGAGGCCGCCGCCGACAAAAACGGCGGACACCCTGCGTGACAGCCACCCGGCCCCGGCAAGCAGTGCGACGCCCCCCACCGAAAGACCTATGGCAAACAATTCAGATACAGAAACCCCGGCTACCAACCCAAAAATCAAAAGGCCGACCACGTGCCCCCATAGAGTCAGCACAAACAACCGATGCCGATACTCCCAAACATCCTGGGGCAACCCTGATCCCTGCGGAAGAAACTCTTCTGCAATTGCAGCAAACCGACGGGACATAGCGTATGAACTAAATGGATGCATGCGGTCCGTATGCAAACTCACCAAGGCCTCTGTCCACCTTGGATGACCTAAATACCTCCAGTATCCCACACGCGACCACCAGATCACAACTACGTACTTGCGCTGCTCTATTCTCAATCCTAACTATTATCTTACCATGCAGCCGTGAACCACGGCTTCCCGGGTAGGCTGCACGCTACCTGCCGACAGCCACGCAAAGAGGGCGCAACGCGATGCCTCTATTCAGAATTGCGACTGACAACATATTCGCAATGCATGAGACGCATGATTCGCGCGAGAGTTATCGGATCCGCAAGACGTGGCATGCTGCTCAAAATAGCCGTCTTCGATCCGCGAAACGCGAAACCGCTCACGGTTTGCAGAAACACCGCTGGCAGACCGTTTTGGCATTTATTACCGCTTATCGCCTCGAACGAGTGTCTCACGCCCATCCTGTTTGTCGTCAGATTCGCGTTTGCGCCGCTTTCTCCACAGTACCAACCGTGCCACCAACGCCATGAGTCCTCCGGATAAAGACGCCCCGGCAGGCAACACCACCCCTCCAAACAGATTCGCCCGAGCCTCATGCCCATTGACCGACTCGGCAGACTCGCTGTCAACACGGCCTATTCTCCCACTTCCGTCGTCCTTATCGGCCGGTTCATCTTTCTCTGACATCACCGTAATGGTCACAATACTGATATCGCTCAACCGTTTTCGGTCGGTTGAAATCACGGTCAGGGTATCGGGACCGGCATCATCCTTCGATGCATGATAGGTTAACGTCGATAACGTAGCATTGACCTCATCCTGAGAGCCCGACAATGTCAACACTGCCGTACCACTGGCCCCACCCACAATGGAGGCCTCACCGGCAAGCATCACCGTGATCGTCCCATTGATCACCCTGATTTGTACTGTTGCCAAATCTCCATCGCCATCCGCTACACTGATACCGGAAAGCGTGACGGAGGACCCCCGCGTCACCATTTGCTCACCAGGAACTGTGTTGACCGGAGGAGAGCCGACCGTCCCTTCGTCCCCCTCATTCTCCGCCGAACTAGCCGTCACAATCCGAGAACCGGAGTCCTCCGTCGCTGCGACCGTCCCTAATGCATCACTATAGGCTGCATCTCGTATCCATACCGGCCGAGGAGGAGACAGCACCGACGGTCTCGGCAAGATCAGACTCTCAAGACGCAATCCAGACTCCAGTGCTGGCCTAGCGCCCAATATCGGAGCCCTGCTGTCCGCCGATTGCGGGGCAAATGGCGACACCCCAACCGTGAACGTCGTCGCCCCTATCGACCCGCCGGCACCGTCACTCACTGTAAAGATGAACTGATCACTTGTGCTGACTGCGCCGTTGTGGACATATAAGAGGCGACCCGCATTAATATCAGCCTGCGTAAACGTTGTAATCGCCAACCCTGGCATGGTTGACAGTTCTAATCGCCCATACACCGGCGTTGATATGACCGTGTACCGCACCTCCTCCGGCGCGTTATTCGCGTCTACTATATTCAATTCGGCCGGCGTGATGACATCGGTCAAGCCTTGCGTCACTTGCGATCCGAAATTCACGCTAATGACCGGGATGCTGTTTCCAGCAGCCGCCGTCACATTGATCGTCAATGTATTCGGCGTGGGATCGAACGCTGGTCCGCCCGTGTCCCGCACGCTAAAGGTAAAACTCGCATATCCCACTCCACTGGTGTTCGCCGCCGGAGCAAAGACCAAGCTTCCCAATTGCCCCACGGCAATCACATCCCCCGAGACAACGTCTACACCCGATAATCGCAGCGACGCCCCCGCAGGCAATGTCAGTCCGTCGATCCGCACCGCACTCAAACTGTCCCCCGCGTCCGGATCGGTAAAACCAAAGTCCGTCGCCATAAAACCCAGGCTGGCGTTCTCTGTGACACTCACCGTTCCGTCTGTTCCGGATGGCACTTCGTCCACGTTCGTGATCGCCAGGCTCACCACCTGCGTGCTCGTGTTCCCCGCCCCATCCGTCGCCACCACTTCAAAGCTGTAGAGCGCCTGCCCCTCGTAGTT
>Ga0224501_10004095_pt1 | contig 11503 bp, 5 predicted proteins | sample SF_Oct11_sed_USG_4_FD_169105 | JGI IMG/M metagenome (GOLD analysis project Ga0224501, IMG submission 169105) | Sediment microbial communities from San Francisco Bay, California, United States - SF_Oct11_sed_USGS_8_1 | ecosystem: Environmental > Aquatic > Marine > Sediment | place: USA...
AATTGAAGGTTTACACATTCGCTACTCACAGCTTCCTGTGACCATCGCAGTGGGTGATAATCATTGAGAACTCCTTCAACCTGCTCTCTATAAGTGTTTCGCGAGTTAGGGCAGTAAATACTAGCTTTAACTCATCGATCACCCAAGGACATGGCGCACCCAGCAGCAACCTCTGAGTCGTATTCGTATGAACTCTTGTTACAATTACAAACTATCCGGTCGCCATAGGTGTAACTATTGGTGAATTCACTGCTACGATACCTGTATACCTGCTTTCTATGGCTGTGCCTTCATTTAGGCTCTTAGGGCTCCGTATAGTTTGCTATGTAGAATGACTTTTGGTTTAGCAAGTTAGCCCAAAACATCCTAACAAATTGAGGTTAATATTCTTTGCAAATGTATACACATTTAACAACTACATTTGTTCGAATACCAAATTTACATGTCACATGTGTATGATTTATTTGATAGTTAAACCACGCAAATATTTTTCGTCTCGGCATTATAATGGAAAACCTGGTCTTTTGCGCATAAAAGATGGACATAACGAGTGCACTACTCGTTGCTAAGTACACACCACGAAAGCTCACTTCCTGTGAGCGCTTCCGATTTCAAACGACAACATATCAAAAGGAAGCGACAGAAGCAATAGCCCGATACCGGCTTTACTTTATAATGGCTGCCATAATCAATTGACCAATTACTTACACAAAACCATCGGCATCATTCTCCAATAACTCGACAGCGCATTCACCTCGTGTGATTCAAATTGATAACAATGGTGAGAGGGTGAGGGCAGGTTGCTGCTGGTGATAAAGTCACAACAGTCAAATGCAATGATATCCAATGCTGTCAAGTCATAAAGGGCAGTTTGGGTCAGTAGGTCATAAAGCCCCGTAGTTGGGGAAAGTAAACGGGTGCAAACATTCGCCTTATGAAATGAAAAGTGAGCAAAACCAAAGCCGAAAGTTTCTAGACCAGCCTTTCTGTTATAGATTATGATCATCTTCCTTTACATGAATGGCATCATTAAGCTTCAGCCTTGTTTCCAGGTTGGTTTATGGTGTGTCCCGTAGAGAAGATAGCTCTATGAGTGAGCCTCCTTTATCTTAGATTTCAATACAAATTTGGCAGGGTTGAAATGATACAGCAGCCTGGAAATTGATTCTAAACCCTTGCAGTGCTCTATTTCCGTACCCCCTATACCATCCAGTAACATCACAGTAGATGTCTTGGTGCGTGCTCTCACCTATAGTTGTAATGGCAGTCACAGCATAAAGCAAAGCTCCAGCGAAGTTCCATTTGGTATATATTTTCTCTGGATCATTTCTGCCGTCCCATCCCTTCAGACTGGTAGCCTCGTGAAGATCTTTCTGCAAAGAGTATGAGATTATAAAAAAATTATTATTCAACCAACTACTCTGATTTGGTGATAAAAATGTGTGTCACCAATCCTCTGCAAGGTCTTTTGTGATGAAGGGAGGGGAATCGGCAGTACTCAGTATTTACTATGAGTAACACTTCAGGCTGAGTTGATGTAAGTAAAAAAGTAAAGATTGCCGCTTGTCAATGGCTGTGTGGTAAGCAGCTGTTAGAGAATCAACTTGTAACAGCAACTATGTAACTGAGGTGGGTGCCACTCCTCTCCCTCACCACCTTCACCTTCAGTCCTTCAACAGCTGTGAAAAAAAACGGTGACCCATTCCCTGGTGGTTGAACAGATTGTTTGTTTCTACATGTGCACAAGCTGTGTTGAGCCTGGAACCCTCAGCATTAGTGGCAATCCCTCTAACAACACAGCATGATAATAAAAGAGTTAGATAATTTCTCTGCCTCTTTGATAGGTCTGCATGTAGACTACTGAACTAGGCGCACAATGATTTTATGTTGGAAACCAAAAACAAGGAGTGTGTGTGGGCTAGTGGCGCTGATTAGCTGATTATAGGCCTCCAGTATTATAAATAACCAACTATATCAAATCACGCTTAGCGTGTAGCATGGTCTTTCTCAGGCGCCCAATAAAGGCTCACTCAGACTCATGCATCAGATTCAATCACTTTCGCGAATTAATCGGTCAATTCTCCATATTCTGACCGCCTGCAATGCATTGGGTGATGTTGACAAATTATGTTATGTTGAATAAATGCCTCCTTATGGTACAGATCATAGGTAGCAGCAGTAACTTCACCCAGCATACACACTTGCACTTGCAGTCTGGGGAGGTGGAAACCAGGGTTCCATGCAGATTTGGATGAAAATAAACTCATTGGAAAGTAAACCACAGGCATACTAATGTTTACATCTGGCAACCAAGCTTTGGATTGAGTCTGAAAAAGCCCTTGTTTAAAAAAAGTTTCATTCTGACCTGAGATTTGGCATAATGGCTCTTATAACCTGGTGGCATACCATGGCATAGCAACCACATACATGTGCGTTACTAGGGTGGTTAGGATGCGAATGATATGCCAAAACGGTCAGCTCTAACTGTTTGCCCAAAGTAACCGTTATGCGTAGAGAGGATAAAATGCCAAGTTCCAGCGTAACGACCAACGAAACCCTTCATGAAATGATGAGAACTCAGCGGCTAAAATGATCAAAACCAGGTCACCATCTTGTTTTCGCGCAGTTATTATAGTTAATAGAGCTTAGAGCCCATGGATTTTCGCGATAGAGCCCTTCAAAAGAGGACTATCACAGCACTAGCACTGAAAGCGCTGGTTAGTAATCTCGATTTAAAGACATATTTTTATAATGGGTTTAGAGCCACACTGGACACCGCTATCATAATAAATAAAGCCAGATATCTTGCTTAAGGCTTCGAACAAGGTTTCACTGAGGCCCACGGCGAGTAGAACAAGAGTAATGGGACCTGCAACCGTTTAGAGAATCGTTTAGAGAATTCTACCGGTCTTGCTAATGGTTAAGAGTCCTCTGAGAAATCCTCTTGGTCATATATATAGCGCGGAAATTTAACCGCTGCCGGTAACCGCTGCCGGTAACCGTTTACATCTTAACTTCTCTATTTATAAGCTTTTCCCCACAGTTCTGCCAATATAGCCTCTTTCATAAATCCTCTCCCATACCGTCTCACCCATTTGGATTATAGCCTTTCTACTTTCACTTTCATAGGTCTTGCTACTTCATCAACCGAAACTAAACATTGCTAATTAAATTCCTACACAAAAAGTTTAAACTCAACAGAAATAGAGTATCACACCAATCGCGTGGCAACACCATCTACCAGTATAATCAGGTGCATTTGCACCAGGACACAAAAAGTGCCTTTAGAAATACTATGTAGCCAAAAACATTCATGCATTCAAAGTCTCAACCCTGTTGATAAAAATACAGCAGTGTTTTGTGCGAAATTCAGCCTTCAGGTGAGTTCTTTTTGTATATGCGTAGGATTTATATATACTTGCAGGTTTCGTGATCAGGGGATTGGTTTATAATGGGGTGAATTGTGCGGCTCAGCCTTCCGATACCATGGCTTATCATGGAGTTGATGACTGGTGAGTGAGTGGATGACAAGCAAAAACGAGATAGAAAAAGGTTTCATGGCTTCATCTTCAGCTTGGTAAAGTTAGGTACAACATGACATCAGACCCAACCATGATGATGAGGTGTTAGGTGGCAGAAAAACACATTTTTGCATGCGAAATCGCCGTCACTGTTTGCGCAGTCAGGTCCTATCAGTTGAAAATCATTCATTCACATGGCATAGACTATAGAGAAGTGTATCTGGTGAATCATGTAAACCTTAGAGATATGATGGTAGGGATGCCAGATGATGAAGGTGCATGCAGGTACTTGACAAGCACATGACAGCCAGATATTCTCATCTTTAAAGACAGACAATGGTGTGGTTATACAGACGGTTTGGGTAAGGGCTCTTAATGCTTTAACCAACCTGATAGTCTAGGGCAATCTGTTCTACCTCAGCTGTCCAATTGCTCTATTAATAGCATACAAACAATGCATCTCAATTGTTTGATTAAGTATGTCTACTATAAGAAACCCGGTTTCGAAAAGTCAATGCATTCCTCTAAGCATCAATTATCTTGTGTACTGATTTTTTAAGCTGTGCATTTATCAGACGGAAATAAAATGATGTCTTTATTGTCTTGGTCAATTTGATATCCGCCTGTTGTTGGCCTAATGGACCGTTCCAATGATTTCCTATCCAGCATGATCTAGTATGCCAATGACGTACCAGCATTCACGTGGTTCTAAGGGCAAAGCCTCTCTCTTGTACTACTGGTCAGCTTCTAGGAGAAATGGGAGGTCACATTTCTGGCTGAATGTATTCGAAGCTAACCTGGTATTCATCGATGAGCAAACGAGCTTGAGCCGTCCAGTTCTCGTAGTAGAAAAACTGGAATTTGAACTGAACCTGCCATAGTTTTTCCGTGAGATTCTGTGTACTCTTCTCCACAAAGTCCCTCCCAGCTTCTGTCGCCTTTTTCTCAGTTTCTTCCTCTAACATCTGCAAACAGAAACCGTTTTATTCATTTATTTTCTGTACTCGGGATCTTGGCCGTCTTATTTATTGAACCTCCTAAGCCCGAGGGTTGTTAGATAGATTGGAGCTAGGAATTACGTGAGTAACTCTTTCTCACAGTGGGCGCTCAGCATAACAAGGACTTGAACCCCGGATCTTTTTATCCGATGCCAAGCGCTCTAGCCATTGTCACATATGTGAGACCATGCACAATGGCTGAACCTCTAAGAGCTGTGCATCCTCTAAGACATTAAGCAGGCCATGCACTTGAGGTGGTCTCAACTATGGTAAGATCAACTGCCGATTTAATCTTTACCTACTGTAACCTATTCAAGTTCTTGCACCGTGCAGCCTAAACTGTTTTGTCATAAAGTTTTCCTTCTTGTTGGCACAAGAGTCTCATCATGTTTTCCCCAGGGTTGCAATCACGCTGCGCTAGAAACTGGCAGTGCACGAGCCCTTCAACTTGAAAGCTTGAATGTTGACCCTGGGAAATTTCTGTCTTTCAAGTAGAACATTCGCCTCAAGGAATCACTCCTTAGAGTGAGGTAAATGAGACCAAAGGGAGTGGTTATAAATTCTTTAGAGCTGAGACTCCTTTGGGAGAAAATTTTTAAAATTAGAACAACCGTTGCTATGTTATAAACCGAATAAAGATAAAGGCTGTCCCATAGTCAATGGCCGTGTGGGGAAACTAGTGACTTTTAGAGTGCCAACCGCCAATGGTCTAACTGACTTGAGATGCAACTCCGGTCCTTCATACTGAAATCACATTCCTAGCTATGAAGGTAGCCAGGTACTGATTCCCTGCTGGGTAAACTCTAGGAATAGCTGGTATGAACATGCCCATGGATTTATAGTATACTATTTTACTTTTATGATGTCTTCACAGCTATGATTAAGCTGCGGGGCTTGATACTTGTCTTCTCACCAGTGAGGGCTTAGCATGGAGCACCACAAGCTGGTCAATATCAACACTTTACTTCATAGTGAGGCTGGTTTTGGTTTTAAGCTAGGACTACAATGAGGAACTCACACTCACAGTCGGTGCCCGCCATAACCAGGATTCAAACTCTGATTCTCACGCTTGTGGGGCCAGTGCACTACCACGGGTTTTTTCTTAGGTGTACATGTACAGTATGTAATGCCCCAATCATCTTGAGTGCGGGGAGAGTGTTTGTAAGCATTGATTGCAGCAGGCATTGATGTCATAACTAAACTAACAAGATCTGATACCTGGTTTATCCTGAATGCTCATAAACGCTTTAATTCGGATTTATAATCCAACAGTTATCATGATAGCTCAGTGGGAGAATGAATGTATCTCACAGTCTGTCCTCCCTGTGGTCGGGTGCAATTCCCAGTCGTGGCAGAGTACGGAGTGGTGAAATATTTCAAGGGATTACTCCCTGGCTGATCATGCTCTGCCAACCCATCCTGAGCCAGCATGGCATAAGATGGCTCAATCTCCCCTCAATGGTACCACATTACCCGTGGACATCAAGGAGGAAAGCTGAAGTCCAACCATGGACAGACAATGGCTGAAAAAGTTATACTATAACCATGGTCTCCGAGCTCTAAAACTTGATGTTACTATTTTTTATAAGACACTGAGCTCCAGTTGCATCCAGCACCAAAGTCTCGATTGACACAGACCTGTGAGCAAGGCAATGTAACAATCTTTGGTCAATATATATCCTATTTCGGCTTTCAAATAACTCCATTAGAGCAAAAGCATTGACTTTTTCCTCTGAACTCAAGGCTTTTCCTTCAGATACTCTAGACCGGACATTTTTTCATGTTTGCAACAATTTCACCATCTGTCTGACTAAATAGCCCGGGGGCGAAAAAGCTCTGATAGGCATAATTCGGTTACACGCTTCTAGCTTATTATAATTACCAACACAGAGCAACCCAGAAAAATAATTCGTCGATTACCACCAGGTGGGCTTTAAGTGCTGATCATCATATCACTTCTGAGAAGGACCCAAGCCTGTTAACAGTTCTTCTCAGCAAATACATGTACATGTACACATATTTATATAAAGAAATAATTTTATAACTTTGTCCCGGTGATATAGCACCATCTAAGATGTAGCAGGACAAATACATGTATAAGCATCATGGTTGATCAAAATCACCTCACTGAATCATGGGATATACATTTCTTTTTTGTCTTTTGTAACGGCTACTGCCCCTGAACCTTCTGCCATCTCAGATGTAGTAAGACCCCTAACATGTGTATGGAGACTGGGCTAGCATTCATTATATGGACAATCCTGTGTATGCCTTGGGTTTGTACATATATGTATCACTCATTTTGGTTTCTTTTATGATGCCGAGGTGTTGAAACACAAAGAACATATAAAGTGCAGCAATAATTTGAGTTGATATCTTCTCGTGGCAAAGGTTTATCTATTGCGCTGTAGCTTGCTTGGTTTTTATATGATCGTTAGTCGTTAGTCGTTAGTCGTTAGTCGTTAGTCGTTAGTCGTTAGTCGTTAGTCGTTAGTCGTTAGTCGTTAGTCGTTAGTCGGTTAATCACCCTTCATGCACATATTCTAGGAGGCTTCTCAGATATATGATGTGTGCTGAGTAACTACCGGATGTTAGCCTAGTTAACAAACAAACAAACTCACTGCGAAAATTACATGACAAAATGTAAAAAATCTAGGATGGAAAAAGCCGACACCATATGGAACCAGATGGGTATCAAAAGTGTGGGATATTGCCATTGGTGGCATTTCCAGATTGACGCTGGATGGTCAAAGAGATAAGCGTGTAAATTCCGGACTTGTACCCCTGGATAGCGATGAAGTTGGTGCAAGACACTGTTGTACAGTAAAAATTTGAAAGATTTAGTCAACAAATGATCACAAACTTCAGTCACACAGGGTGGAAATATAAGGGTTTCATATGACATACTGACAACTTACTTGAAACAGGAAACCTCCAGCGAGTGAATAAGCCGCCACCATAATAACCAATCCAACCGTTGAGAAGAGAAAGGCTGTGAACGACTTGCAGCAGCTCTTACATTTCTGCGGGGTACATTTACGTTTGTCTTCATTAGGCACATCGTCTGAATCCGTATCCATGTTCCCAGCATGGCTGTGCCTAGCCGTATACATTCTCCGATCTCGATCTTTCTTTATAAACAGGGCTTGGCTGTAAGTACAGTGAAAACCGGTTGCTGGAGGCTGCCTCTGCGTTACCTCAAGTACACTGATAGATGGGTATTTTATTGGATTATCACAGTGTGTTTTTCATCCGCAAATAGGTAATTTTATTTAACTGAACGCTACTTCGCGATTGTAAGTGCCAATTAGTAAAGAGAAAATCATAGAAGATGTGTGAAAGCCCTGTCCACATTTTTGTTCCGGGTGGTGTGCCCAACCCTTACCTCTTGGTTGTCAACACGCATAACATCCAAGCAACTAGGCACAAACTATTAGCAACAGCAGTAGGAACTGGCCGGAAGGTGGAAGATTACCACTACATGGGTCATGCTTCTCGTGACATATCGCAGAAATCATTGCAACCTTCTTCCCATATCTCCCAAAGACATTAACAACCCTCTCATTAATCACATATAGCGAAAAGGTTGCAACCTTCCCATGATTATACGACAAAAATATTGCGACTCACCCACCTACTCTGGGTCACGCAGTGACATAGACCACTGTTGAGTTAAAAAGGCTAATAACGCCCATGACTGTTACAGCTTCATGCTCCAACCATAATGGATCTGATTTCAAGAAACGTTGTGACTTCAACTTTTTAGGTTTTGATAATTGCATTATAGCACAGTGATATGATTGCTTCATATTACATAAGTGTATGATGGTGTTCACCAAAATAGTTGAGACTGCATGCCCACTCTCAACTTGCGGTATGTTTGATACAATTGAACTGCAAAATATAATTCAGAACTCACCAGATACCACTTACCGCTAATCCATTGCTTCAGGGTATGATAATCCACTCGAATTAGTTATTAGTATGGTATGAACTTTTATTCTCAACCAACAAACTAGCCGAGTTTTCTAGTGCTTGCCTTCAGCATATGATACTCACTATTGGTCTAATGGAGGTGCGATAGAATATGGAACTGATTTACGTATTATCAATAATGGCAGCAAATAAAACCAATATGCCTAGGTCAGCCTTGCTAAGAGGTAAGCTAGTGTATTAGGCTAGGCTTCAGGCTAAATATTGGGAAAGTTATCTATACAAAAATGTGTGAACAAAACAGTCTGGTATATGAATACCGTAACGGCCAGCCAAATCATCCCATATGCGAGTCTATACATATACCCATAATGCACGAGCCTGGAGCAATAGCTATGCCTGGGTTTCTGAGAAAATTGAAATAGGCATACTACAGATACACCTTCGTTTTTGAATGTAAACCTTTGGGTTTAAAATCATAAGTTCACACCAATACCCGTAGGGTTATACTGCTCTACTACATCTATAACTATATGGCTATGCCCACGAACAACAACAGTAGTATAGGGAGGCAGTGAAAATTAACCCTCCCCCCCTCAAACTACTGGCTGAATTATACCAGTTTTAGCACTGTGGTTGCATGAGTGGTTAAAGCACTAGTCACTCACAAACTGGCTCTCTACCAGCCAATTCCCCATACAGTCAGTGGCCAAGGGACAACCTTCAACTTTATTTTCATCATTTACGATTTCACTTGCACAGTGATATTAGGCATTTTCGGACAAGCTAATGTAGGCCTCATACGTTGGATAAAAGAGGTCTCGATCGTTATTAATTTATTCTAATTTGGGTGGCCTGCATGAACAGCCCGAATTCGTGTGAGCGCAAAAAATAAAAAGTGACAGTTCAATGCGTTTGTCTGCCCGAACAAGTGTGATAGCGAGTAAAGGTATTTCTCTCATCCTACAAAATTTCATCCTAAGCACATTGTTCTACCGAGCAGAAAACTCCAAAGTGTATGTTCGGGCAGTACGGCCCTTTGCTTGTGCATCAGATAAGCAATGGGGCAAGGTGTAATGAACGTTAGCATGCCCGAAAAAGCCTAGTATGTGACTGATTTGCAATGGTGCTCACCCTACAGTTCATATAGTAAGCTGCTATTTCATCATTTGAATAAAAATCACTGACTTCACGAAATAATTAATAATTTCAGGGTCAATCTCCTGACTCCTCATTACTTAAAGAGACAAGAGGTGTTGACAATAAGCACCGCATTCCTGTCGCTACTTTGATCTTGAGATTGCATGTATAAATGCATTACTGATTTAATTCATGTGAACACACGTCTGTGCCGGCCTGCCTCAGTTGGTTTCTTTATAGAAGATGCCATGTGAGGCTCTACTGAACCATTAATTCATAGTGGGTTGCCAATTTCAATACTAGGTCTTGTTAGATGAAGGACTCTGAGCAGGTTGATATCATACTCTTCCTTATAATGAGGCGTGTTTGTGAGCTAGGATCAGATGGATCTGATCCTAGCTCACAAACACGCCTCATTATAAGCTTACATTAACAATGACTGTCGAGCCCAAGCTCTTGCGCGCGATAACCAGTGGTGAGCGCTCTGTCATTGAATTGAATAATGACCAGAGTTTAGACCAGAAGGGATTTAAGGAAAGAATTATCTAGCAGGTTGTTTCTATTTTACTATCAACCTACACAATATAATACATACAACTACGCCCTGGTGAAACTTACACAACTACGTCCTGGTGATGCTTACATTAATGAAAAAAATAAGTCTATAACCTGAAGAAAGTACAGAAAGCACAAGACTCAGACTAATGCATGCTCGTATCAAACACAAACATAGTCTTAACTCAGTTATTTTTCTAATATACTGGAATACCCCTATAATTAGTTCTGCGTCAGAGGGAATGCCCACACACAACAATGGAGATAACTCCATGTATTAGCATACTAGTCAGCCATGATAACTCAGTGGGAGAATGAATGTATCTCTCTGTCTGTCCTTTCCATGTTCCTGGCTCAATTTTCAGCCATGATAGATTATTTCAAGTTTTATCCCTGGCTGCTCACGTGCGCTGCCGTGTACACAGGTTTGGGAGGACCAAAGGCTAGGATCACAGCTGAAACAGTGGTTAAGAGTGGAGTGGCGTCCCATTAGGAAAATGCCTTTATGGATCAGACAGGCAAAAAAAAAGATTAGCACACATCATCTAGGTGGGCCCTCCACCCAAAGCGAATCATTCTATTCAGTGTTGGCAAAGGGATAGCGGGATAGCCCAGTGGAAAAGCGCTGGGCTTGCAATCATGAGAACCTGAGTTTGAATCCCGATCATGGAGGGCCCCCACCGTGGGTATGAATCCCCCCTCATTTATCCTAGCTCTAAACAATGACAAGCTTTGCTATGAGATGGAACGCTGATGTTGACCCACTCATGGTGCTCTGGGCTTAGCCATATAACTGGTGAAAACAATATCTAACCTGACAGCTTCACGATAACTCGTCATATTAATACAAAAGTCAACGAAAAGCCTGAACTCCTACTACATCTAATGGGATCACATGGATGGCTTTATTGTCCGAAAGTGCAACTAGAAATACAATGACACATGCAAGGTAATCCTGAGGGAATACATAGCGTAGTGAATCATCATCATTTGAAAGGATAAAAATAATAGTTTTTAACTTAACAGACTTTTTAACCACCTGAGTATGCTTAGTAAGCTTACCATCAAATGCTTTTCAAGTCATAAGTGCATAGGTATATGTATGCCTGGTTTTGAGCAACTCTTGTGGCAGACTATAACATCATGAACGCATAGCTACCCTGGATCACCTTAGAGGCAATAGAACACAACTCCTAATTAATAGTTTCTGTAAGCGTGGCCGGATGATCATGCCTCTGGCTTTCCAACTATCACCTGACCACGTTTACATGTTGAAGTGTTGTTCCCATATAGACTTTGGATCATTGTCCCTCTGCATACCCCCCCCCCGGATTATAAGCAATCGTAGTTAACCAA
>Ga0224501_10004097_pt1 | contig 11500 bp, 14 predicted proteins | sample SF_Oct11_sed_USG_4_FD_169105 | JGI IMG/M metagenome (GOLD analysis project Ga0224501, IMG submission 169105) | Sediment microbial communities from San Francisco Bay, California, United States - SF_Oct11_sed_USGS_8_1 | ecosystem: Environmental > Aquatic > Marine > Sediment | place: USA...
TTCTCTTTTAGGCATTTTTGAGAGACCTGTTGAACTCGACTTGAATGATGCTTTGATTTTTAAGGCTGCAACCGTTTATGGCGTAACTGGCCGAAGGATGTTTCAAACTTGGTATCAAGTGAAGGGGTTGCTCGCGAATTCTCGTTTTAGAGAGAAGATGAGTTGGATAATAACCCATAGGTTGCCCATGCGAGACATAGCCAAAGGCATGGACCTAATCAAATCTAAGCAAGCCGGTAAGGTCTTGCTTGAGTCGAAATGGTGAAAAAGTTAAGAGAAACATCGTCAGAATAGAGAAATTGTGTAAGATACTCGTAAGGTGATATACGTTGATTAAACGGCATCCAACAAAATACATGGGCGAAGAATATCAGCGCCTAGTCCGTGAAAGCCTAAACTGGGAGCTCAAGGAACTTCAAAGCGCCAATGAACCCGTCTGCACCGTCGACGGCAGAGAGGTCATCATGCTCTGTGCCAACAACTACCTTAATTTAGCAACTCATCCAAAACTTGTAGAAGCCACGATTGAAGCAACAAGAAAATACGGCGCAGGCGCAGGAAGCGACCGCTCAATTTCTGGAAACATGACCCTTCATGAAGAATTGGACCGCCGTCTTGCAAAGTTCAAACGGGCTCCTGCTTCATTGACTTATCAAACCGGTTTCATGGCTAATGAAGGCCTTGTACCTCAACTCTGCGGCAGAGGAGACCTTTTCGTTTCCGACGAGTTGAACCATGGCTCTATCATCGACGGTGTGCGGCTGAGCCATGCAGATCGTGCTATCTTCAAGCATAAGGATGTAGAAGACCTTGCACGTGTCATGGACGAAGCAGAGAAACATGAACCTCCCTATAAGCACATATGGATTCTCACTGATGGTGTCTTCAGCATGGATGGCGACCTTGCTCCGCTACCTGGAATTGCCAAAATCGCCAAGGAGCACGGTGCAGGCGTATATGTGGACGATGCCCACGGTGAAGGCGTACTCGGAGAAGGCGGACGTGGCATTGTTAGTCATTTTAATCTCAGCCGAGACGAGGTGCATGTCGAGATGGGAACTTTCTCAAAGGCTTTTGGAGTCATAGGTGGACATGTCACGGGTGGCGAGGACCTGCGAAACTTTGCCTACAATAGATCTAGGACTTGGCTACTTAGTGGAGCAGTGCCTCCAGGAGTGGCTGCCGCTTGCATTGCAGCAATCGATGTCCTGGAGTCTGAGCCACAACATGTGAGAAAAGTCTGGGAGAACCGTGAGTACTTTATAAAAGCGCTGAAAGACCTCGGTTTTGACACGGGCAACAGCGAAACACCGATTGTGCCGGTCATGTGCGGTGAAAGCAAAACAGCAAAGGACCTTGCCAATTTCATTTGGAAGAGAAACATCTTTTCGCTTCCGATTGTTTATCCCATGGTGGCCCGGGACAAGGCGAGAATTCGAACCCAGTTGTGCACTAAACATACAAAGGAGCAACTAGATAAAGCAATCGAAGCCTTCGAGGAGGGCGGAAAAAAACTCGGATTAATCTAGTCAGGAACACATAGTGTTCCCTTTATTTTTTCTATGCGGTTTTGTCAAAGCCAGAATTGAAGGACTTAATCTAAACCTATATTCTTAAGGCTACATGGTGTTTACGATGAATGTTCTTATGTTAAAAGATAGCTGAAAAACGTGTTCAAGGCAATAATAAACATTTTCAGAAGCCCAAGAGATTTGAAAATGACATATTTAGTTAAAAATGGATTATTTCGAGTTTTTTCGTAACAAAATAAAACGTAGAAGAGCATGCAAAAAATTAAGCGCTCATTCTCGCATGGAATTGTCTGCATCGAAACCGAGATGTCCAAGGCGAAAAGGCATGATTGTCTAGGCTTGAACGGTTGCGAAATTTTTGTGGTTTTTGAATATAAAAGGTTCGGTTATTTTCGCTTGGGATGTTTAAGTTTTTTCTGTTGTGAACTATGAAAATGTTTATGTCTTGTTGATAAGATTGAGTTATTAGGGAAGAGCAAGAAGAGACTGTTTCTGAAAGGGAATCTTATGCAAACTCGGTTTCAAGCATTAGCAAGGCTTTGCGAGAAACTAGAAGCAACCAGCAAGCGTACTGTTATGGTTGATTTGGTAGCTGACTTCCTGAATCAATTAGGCGAGGACGAAGTTGGGCCTGGGGTTTCCATGATTTTGGGCAGGGCTTCTCCAAAATGGGATCAGCGAGTGTTGGAGATAAGCTGGGCAACCTTGAGCGACGTAATCAAACGCTTAACCAATGTGAACTGGACAAGTTTTAGAGGAGCCTTCGCGAAAAGTGGTGACATTGGAGCAGCCACAAAGATCTTGTTTGAATCAAGCAAAATCCGAAAGCAAGCCACGCTTTTTGAAAAACCCTTGACTATTTTTGAGGTTAGACGTGCCCTAGAAGCAGTTGCTGAAATTGTTGGTCATAGTTCGAGGGAACGAAAAGAACGCCTGCTGGAAACGCTGTTCAGTCAAGCTTCGGCTCTCGAAGCCAAATATCTCGTTAAGATCATAATTGGTGAGATGAGAACAGGCTTCTACGAGGGTCTGATGGAACTTGCCGTTTCAAAAGCCTTCAACATTCCACTTAAAATTGTTCAAACAGCAACCATGTTGAGTGGCGACATAGCTGAAGTTGCCGAAATAGCCAAGTTGCATGGAAATGAGGGTGTATTGAAGCTTCAGCTTCAAGTTTTCAGACCATTTAGGCCTATGATGGCTCAAAACTGCGAGAGCATAGAAGAGGTGTTACGGGAGCATGGTGGAGAAACAGCGTTTGAGTATAAGTTCGATGGGGCTCGCATTCAAATTCACAAGCATGATGACAAAGTTAGAATTTTTAGTCGCCGGCTAACCGATGTCACAGAAAGCCTGCCAGAGATTGTAGAGTTGGTTAAAAGTCAAGTGAAAGCCGAAAAGGTTGTTTTGGAAGGCGAGGTTGTGGCTGTTGGGGAAGACCGAAGTCCCATGCTTTTTCAACATCTTATGCGTAGGTTTCGAAGGGTTCACAGGATAGAGGAGATGCAAAGACAGATCCCGATTGAACTGTATTTGTTTGACATTCTATATTTAGACGAAAAAAGCCTGATTGAACTCCCATACATTGAACGAAGAAGGAAGCTAAAGGAAACCTGCAGCGACATACCATTATCTAAACAACTGATAACAAAAGACGCTGAAGAGGCTAAGCTGTTTTTGGAAGAAGCCATAGAGGCTGGACATGAGGGGTTAATTGCGAAAAAGCTGGACAGCGCGTATACGCCTGGAATTCGAGGCAAACGCTGGTTCAAAATCAAGAAAACATTAGAGCCGCTTGACCTCGTTATTGTAGGCGCAGAATGGGGCTACGGAAGAAGACACAACTGGCTGTCCGACTATTATCTTGCTGCTCACGACGCTGAAACGGGAAATTTTCTGGTAGTGGGGAAAACCTTCAAAGGACTAACCGACGAAGAATTTGTCCAGATGACTAAACGGCTAAAAGAGTTAACCATCAAGAAGCAGCCTCACGGCGTAGTGGTTGTTCCAAAAATTGTGGTTCAAGTAGCCTACAATGAGATACAGAAAAGCCCAAAATACGAATGTGGAATGGCACTCCGCTTCGCCCGCGTAACGCGAATAAGAGAAGACAAAAGCCCAAAAGAAGCAGACACCATACAAAGGGTTAGAGAAATCTATGAAAGACAATACGAGAAAAAAGCCAGATACTTGTCTGCGAAGCAGTAAGAATATTTAGTGACCTTTGTTCTTTTTGTGACGTCTCGCTTGTCTGATAGCAATTCATCATATAGACTCTCTATAAAAGGTTCTCTGGGCAACACGTTGAATCTAAATCCTAGCCGAGGTTCGCCAATTTTTATTACATCTTCACTTATTTTTTGGATTTCTTTTATAACTCCATAAACCAACGAAGTAATAAGATCTTTAAAATATGCCTCTTCTATGTCTTTGTGAGACCTAAAATCGATTCGTTTTAACATTCTGAGATGTAATTTACTTTTCAATCGTCTAGGCATGCAAATTGTTATTACGGTATTGCCAAAGAATAATCAGAATGTAGAGGCTTATGAAAAGAAAGATTGTAGGTTTAGGTGTTTTCATTATTGTTGTGGGAATAGTATTACTGGCTAGTTCTCTCATAATTGTCCCTTTTGCTACAACTAAGCCTATTGAAGTGGAGAAGTCAAACTACTGGCTTAATGCATCCTTTATTGTATCTGCTGGTACGCATCAAGCTAGGGATGGATGGATTTCTAATGGCACTAAGCTAGGCATTAACTTTGAAGTGACAAGTGGTGGCAACCTAGATGTAGATTTCTTTGTAGCCGATGAAACAAATTATTGGAAATGGAGGGCAGGTGAAACTGCAGATGTATATCTATCTAGGTCTAGAGCCACTTCATTAGACGTCAATTGGACAGTGCCATACAATGATACGTGGTATTTTGTTTGGGATAACAGCTTTAGTTGGATAACTGCTAAGGGCATGACTGCCCAGATAAAACGTTACTGGATTGAGACAGACTCTAGAGAAGTTACTGATTACAGACCTTTGATAGAGTCTCAGTATGCATACGTGAGCATCATCACTCTATTAGTTGGAGTGGCAGTTTCAGTTTATGGTCTGATTGCTAAAGTTCAACTTCCTTCAACACCTGCTGAAAAAACAATAGAGGAAACATAGGTAGAGTAACACCGATGATTCGTACACTAATGTCAAAATCTTTATTCCCATGTATGAACCGTTGCAAGTATCTAAATGTGAGAAATGCGGAAAAGTTATAACAAAACCAAAAGAACTATTGGAACACTAATTTCACTTTGCCAGTAACAATAAGGAAGTTAGAGAGTTTGAATTAAATCCTAGATATCATATGCCCTTGAACAGGCTACTAAATGCCCTGGCTCTATTTCTATAGATTCTGGTTCTTCTTTGCTACAGATTTCTTTCGAATATTTACATCTTGGATGAAATCTGCACCCTTGGGGCAGATTATAAGGGTCAGGTTGTGAGCCTGGTATTCCTTCAATTTTTACTTTTCTGTCGATCCTTGGCACAGAAGCCAACAGTCCTCTTGTGTAAGGATGTGCTGGCTTTTTGAAAATAGTTAAGACATCACCATACTCCATAAACTTACCTGCATACATTACTCCAACATAATCAGACATCTCAGCCACTACTCCCAGATCATGGGTCATCAAAAGCATTGAAAGATCGAACTCTTTCTTCATCCTTTTTATTAGCTCCAACACTTGTCTTTGCACCAATACATCCAAAGAGCTGGTTAGCTCATCTGCTATCAGTAAAGAAGGATTGCATATCAATGCCATTGCAATCATTATTCTTTGTCCTTCTCCTCCACTAAACCTATGAGGATCATGATAATATCTTTTCTTAGGTTCTTTCAACTCAACCTTTCCAAGATAGTCAAGGACAACCTCTCTTATCCTTTGCCATTTTATTCTTTCATGAGCTTGTTTTGGCTCTCCGGTTTGATACCCGATTATCTTCATTGGATGCATCGAAGCGACAGGATTCTGGAAGATCATCGATATCTCCCTTCCCCTTATCTTTCTCATCTCTTCTTCTGGCAATTTGAGCAGATCTTTTCCTTTAAAGAGTATTTCTCCATCAACAATTTCACCTCTTGAGCCAACCTTCTGAACTAACTTAAAAATCCCAGATCTTGTTCTAAAAAGATGCGGGATCAACCCTAGAATTGAGAAAGCAACTGTTGTCTTGCCAGAGCCAGTTTCACCTATTAGACCGACAGCTTTACCCTTGTAGATATTAAAACCTACACCATCAACAGCCTTTACTGTTCCTTTTCCACCATAAAAATAAGTTTTGAGATTTTTAATACATAATAGTTTCTCTAAGCTCTTATCACGCATTTAATCTCCCTGCTCTTTTTTTAAAGGTAATAATAGGTAGAACTTTTCTCCTTAAATTATTAAGCACACACATTCTTATGAGAAAAACGGGCGTTTACGCCTTGGTAGCCTTGAGAAATTTCCAATTACCGAAGATATTCTTCTTATAGTGATGAAGCAAACCACATCTTTGGCATACCAAAATTCTTGTGCCTTTCCGAACATCAAGTTCAAGTAGTTCTAAAACACCTTTGCAATCAGCACATTTTCCAGTATGCCTTCTCTTTTCCTCTATCATTTGAAATCACTTCAACCTATCTAATTATGCCACTACAATTTGGGCATCTTGCAAGTGTAGATTCTACTAACATTCCACAATATGGACATTTTATCTTCACGATTTCCTTAATGATTTCTTTGACTTCTCTTTGTGGAACGGCAACTTGTGTTCGTCTGGCTACTTCAATTTCTGTTTTCCAATTCTGTGGGTTATTTACATTAAACTCGTATCTGGGAACACCAAATGAACTTTGGTTTCTAACTGTGTTTATTGCAAGTTTTTTGAATGGCCCAACTCCAATAACCGATACTTCGGATATTCTATCAAAAAGCAAATTTACCGCAGAATACTTTCCTTTGAAAACTATCCCTCTTTTCTCATAGTCAAAGGAAATCTTCTTGTTTGTTAAATATAGTGTACCTCTTGTGCCATGATATTTTGCTTCATCCTTTAAAAGAACCCTCTCATTAGGAGAAAGAGAAACCATTCTAACTCATCTTTTCAATTCTATTCCACATTCGGGACAAGCAGGTTTCTTGAATACCAAACCGACTTTGGGGCAACAATCTTGGCAGAAGACTTTTTGGCAACGTGGACATTGCCATGCTGATGGTTTCATAAAACCACCCACTTGTTTTCCACATACAGAACAGAATCCTCTAACCATGCTCCGTCAACTCGCAATGTTGCATGTTAGGAGCATTTCTCCTTTAAATTATTTATGCAACTTCAAATGAAATAGTAAAGATTGAAGTCAATGAAACCCACTAAGGAAAGCGCAGAAGTTTCATGTGAAACTTGTGCTTTTTTCGGTAAGCCTTTCTTGTGTGTAAGAAGGGAAAATAACCCCGAAGCGGAACCATGTCTTTCCTATAGTAGAAAAACCTCACTTGAGGATAAAGCCATCTATCCACTTGTGCCCGATATTGGGCTTGGAAGACTCAAAGAAGAGAGCATAGAAGTTACAGGTCCGAGCATCTTATGGTACCTCGTGCCATTCTTTTTCAACATAATAGGAGGGCTAATCGGCTATGTTGCAGTAAAAGACCAGAATGAAGATATGGCAACAGGCCTTTTGGCATTCGGTGTTTTCATGTTTTTTGTAGATTTAATGGTTCCATGGCTGTACTATAGTTGATTGTTAAGCTTGATTGGAATATGAGTATCAAGCAAGATGAAGCAAGCACCAAAGGAAACAGACAGAAAAAAATGGGGGGTTTGCGGGGGATGTCTCCACTGCGGGTAACATTTCAGCGAATGTGTTTGCGCGTGCAGTGACTATACCTTAGTAAAGATTCCTTCTAGACAATAAACTGTTAGTTTTTGCTTTTCTGGACACTTGCTTTGCAAGTCGCATCGTGGACAAAGTTTTGACACATCGGACAAGTTCAAAGTTCCGTTTCTCTCGTGAAGATAGTACAGTAGTTTAAGATACTTGCCTTCAGCTATTCTCGGGACTTTGTATCTGTTTTTAAGTCCAAACCATTCATACAGTCGCTTGTCACCCTTTGTGGAATTGCAGCTCTTACAGACGAAAACAGCGTTGTCCGTAATGTCAGGGCCTCCTCTTGAACGAGGTAGAATATGTTCCAGAGTCAAGTCTTTCTTTTTTCCGCAGTAGATGCAAACATCTTCTTTTTCTCTTTCCTTGACATATTCACGAATTGAGGTGCTCCAGTTTATTTCTTCTGAGGAGAGCTTCTTGAAGCGATTCATCACAAAGCCAAACTGTCGCTTTCCGTATCCGGCTGATTCTGAAATGATCTTGGCGTACTGCCAAAAAATGAGATCCCCAATAGTCTTTACAGCGTGAGGAGGCAACTCTAAAACCCACTGTTTCTTTGGCTGATAGTGCTTTTATTTTTTACCACGAACATGCACGCTGGAAAAATGGGGGGTTTGCGGGGGACATCTCCAATTGTTCAGGGTTCAAATCCCAGCGACCCCACCTCAGTAATAGCAGGCCAAAGGACATTTTTTCTCGCTTTTATAGACACGACTTGTTAAACAGACAAACCTAAGAGAGGAGGTTGGGCTGGGTGTTTTAACTGCCATCTAGTCGTTAAGAGACCGCAAGATATCTGCTCGCGAGCAGTGCGTGAGCTTAATCTAGTTATAATATTCACGCACGTAGTTTTAAATATAGACATTATGATGATTTTATTTCTAGAAGAATGAACATATATTCGATTGAGTCTCTTCTTATTGGTGGTTAAAATTATGGCAGATGAAGATAAAGAACTACCAGAATTAAAGGCGCTGTACGATGAGCTGTGGAGTAACGCAAGAACCATGATTAAAGATATGAAAAGAAGCATCTATATATATCTCTTCACGGGCTTCATAACGTTGGCTTTCTCGGTCATAATGATTGGAACAGCAATCTCCGACTGGAACAAAATACTCTCAGGAAGCGCAAGTACTCTTACCTATTTCTACGCAATAGCTGAGACACCTGGCGCAGTGTTTTATGTCGCATTTGGTGTTGCTTTGCTCTACTGGTACAACAAGCTCAAAAACCGATATGCGCGATTAATCCGATTGGAAAAGACTATCGAGGATTAGATAAGATGTGTCCAAGGATTACCCCTTCCCCCTCGAGGGCTGCGGAGAGGCTGAAAGAATACTTGGACATATTTGATGTAGCACATGCAAAACGCGGTAAGACACTTTGGTATGACATATACAGAAGGGCAGGAACACAGTGGCAAACAGATCGTATGATAGATTATTTCGAAGAAAATGGTTTGATTAAAGGGGACAAAACAAAGGGTTATCATAAAACGGAGAAGGGCGAGATATGGCATGATATCTTGAAAAAACATAGCGATCTTGTTGGTGTACTGACAAGGGAATTGAGTGGAGATCGCCGAAAACGCCTGTAGATAGAAAAAGAACTTTAAAAACTACTTTTGGTTACGTGCGCACGCATATGAAAATCCGATGAAACACACCAAAAAAATGGGAGTTTGCAGGGAAGTGGGTGATATCTCCACTGTATGAGAAAAAAGCAAAATACTAGCGGTTTCCGCTTTTTCTAGTACTTTTTGCCGAGTTATTTGCGTCTGCGAAAGTAGTCGCGCACGCAAGAGGAAAATGTAGTAATGTACACGTGTAAGTTTAAGCCATGGATTTTGAAACTGGATTTGAAATTCATAACTCATTTTAAATGTGACAGTTAACGTTAAGCCGTAATGTTAAACGAGAAAAGTAAACACAAAGAATATCGATTGCGCAAAACAGAGGCTGACAAGAGGATTGAAGAAGTTAAGGCTAGGATCGAAAAGCTTCTGGAAAAAATTAGTAAAGTCGAGGTTGAGCTTGCTCGCAAGGAAAAGGAATTGGAAGGTTAAGCCAAACACAACAGCTAACTTCTACGACTACTCATAATATGCATATGCGCACGCATTCTGTTGAGATTTTTGTATGATAACTATGGATTCTGTCTTCATAACTTACTTATCTTCCTAATAGTACAGAAAAACTCGGGTGGAAACAGCATGAGTTCATCAACACATCTTGAACAAATTCAACAGAAAAAGGCAGAATTGGAGAATGAGTTGCGGTCCTTAGAGGAAAAAGAGAAAGACTTAGGGGTAAGCATAAAGATAATTGAAGAAGAGCGGACGATTCAAGAGTTAGAAGAAAAGGTTAAGGCGAGACGTGCAGTTTTGGCGCAGTTAGAATCTAAGAAAAGGGACCTGAAAAAAAGATTGAAAGAACCGCAAAAGGAAGAGCCTATGGAAGTGATGGTAAAAGCGGCTCCTCCTGAGGATCAGCAGTCTGAAAAACCTGAAGGACAGCCAGAAGGACAACAGGAAAAAAAGAAAATTCTCCCTGCCTTATTAGAGAAGCTAAAGTAGTAATAATAGCTACTTTCTCTTTCTGAACAGTTTGGGACCGTCTATTTCTGTTACGTATTCAAAGCCTTGCCCTTAGTTTCAACGTGTTCTATTGTAGCCTTCTAATGACGGAAAGTTCTCGAAGAAATCTGTTTAGGTTCTTGGGTGCAGATATGCTGCGGGGCTGGGAGCTACGCACAATTTTACCGGTAAAAAGGCATGCCAAATATAGTTGGAAGGTTTAAAGAGGCTCCAAGGCTACCTTGAAAGAGCAGCGCGCGCGTTTTCGCTTGGCTGTTTCACACAAGAGTCTTGTAGCGCTTGTGTATCTACAATCGTTATTTTCGGTTAATAAGGAATAAATGCTTTCAGATGGTTGATTTTCAATTGGTGTGTCGAATGTCTCTTGTAGTTCAAAACATTATGGTGAGTAATGTAATTACCACAGAAAAGCACAATTTGGTGATAGATGCTGGGAAAATCATGAATCAGCATTGTATAGGATGCTTGGTTGTGATGGAGAATGGAAGCCCTGTCGGGATCGTGACGGAAAGGGATTTGCTGAAAAGGGTTCTTGGTGAGTCCAAGAATCCAAAGAAGATAAGGGTTCAAGAGATAATGTCGAGTCCACTAATTGTTGGAAAACCAGATATGGAAATCGATGAAGTTACCAAGTTAATGTTTGGTAGGAAGATTAAGAAGCTTCCCATAGTTAAGGATGGAAAACTTGTAGGGTTGGTGACCTTTACAGACCTCCTCAGCTTTCAACCTTCACTCATAAGAGTGGTCAAAGAGCTTACAAACCCACATTCATGGAAGAAAACAGAAGACAAGTGAATGAGAAATTTGCGACCAAACAAGTTGCAACCAAGAGGCTTATGTCACACTTGGTTCTTTTGCCGCGTGCGCATCCGTAGAAAAGGCTGGGTCAGCATACACAGCAATAAGTTATAGTCTTTTAGTAGTATCTATTTCAATCCCTTTACGTGCTCGTTTGAAGGAAATTTTGTAGAGTTTGAAAATATGTAACAATTCCTTGTACGCTTTATCGTTTACTTTGATTTCTGTTGTTATAGGGACCTTTATCTTCAGTTTTCCTTGTTTCATCAGTTTGTCTGTTTTCTTTGAAAGCTTTCCTTCTTTCACTAAATCATTGATGCGCTCTTTGATCATGTGTCTTAATTCTTTCTCGTTCCTTTTTTCCTCGCTTGGGAAAGCCGTTCTCTTTATTCTAATAACATGAGACATCTGCCATCACTTTAGAAGGATTCACAATACGTGTGCACACAATTATTCCAATCAGTCTTGGTTAAGCCACACGACGTAAATTGGGAGTCTATTTCCTCAATCCCCTTTCCCACTCGTAGCGAATGGTGACGGCCTGAGCCCACCATGGACTGAGTCCGTAGTGCTCGCGGAGATGCTTGGCTCTTTGGGTGTGACCCTTCTTTTTTGCACCCCACGTATCCAATATTGTGAACCACTCCCCC
>Ga0224501_10004098_pt1 | contig 11498 bp, 11 predicted proteins | sample SF_Oct11_sed_USG_4_FD_169105 | JGI IMG/M metagenome (GOLD analysis project Ga0224501, IMG submission 169105) | Sediment microbial communities from San Francisco Bay, California, United States - SF_Oct11_sed_USGS_8_1 | ecosystem: Environmental > Aquatic > Marine > Sediment | place: USA...
CGATCGAGCTATTCCGCTATCCCAGTTAACCGGGACTTATAGATACATGTTATCACTGCAAAAACTGCTCATACTCCAACTAAACCGGCTGTGACGGCACATTGATGACGCCACGCCATCGCGTCCAGAATAATATCTCAACTGCCGAGTATAAAATCGATATTGAGTTCCTGAATAACACCACACATTTTGTTGTCTTCTTATTGACAGGTCAATCGATAACTCGCCCTACACTTTGGCCTACAGTGTACGGGGGCGATCACATCATATACTGACATAGACATGCCACTGCTGAAGCCTGCAGAACTGTTCTGAAGTTGGACTGAAGGACAGGGTCTGTAATAGTTCTACATTCCTGCCTTCCTCCACTGCGCGTCAGCTCGTAGTTAAAATGCGCAAGCCCGGCAAGATTTAACCGGTCAATAAGACGCCTCCATAGATTTCTTCACAGCCCAATCTGTCAAGCATTGTCATGAAACGGTGTGCACCACTACGAATATTCACAGAATCATCAACAGCTAGCATCCGGGGTGTGCAATTATATTTTGTCACCTTCGCACCAGTGAAAGGAGAGCGATGATTTGCTAGTTTCGGTAAACATAAATCGGAAGTCTCATCAGCCGTCCACAAACTGAATACAATCAGCAATCAGTTGGTCATCGATTGTAGAGAAGAATTTCTCAGAATATGGCTTTTAGGAATTACAATTTAGAGTCGTTAGCCGGTTGGAGTTGATTGGAAGTGACGGGTCTTCCAGCTATGCCAGTGTGTACTTCATAATGCACAATGTGTAAGGTGTAAAAGGCAAACGCTCGGCGGACGCGATGGGGGAACACCACAGTGCATTTTTTAAACTACTCAACCTATTTAACAGACCTCCTAAGCCTGAGGCTTGTTGGAGCGGTAGGAGCTAGGATATCTGTGAGGAGTCTATACTCACAACAGTGGCCCATCATGACTTAGATTTGAACCAGGGTTTTCACAGTTGCAAGCCCAGTGCTCTTACCACTGAGCTATCCCGCGTGAGGGGTAAATGACATGGAAATCATGGCATAAGCTGGTCACTCACCGAGACTGGATACTTTGTTGTAGCCTCCGAGCTTGCGAATCTGCAGGTAGAACTTGAACAGATTGACATCCTGATCATAAAGCTGTACTGGCTTATTAATAGGTGTACCCCGGTCATCCATAAACTTATACAGCTGAGCTATAAACCTGTCCCCGACAAGGTCAACATCTTCATCTAAAACACAGAGGTGGGGAGTAAGTAGTGCAGAGGCCATAGTATGGACATCAGGGGGCCAGGGTAGCTTGGTAAGTAAAAGTGAGGAATTGTCATAAAGGTTCACTTCCCATAGCTGGTGGGGTTTCTGCTTAATACCGGTTCTAGCGAGCCTCTTACTCCAATTTGTAAGCACGGCCTGGGATCACCATGGTGCGAAGGATGAAGGTCCAACCAGTGGCTACCGGTAAAGATCACTTCGCAGTTGTTAAAGATCCACCTCTCATTTCACGAAAAAATAGCCGGGTTCTCGGCGAGTGGTGGTAAACAAATGGGCTAGATCCACCGAAGAGGCCTAGTAAGGAGTGGGTACTGTGAGGACTAGGAGTAACTAATGCGGAGACTAGGAGTAACTAATGCGGAGGCTAGGAGTAAGTACTGTGAGGACTAGAAGTAACTAATGCGGAGGCTAGGAGTAAGTAATGCGGCGACTAAGAGTAGGTAATGCGACGGCTAGGAGTCGGTAATGAGGCAGCTAGGAGTAAGTAATGCGGCGGCTAGTAGTAAGTAATGCGGCGGCTAGGAGTAGGTAATCCGAAGGCTAGGAGTAGGTAATGCGACGGCTAGGAGTAAGTAATGTAGAGGCTAGGAGTAAGTAATGCGACGGCTAGAAGTAAGTAATGCGACGGCTAGGAGTAAGTAATGCGACGGCTAGGAGTAAGTAATGCGATGGCTAGGAGTAAGTAATGCGACGGCTAGGAGTAAGTAATGCGACGGCTAGGAGTAGGTACTGTGTCATACCTGAGTCGGCTGGGAGCTCAGGCGTTTCCTCTTCTCCTAGCAGATCTTCCTTCTTCCAGCTTGCCGGCAGCTCACCGGATGCCTTGTATGTTAACGCTTTATCCACAGCTGTAACAAACAAACCATTGTCTCATCACATGGGATCATTCCACTCATTCTAGCCCAAAACGAACTGAAGGAGGCCACATGGAGAATCTTTCTCATCAAAATCGAAAAAGAGATTACACGAAAAGTGGAATGTCCATGATTGGTATACCGGTGGGGGCCAGACTGCCAGTTTCTGAGTTCTAGAGAAGATCTTACAAATGAACTATATCGGAAGAACAACACCACCGAAAACTGAGTTTCACATCGACATATCAAGACTAAAATGTGCAATATTTGGTTATGATGATGTATCATCGCACCAAAGGAAATAGATACAGATTGGGGAAGGAAGAAGGGCAAGGGTGCAACCTGATGAGTAGAGGGCTAGAGCGGCGGCTGGCCGACGAAAGGCTTAAGATTAGTAAAGCTGAAAAATCAACCTAGAAGATGTGGAGGTGCGACTGGTTTAGAGCCCAGAAGTGAAGGCTCTATCACAATGGATGATGTGTAAAAGGAGGAAAGAGGCGGATCGAGGGAGTTGTGTACATGACGATGTGAACTAAAGTAAACCACAGGCCTAGAACTAACCCAGGTAAGGACATCTAACACATTCCTCCCCGTGTTCCACTCTTAACACGCTTATGCGCAGGTTCAGGTTCGTCAGAAGCGAGAAACAATTCCATTTTATGAGCCACTGTCGGAAAACAACACTCACATCACAACATCGCCAATAATCATAGGGAGAGACAGGCTGGACATGACAAAGCAAAATCCAGACTCAAGAAATAACTCATTGACGATAAGTTTTCTCTATCGATAAACAAATTTACCGAGATGACATCAGGAACGAGTCATTAGGGGTATGAGGGCGAAGCAGGAACCACGTCTAATGCTGACATCAGCGTAAACACAAACCTACGCACATATACCACCAGTAAAGGCATATACCAGGTGATTCCTCAAAACACAATAATTCCGGACACATTGGGTATAAACTCAATTGACACACTAATTTTCAGCTTATCACAGACACACAGGTATGTATAGGACAAACGCTGCCTGAAAGGATCGCGAACCCATTGAAATTACTAACCAGCTTTGGATAGCTTATCATCAGCGTAGTTCTTACTCGTCTCTCGCGTAAACTCCTTCACTTGTTTCTCAGCAATGGTGATTCTACAGAAAAAAATCGGAAATCAGATGTTTTGTAGTTATTCTTTTTAAATCTACTCAGACTTTTGGTCATCTTATTTAACCTACCTCTTAAGTCGGAGGCTTGTCGGAGCGGTAGGAGCTAGGATAAATGTGGGAAGCGCATACTCACGACGGTGGCCTACTGTGACCTGAATTAGAACTGAGGTTCTCGCGGTTGCAAACTGAGTGCTTTTACAACTGAGCTATCCTACCATGGCTTGTTGGTATCAGTTGCTCTCAGGAGACCATGTTGCTTCTAGTGAGGTTAGAGGTCTGGACGTGGGTGACCGTAAACTATTTAGTAAACTGCGAACTTACAATATAGCATAACCATGACAGTGACATTACCCACTACTCCCTCTTTTCCGAGACTGAAATGGGTGCAAAAACACAAAACAATCATTGATTTTTCTTCAGATTCGGTTGAAATTGACGAACCCAGTACATAACACGCAAGAAGTAAGTACAAGCTTACATTTTATTATCACGGAATGATTTCAGCATAAGGAGTCCCTTCGTCTTCATCTCAGCCTCACAATTCACTGGACGAATCACGAGCGCTGGCGTCCATTTCTTTTTCTCTCCAGACTCCACTGAGACGACCTACAAACCCGGTGAATATCATTGTCACAATATCATCATCATCCCCACAACATATCATCATCGTCACAACAGCAAACTACGAGTTATAGAGCTGAAATCATTGTTCTTACGCGGGTAGCATCACTAAGCCACAGGCTCATTACTATGATGATGCACGATGTGTCCGATAGAAGGGTTATACATATGGGGTGGGACTCCTCTATTCACCAAATCAATCTCAATGTGATGACACCAATACTGCTATTAACTCAAAAAGCCACCGGGGAAAAATGGTCCTGCCCATTGTATCCATTGTTTCGGTGAGAAGATCACGAGTGCGGAAACAACTGCGGCGATCAGACTGAGAATTGAGTAAGCGATCTCTGATTCTAACCCAAGTGCACAATCTACCAGGACTCCACTTCACCGTGAACCAATTCATTGTAAAAGATATATTAGGATAAAAATGACCAAAGTACGGCATGTCAGAAGGCCACGACTAGTATTGTGTTATGACGGTGAAATTTACCATAGAGCTAGCGAGAAGGTTATAGAACCTTGGTTGTTTCACTAATGCTGATACAGATACACGAAATATGACTGGTGTTACTCCTGTCACAGTTCAGATGCCGGTTTCAACACAAAAACTCATTTCGTCATTGGCAATTGCCCGCCTGATTTCCATAGCATTCAGAACCCATACGGTCAGTCACCCCTCACAAATGTACAGCGGGGAAAATTTTCTCTTAAACATCGGTCCACAACTGTTTCTCGGATAGGGGTAAATTGTGAAAACACAGACTATTCTTTGTCAGACAATTTGCGAAAGAAAGGTAAAACTCGTATACACAAGCAGACCAATGTAAACAGCCATTGAAGGTGAATGCAATCTCCCACAATCTATTCACAGTTTTACATTACGGTTTACGTCAATGGAAACCAGTACTGAAAACATGACATCTACTGACACTAATAGCAGTCTTACTCGGGACATGTACACACGATCGACAAGTACCTGGGGATCCAGGTTATATGCTGTCCTACATTTTGGTGGCAACTGGAAACGATGGTATTGCTAATGAAATCTAACTCACTGCAAGCGTGTTTATGAAGAACTTCAGAAGCTTTCAGATTTGTGCACAGCTCAGGTTATTGATTGTGACGCAGCAAAGAGATGTATATTTTGTCGGTGAACACCTACCTAAAATCAATACGCCGAACAATCTTGCATACAACTTACCTGACCAATGGAGAATGGAGACGTCTTATTTCCTGACCTAGTGGAGTTTCTCCTGGAGGTATGAGCATCCTCTTCACTCTCACTGTCATCGGTTAGAGTATGGCTACTGCAAACACAATGCCCCGCAGTGACAAAATAGCGATCCTCACGGTAGGTAGCTAAGGTGAAACAATTGAGATAGGGGAGAGGAGGACTGCGATAGGTTAGTCAGATGGCTAGATAGGTTAGATAGCGACTTCCCCACACGGCCCTTATGGGAACAACCTCTGCCTTCTACCCTCGGGTAATGCAAAGATTTTTCTCATTCTAAACTAGCCATATGAAGTAGCCGGCCGCATCCTATTAGGTTCTCCTCCTAACTGAGTATTCACACGGCGATACAGCTGGAACTATGGAGATAGCTCAGTGGTAAACAACTGGGCTTGCAATCGCAAGATTCTAGGTTCAAAACTCTGTCACGAAGCCCTCCCGTTGTGAGTATGCGCTCCTCGCACATATTCTAGCTCAAAACAAGAGAAGATGGGAATCGCCAAGGAAAGGATATGAAGAAAGCGAAGCAATACAGCTTCTTCTGCACTTAGGTCGTCCCCCACGACGATCAACATAGCCACGGATATAACAGAATAAAATACCTGGGACTGGCGTGACGACCGTAGCGACTGCGTCTCTCTTTCTTCAGCAGATTGACGGGTGCACCGAAATGCTCAGGGTTCGTGAGAGGCAACTTATCTAGCGTGTCACTCTCCATGAAGTGTTTATCTCCCTTCAGACAAATCTGGGTCCTCTTTAATGACACGACGTCACCATCATCAAACACTGGAGGAGATACAAGAGCTACCAGATGCTCCATGCCATGTGTTCAGCGGGTTATCAATTCAAAGAAACATGTGTACTCTGAACTGCGTTCAGCGATTCATGGTGTAAAGCAGCTAGAATTTGGCCAAGTGGGACTTCAGCAGGACAAGAGTGGAAAGGCTGGTAGAGCGCTGGGCTTGCAGCTACCGCGAGAACATGGGCTTGAATCCCCATTATGACGGGCTCCGCTTGTGAGTATGAGCCCCTCATATTAATTCTAGCTCAAAACAAAACCAAACTTCACTATGAGATGGAGCGTTTATACGGACTCGCTGGTGGTGCTCCATACTAAACCATAACTGGTAAAAAGTCAGTAGGTAACCTGTCAGCTTCACCATATCAGATAAAGTAAGGAAATCCCTATCGCAGTATTTCTCTTCTGTGGTGTGACATCAAACTCACTTGTGTATGTACATATATTGTTACGCCGGTACTTACCCACTGTGTACATACTGCTGTCAATGATTCTTACTATCACTCCATCAATCAGCTGTCCCGAGTCAGGTTGCTGAACCTTAACTGGTGCACCCATCTGTAAAGACCGAAAGAATATCGACTAATGCACTTAGTCACAGCGCAGTTTTGTATATGGGTTTTAGAGGCATGGGATGTTAGAGGTTGCACAGACATCTTTCAGGCACTTTGAATGTCGGAATCAACTCTGACTGTGAATTGGTTTCTTTCCCAATCTTCTTTCCTTTCTGGCAGGACCGCAGTACAGCACGCACTGCTGGCTCTAGCTTGTGCTATCAGTTTAAAAGCCAATTGGGGCTTTTCCTACTCAGACACTAAACCGTGTCCGCCGCTCCGAAACATACCTTAATATTCCCTTGAATGGCATCATCAGCGACACTAATCTGTGGACCTCCTTCTTTAGGAGCAACCTGATAATTACAGTTTCAAGTATTTACATGGTTGTCCATTTCAACATTCTAGACAATCAATCCCAGCTCATGCCCATTTGTGATATTGTAATTAGGCCATCAGTGCCCATAAACTTCTGCTAGAAAAGTCAGGAAAAGTAAGGCCAGGGTACTTTATCAATATTGGCACTCCATCTTGGAGGAGGAATATACTTACACGGCATTTAACTTGTTTTTGGCATTTTTTTATTTTTGCTTCACAGAACGCTCCTTTATACTTGGCACTGACTTCTGTTCCGACTGACAGGTAGGGAGGGTCAGCTGACTGCAGGAAAGACAAATAGTATTCTATATCCAAACATTCATGATTCTAGTTTACACTACAGCCCGGAATCAATCTTTCTCATGAATGATGGAATCTTAGACCGTATCGTATGAACGTGAAGTGCGGCTCAGCAACTCACTTCTCAGTTAAATAAGAGTAACTAGTAACTAAGTAAGTAGTAACTAGTAACTGTGAGTACGCTAGCACTAGTAGTACTAGTAGTACTAGTTGGTAGCAGTACTACTCAGTTTGACTTTGACGTTTGAGTCTCACTCAGTAAAAAATGTACTAGTCTCTGGCTACTATTAGTACTAGCAGTACTAGACTCAGTTACTACTACTAGTAGTACTAGTAGAACTACTACTACTACTACTAGTACTAATAGCAGTAGCCTAGTAGTACTACTATCTTATTCGTATCTAACTACGACTACGAGTACGAGTACGAGTACGACTACGAGTACGACTACGAGTACGAGTACGACTACTCTACTGACCACTGGTACTAGTCGTATGCGCGCTATCCTTCATCCGCATCGGGCTTAATGGAAACACCAATTCCGGAAAAAACATACCATGATTGCAGGTTTTCGTTGTTTGCGGAGGGTTAGCTGATAACGTCACCGACCATGGGTGTTTGGAAAAATTCAGTGCATTTGCCGAACAACTTGACCGTAACAACTAAATCAGTTTGGGAAATTAAAGAAGCGGTGCGTAACCTTGCCTCCAAAGGAAAAGACTGTCACGTGACGGTAGCTATCTGCATCACAAAACTAGAGCCTCTAACAGAGTGGCTCTATCTATGCAGAAACTCTTTTCTCTGGAGGCGTGCCATTTCCGCAAGTACTCCAAAAGAAATCTCGTTTTATTTTGGGTCGTACAATTGTGACGTGTGGGAAGACTTAGTTTCCTTCACTCATACCATTCAAAAAGGGCTTATTACTACCATGGTAAGATATACCCTATTCCTCATAACCTGGGGGAACCTTGCGCAGAGAGAGAGCGGGAGAGGGAGAGTCCGTTCTAAAGACCGTCGGTCTGCTCTCTAACCGGCACCGACACCGTGAAGGCGTGATAGCGATAACTCATCATTATCATAACAACATCAACTCTACCATCATGACAAAACCAACATCAAATGAAAAACCTGCACCCTTTCTCTCTGGTGTCGACGTAAAACTTTGTCAAACATTTTTATCAAACAATCACAGTGTTCACATCAACAATAACCGTTGATATTTTGACTTTTTTAGGCCCAAAATGTAAAAGTGTGTGAGATCGATGATGAATTGAAAAAGTTGCTCAGGTCTTTTCGATTCAGGAAGGAAACCAACAATGCTGCCATTATCAGTAGGTTGTTTTCAAGATTTGTACCCCCACACAATACACAATACACCGTACACAATACATACACTATACACAATACACCGTACACAATACATACACAATACACAATACACCATACACGATACACAATACATACACAATACACACACAATACACCGTACACCACATAATACATGCTAAGACATGTCACACTCAGTATTCCTGGCAATGTAGACAACTCAACCCAAACTTGCCAACCCAACAGCCCTGATAGTGATAATCAGACATGGGTCTAGCTAACTTTCTGAGAAACTTTGCACCTACACGCTGCTTTCTATACTTTAAAGATTGTCAATGCTGTCAGTTAGCTTACCAATCTAGAGCTTAGTTTTATGTACTAGCCTGAGGACTAGGCTTGGGATAATCCGACCGACCAAGCTTTACTCACGCCTATGTCATTTAGCTTCCCCGATATTTTAGTGAAGATCGACAGGGAATCGATGATGGTGCAACTGGATGAGGAATTAGAGGTATGCATCTTGTTCAATACAGCCATCCTGTGGACCTCCTGAGGCTAGAGCTTGTTCTGCTAGAAAAGAGTTGGAGATGTTGTGAGAAGCTCATCCTTACAGCGGGCCCTCAGTCTGACTAGGTCTTGAACCCAGGGTCTTTCGATCGAAAATTAAGCGCTCTAGCCACCCAACTATCCTGCATGCCTCAGAATCAGCCAAATTAAGACAAAACTGTATTACCCATAAAGTTTTAGAGGGTACCTCTATGGGATTACCCATCAAAACTCAGTCCAAACAGACAACTGATTGCATGTATTTAAAGGATCCGGTTTTGAGTTAACTTTCTACGTTATTTCCTTTGCTGGTTTAAGTTATCATGCCTTAGTGGACCTCGTCAAAGCATGTTAGTTTTAATCATTTCGGAACTTCTGAACCCACCTCCAAAGTCAGCAACCTTTACTCAAAAGGAAATAGAAATTTCCTAATCTTTCATCTTTCTCTATCGATCTGTTGAATAAGTGATATCGAAATCGAGAAAGAGACCCATGTTCTCTAGGTTTGCTGTTGGATGAAGGCCTCCTCCTACAAACTATTCAAGCCTGTTTGGTACTCAGCAATTCCCATCCGCTTGTTATTGGTGTCTTCAGACCACTGGCTGTTTGTTTTTGGTCTTTCTGGTTTCCTTTTGAGGTTAGGTTACTTTGTGGAGATAATTATTAAGACATTATAAGATAATGGTCAGTATCTCTGTATCTGCCAGGACTGTGACGTAGATGAGGTAAGGGATTCGCTGTCGGAACATCAGCCCAGATATATTGTGTACAGCTTCAGACAGGAACATGGAGACGGTCGTGTCTCCTATCCCATGTGTTTCATCTTCATGAGCCCGGAAGGTATGTCACAGAAATGAGCAAAAATATACTGTTCTCCAAATTATTATTATTATTAATTATTATTATTATTATTAGGCAGTGCCTGAGGAATATACATGAAAACTGCAGCGTTGTGGTTAGGGTTCATGTGTCAACATGACAGAGGAAATCTATATAGGCCTATAGACCTTTAGCCACTCCTAACATGGGTATACCCCTAAGGAATTTAAAAGTTCAGGTTCAGGGGCCTTCAGCTGGATACCCCGCACCCTCCCTAGCCCTAGAAACTGATCCACTGACACGTTCATTCATCCACCCACAGTTTCTGCTTTCACTCATGTAGAGAAACCATCCTTCATTTAACGCATAGCTAGGTAGAAGCAGTCGCTCAGTGGATAGCGCCTTACAGCTCTGGACCGGGTGGCCGGGGTTCGATTCCTTGTTTGTGCTTTGTGCTTTCCCGCTCATCAGATTCAAATCACAAGAGGCTCAACCATTAAGTACCAACTATATGGAGCAAATCATGTACCATCCTAAAAAGTGAGGCATTGGCTTAGTAACGCTATCCTTGTAAAACAAGATTGTATCTATCCGAAACTGCTGATCATGGAAGATGAAGTGTTGCCTGAGCCAAATAATGAACCTCTGGTTGTAAGCCTCATGTGTTATACACCAAACCATCGTTTCAGCACCAATGTTAGTAATGAGACAGGGAATGAAATACATGTAGCCTGCCTTCAGATTTGCCAATCTCCGACGTGATTTAGGAGGCGAGTCCTTTAGCTGTTTGGTTGATTGAGATGCAAAAACGAACCCCTCTCCTCCATAGGGCATTTTATTTTATTTGGAAAGCGTTATTATGGCAGACCCTTGTTTCAAAAAGCTCATTGAGATAAAATATTATCATATCAGAACATCGCATGATGCTGCTAACTAGAAAACTAGTCAATAATGGAATTTGGCTGTAGAGTGTTGTTTGACAGCCTCTAAGTCACCTATCTACGCACATAGAACCGTAATAAACAAAACATTGCTCATTGTGTAGGAGGGAGAAGGCACCCCAAGGTTTGTAGCTCTCATATCTCGTGGGTGAGGGGTGTGATAGGCTGTAATGAGAAATACTTGTTATGGCACTGGTTACAATCAAATTAACTTCGTGATATTATCATCGACACTAGTATTCACAGCAGCTGCACACTTGGCATGGCCTCACTCACACCCAATGGGAGGGAATAAGTTATAAACTTGACTTGAACTGCTCTCCAAGAACCTCAATTTTTTGTGCATAGTGCCTCCATTTAATATAGTGGTTCCTTGCCCCTGCCCTTACCTACTGACAGTTGAAAATATCGAATACAATTCAGTGCTCGTTACCAAAAATCGCAACCCTTAGCTCATGAAGATTTATTATCGGTGTTATGCGTGACGTCAGAAACACCGGCGGACTGTATCTTATAAATGTACTGGAGAGTGACTGTTTGAGGTAACTGCACCTTCCTTAGCTTGGTCTCCATGATTATAGGATGTAATCCGGAACAGCAAATGATGTATGCTGGAAGTAAAACTGCGCTTGTGTCTGAGACCGGCATGACCAAGGTACCGCAAAGACTGAATTGTATT
>Ga0224501_10004099_pt1 | contig 11497 bp, 6 predicted proteins | sample SF_Oct11_sed_USG_4_FD_169105 | JGI IMG/M metagenome (GOLD analysis project Ga0224501, IMG submission 169105) | Sediment microbial communities from San Francisco Bay, California, United States - SF_Oct11_sed_USGS_8_1 | ecosystem: Environmental > Aquatic > Marine > Sediment | place: USA...
GCGGGGAGGATATAGAGGTAGAGAAATGGGCGGGGAGGATATAGAGAGGTGGGGAAATGGGCGGGGAGTAGATGGGTGCGGCAGGGAGATGGGGAGCGAAGGGAAGGGATAGAGGGAAATGAGCAGCCTGGGTAAGACTCACAGAGTGACAGAACTAACCTTCCACGTCCAGATCGAGAATACTCAGACTAGACGAGTCATGCCTAGCGCCCCCTACCGACAGTGGGGTGGAGGGCGTGGCTGTTCGTTTAGATCTCTGCAGTTCGATCGACGATTCCGGAGTGACTATGAATCCTCGTTGTGGCGGTGGAGTAACGCTGATTACGCAACTGCTAACTTCTATGCTATCACAGCTCTCGAATAAAATGGACGAGGTGTCAATGATCCCTGACCGATCGGCTTCAGCGACCAACGATGCTGGAGGGGTTTGTGATATCACCTCAACCGCTCGATTATCATTACGCGGCACCTCAGTGTCAATTGCAGTGTTAGTGAGTCCATCGGGTCGAGTCACATCTTCCGGCGAAGCACCAACGGTAGCATTTGGACGCTGCGGAGATCTATCAAACGTCACATTTTGCCGCTCAGGGGATGAAGTGTAAGTCCCATTCTGTGGTGCGGGGGAAGTGTCAAAAGTAACGTTTTGATATATTTGGTTACCGTCACATGTAATGTTTTGCTGCTCGGTTGAAGCATCGTAAGTCTCGTTGTGTCGCTCCGGTGATGTTCCATGAGTAGTCGGTTTCCTGTCAGGAGAGGCGTTGTAAGTAGCGTTACGTTTCTCTGGGGAGGCGTCGTAAGTAGCGTTGAGTTTCTCCGGGGAGGCATCATAAGTTGTGTTGAGTTTCGAGCAGTTAGTGGGTGAATACGTCGACTCTGAGGAAACCTCACGAGCGGCGTTGAGCTTGGCACAGGGGCTGCCATCGAATGTGGAATTCAGCCCAGCAGCGTTGGAGTCTCGATCGTCTGGAAAACAGTGCGGAGGTGGAATCAGATGGTCTTGTCTCATATAATTATAACTTCACTAGGCATGCAGCTTGCTTCCAGGGTGGTCCATGGTGTGCCCATATGCAATTCACTCTGGCATTTGGTCGTCCCGTTTAACAAACTTCATAAGCCCGAGGCTTGGTGGAACAGTAGGAGCTAGGAATTACGCGAGGGGCTCATCCTAACAGTGGAGACTCAGCATGACTAGGACTTGAATTTAGGAGCGTTGGATTTCGACTTTTCACCCATTGGGCCATCCCGTTATCCCACTGAGAAGAATACTTTATGGTCGGGTCTCCTTTGTTTCAACATTGCCGGCCGAACCTGACAAGCGAGGTGACCAATCAGTGGAGAATTGACGAGTTCACACCGAGAGTGAGAGACAACCATTATAAGCAATAAGACCCCTCCCGCTGCATATGACATGAAACGTGTGGTCACAAATGGTGCTCGACAGATCCCGCTTCTCGTTATTGGATATAGCAAAACCATTTTTTAAAAGCCGACGACTGTATATTCAACATTGAGGAAAGGGAGATTTATTTCATTAATAGATCCATTAATGACTATATAATTATGCTTAGCGGATAAAACAGCTATTAGAGAGAAAGAGAGTATGTAATCCTCAGCAGCTACATGTACCAATTTATTGATTAGCGCATTGATTCGAACTGAGCACCGATGAACCGGGCTTGGCAATCAATGAACCCAAAAACTAAACTCAGGAGAGGCAATCAGCAATAGGAAACACAGTGCGCAGAGACAAGTCTGTCACAGGCCGGTTCATGCGTTAGCATATGGCTAACTGAGCAATACCGGGCAAAATATGCAGGACGATCGATGAGAAGATGCCAAATTCTGACATTTATAACAACGCAGATATATGGAACCAGCAGTGATAACTGACACCAGATTATATCGGGTTAACATCTTAATAAGACAAAGTCTAGAGTCTATAACATCAGATTTCTAGCTACCTGTACACAATATAGGACTGCATACACAGAGCAACTCCATGTGAAACATTTTCAATCGAAAAGATGTCATGTTTCACAGCTAAAACTTTTATCAAACTAAGCAGTCCGTTCCTAGTGTTCCATGTGGGGACCCTATTTAGTGGACCTTCGGTTCACTGACCCCCAGCCTCCCAGGACCATCCGTTCAGCCTTGTAGCTTGTGCTTTATACTGAATCAGTGGGAGGTCTGCTAGAGTGGAGCTGGCCCTGGATATAGTCAGCTTCTGCTATGCCGACCCTACCTAGCCTGCAACTTCGTTGCTATGGTAGAGTCAGAATAACACTGATGCGGGCACCGACTCCATTCATGCAACTGGTTCAACAGCAAGGATTCATAGGAAGAGCTCGTAGCCATAGCTAAAAGCCGACAACCGCAGGGTTTAAACCCATCCTTAGCCATAGGATCCAGCCACTAACTCACTATTCGCAAATGTGTTATGTTCAGAGTGCAACGCAACAATTACTCGGCGAACAACCTTGATATAGTGAGGTCACATCCGCAGTACACAAAGTTAATCAGCAGGAATCAGTTTCATGCACTGTGATAATTCCACGTTTTGTCACTGTCAAAACTCATGGCCGGTAACAAGAGCCATGCTTGCGAATACAACTATAAGTCTATTTTAAATGGAGCGGATCGGCAACAGTGTACTACAGGTCAGCGAAAGCGTTTCAAAGATTGCCTCGAAAGGAACATGAAATCTGCGAGCACTAAGCGAAGAACTGCTTGCAAGGGAGAGCCATGATCAACAAAGGTGAATAAACCGAATAAACCGCCATCGCGAGGAGCTAAAAACAACCGGAAAAAGACAAGCGCCTTCCAGCTTACAGACAGACGACTGTCGGCGACAGTTCCGTGATCGCTGGGGAAAATCAAGAATTGAATTATTGAGTCATATGGGAACCCACTCAAATTACCAAGCAGACATGTTAATCTTCCAGAGGAATTGCGAAGAGAGACTACCACATTGTGTAACAGTCGAAATGCCGCACTGGGTTGATAAACTGATGAGTGAAATGTCACAGTTAATTATCAAGCCGATAAGAGACCGCTAATCAAAGACCAGCCCTGCAACCTCTACCAGAACCATGCAGCACCGCGTACTAACTACCGGGCTAATCAAGTCCCCGCGACCTCTACCAGAACCATACAGCACCGCATACTAACTACCGGGCTAATCAAGTCCCGCGACCTTCACCAGAACCATACAGCACCGCGTACTAACTACCGCGCTCATCGAGTCCCCGCGACATGGAGCGCGTAATGGGGCAAGTTATTACTGCTGTGGGAAAGGACATATTTAATGTGCCAACCTGACGAGTAAATATTTCTTGCTACTAGGGGTATGTTAGTGCTGAGGCCAAAACGCGACTCTTTGGGATTAGATTTCCTTAACATTATATTTTTTTACTCGGGCTCTAGGTCATATGGTTTAACAGACCCCCTAAGCCGGAGCCTTACAGGAGCTAATGCGAGGAGCTAATGCTCAAGGCGGGAGTCTGCCGTGACTGGAAGTAAAACCACGGCTAACGCGGTTGCGAGTCTAACACTCTACCACTGACCTATCTGACCCATATTGCTGCGAGGTTATTGCAAAGGCCGCCAGTACCAGCCACTCACCTTTATAAAGACTGACCTTCTGTATAGCCGCAAACACGCCGTGCTGAGCAGGACATGAAAAATACCGCACACCCTGTACCTCCCCATCATTCTTACCTAAAAGAGGGGACAGCAGCTAGAAATGCTCAGAGGGGTGAGGGAACGAGCAATCTTGTATCAGAAATGGTGTAAATGAGGTAGGATATCTACTTCTCTCCCCACCGGCTTCAACTTTCTTAGTCACGTAACCATACCTTGCTTGGTGAACAGAGTGAGTTTTCGTTTTGGAAAATCCCTGGAATGGTTAGGGTTTGAACCCAGGATATCAGGATACTCAGCAAAGAGCTCTAGCCACCGAGCTATATCACCGTTTCGAGAGGTGACAACAACTCGCACTGTGTAACTGGTTTTAAGCGAAACGTTAGGGGAAAGGGACAAGGCGTGGCCATATTCACCATTAGGCTCGGGTAGCTCCACGCCGCACCAAGTTCCCTCGCAGAACTGAGTCTGACCGCAGAATCGCAGAACCCCGATACGGGGCGTATCTCCAGAAATTATCACCTGTAAATAACCCAGAGATCACGGAGATATCTATCACAGAGTCACATCACAGACACTCACCACAGAGATACACCGCAGACACACATCACAGAGTCACACACCACAGACACATACACCACAAAGACACATCACAGAGTCACACCACAGAGTCACATCACAGAGACACAGTGACACACATCACAAATACACACCGCAGAGGTACACATCACAGAGTCACACACCACAGACAGACACCACAAAGACACACCACGGAGTGAAATCACAGAGTCACATCACAGAATGACATCATGAAGACATTTGACTGTCCAACGCCACAAATTTACATTTCTTAAATGGGTGCCTGGAGCGCCATGTGGGTAATGCTTGGGCTTGACTCGACACTTGTAATCTGGGAGATGGAAATCATCCTGAACGACTATTCTTATTCCTTTAAATCTCTGAAATGATTAAGGACCCTGGCTTTGTATCAATTGTACGTAACTGGAAACCTCCCGATTGACTTATTATCTTCGTAAAACCCTATTTACCATATTGGAACACTTTTGACCATATGATCTTCTGCGAATTTATGAAACATTTAGAGTTGTCTCCTGAAGTATTTCCTAACGCTCTACCCTCATACTGTTTTTTTATCCTTTGCTGTCATTTCTCTACTGGGGCACTAGGTCGTCCTATTTAACGGACCTCCTAAGCTCGCGGCTTGTTGGAACGGTAGGAGCTAGGAATAATGTCTAATGAGCTCATTCCACAACAGGAGCCTGTCGTGACAGGAATTCGAATTGAAGTTTACCCGGTGGCGAGCCCAGCACTCTACCACTGAGCTTTCTCGCTACCTCTTATTCACGGAAAATAAAAAATGTCCTATGCGAGAAACAGAGACCTCGCAAACACACGTGGGAATGTGTTTAACAGTGTATCCTCAAGGCTTAGCAAATAAGTCACAGTCCCAAACGCCGATTGACCGAAATGACAAAGCTGCTTAACAAATGATCCGTCTTAATGGATTAATTAGGTATTACGAGCGAGTGGATATCGTTCACCGCTTTTACCCTTCAGGAGTGAAAAGAGAATGAACTCAGTGAATGTGTTTAGAAGTCGCTCAGTGACCTAGCAGACGGCCAGTGATTGTTGTAATCGGTTGTTCTAGGTAAGCACTAGGCATCATGTTTAGCGGACCTACTATGTGGCCTACTTTGAAGCAGTGGAGCTGATACGGTGAGCGACTCGCGCTCACAACAGACGCCCAAACCCAGTTATGATCTCGGACACTTTAGATACTAAGTCAATCAGATATGCTCACCGTCTCCCCAGTGCTAAAGAGTTTCTGAGGTGGCGGCCGGAGTCTCGAGATTCTATCGCTGGGGATCGGAAGGAGCGACATCCTCTCCCTAAAACAATAATTACAACAACAAGAGATTACTCCATCACCGCCACGGAGGAACAGCCTGGCGTGCTAGTGTCAGAGCTGGCGAGCATGCGAGTGGGAATGGGAGCAAGGGTAGAAGACGATTGGTTTAGTCTTGTGCGTTTACGGACAGTGAGTGAGGGACTGACCCGGACCGGCTGATTCTTTTCTAGCCTCTTGGTTGCTAGTAGTAGAATAGAATATAATTTAAGTAACAACTAAAAATTAAGTCTTACTCACAGTCACAGTAGCTTGTGTCAATATGGTGGCAGTCACTGGCTAAGTCTAACCAGTTGTGAGAGTGACAGGAGCGGATTGTCAGATTAGTAATTAGTCAGACTGAGAGACACCGACAGTCACTGGTCACTATTGAATGGAGCTCAGTCAATAACCTGACCACCATAGCCTAGGGTAGGTGTGACTGTGAGTGACTGAGTCGCTGAATACTGATCAGTGATCACTCACAGACGTGGTGATCGGCTGATTCTATGACACCCAACTCATAGTCATAGCCATACTCACATTCACAGTGAGTGACTCACTCAGAGTTAGGCGTTGATTTACCCAATTACTCATGTACTGGTAGTGGTGAAATTTAGTATGTCTGTGAGTGTGAATGTCAAATGTGAGTTACTAATTACTCACTTACTCACTGTGTAGTACTAGTAAACGACAGTTATACTACTAGTACTACTAGACTAGTACTAGTGAAGTGGCTAACACCAAGTCAGTCACGTTACGGTTATTACTAACAATACCAGTTAGTTACTAGACTAGTAGTAGTACTAGAGTCTAGACTAGTACTACGTCTACGTCTACACTACACTACACTACAGTTACTAAGTTAGTAAGTGACTACTACTACTAGTACTAGTAGTACTGTAGACGTAGTGTAAGTGTAACTAACAGCAACACTAACGTTAACACTAACAGTAACACTAACAGTAACACTAACAGTGTAAGTAACTCGCTGTAACTTACGAATGTAACTCTAAAGTCTAAATCAGTGTAAGTGTAACTGTAGGTTGTAACTGCGTAACTCTAACTCAGTAACTCACTGTAAGTGTAACGTGTAACACTAACGCAACTGAAACTGTAAGTGTAACTGTAACTTACAGTGTAAGTAACTAGTAAGTAGTAACTAAGTAGTAAGTAACTTACTACTTAGTAGTTAGTAAGTCACCAAGTGACTTTGAGTTTGAGCAAACGGAACTGTCTCCAGCAACTAGTTAAACAATGTGGCGGCAGCCAACATGAGAATGGACAATGGCACATGCAAGATACCTGTAAAGCACTAGCAAGAGTAGCGCTTCGCGATGATCGAATGAATGAATCCGTTCTCGTACTCTCTAAACTGTCTAAACTTAACTCCAGCTCCCTAGGCTAGTAGGCGAAATTCAAGTCTTCGCAGTGCCGCCAACGTAAAGCTCCGCCTACAACCCGTGTTGCGCCAATTAAATCTGGCGGCGTAACGATTCCAATCTTTCTCGTTTTTAATTCGGAAGTATGGTTACGCCTTCTTGATCGCTTCTGCGCTCAATCAATCCGAGTTTTCATTTAGGTTTTTTGTAACAATTGCAGCGAATCCTTCGGTGGCTTTCACAATCATCCCCACTATATCGACATGGATATAGCATCAATATGTGGGGGGCTTGAAAGCTCTACTATAAAGCAGGTGACTTACTCAGGATTTCCGTCAAAATGCAAATTCATAGTTCGTAATTCTAGTTGTTTTACTTGGTAAATCAAATGTAAATTGTAACAAATACTGATAGTAATTGTCCAATAGTTCATTCGTCCTCACAGTGACATCCACACTCACTCATGCAGTGACTCGCTGTAAGGGAAATTAAGGCTGATGGTTGAGTAACTTGTTCCACTCATTCGTGTTGTAGATTTTGCATGGCTTGGTTGATCAGCTAGTCGGCTTACCTGCTCTAAGTTATTCCAAGTTCTCAAATAGAGTGGAGATTCACAATTGGGCCCAGATAACCTCTGCACTGAGAACTGCTTTATTGGCCTGTGCTCCTTCAGCAGCAACTAATGAATGGGTGCGTATTACGCTTCAGGCAGAGGCCTGAAAATTGAAGTCTGTATAACTTGTGACATAGCTCGATGGAGACAATTGCGAAGTGCCACGGGAATATAAAACAAGCATTCAGTCTGGACCTGTTGAAATGGCCACTACCATTACAGCAGACACATATATGAGACGTTAAATTGCTGCTTCTACTAGAATCCTATATAGGTTAGATATTCTCTTTCCTTTTTGTATCTCCATGACAGGACCGCTGTTGGGAATGGTGCAGGTACCCTACAGGTGCCCTGGACAGCTGTCAGGAATGGTGCAGGTACCCCACAGATGCCCTGGACAGCTGTCAGGACTGGTGCAGGTACCCCACAGGTGCCCTGGACAGCTGTCAGGAGTGGTGCAGAAATTGGCCTACTGAGTCTTAGGCTCAACGTTTCCCAGGGTGCAACATTAGGCGACTTTCCATTAATTATCGCGTTAATATCAATACTCCACCTGATATTGAGGTTGGATTACAATGGGGAGCTCATACTCATAATGGAAACTTGCTATGGTTAGGGCTCGGCCCCAGCCTCTCACCGATGTAAGCCCGGTGCTTCACGCCCGGTGCTCTAGCAGTGGGCTATCTTATTCCCACATTACTGTGCCCCACACACACCTGCTATTCCACATTGCCTCACATGGATAGCGGGATAGCTCAGTTGCTAAAAGTGCTGGGCGTGAAACCGGGGGTGAGTATGAGCTCCTAACATTTATTCTAGCTCCTACCGCTCCAACAAGCCTCGGGCTTAGGAGCTCCGCTAAATAGGATGGTCAAGTGCCTGAGTAGAATTTTAAAAAAGACTTCTAGTTTTCTATTATTGCTAACACGCTGCTTTTCACAGATTGTGGCTGAGTATGGTGCCAGCCCCATTACGCAAACACTGATAGAGGTAGTAGCGCTTCGTCGTGACGATCTCAGAATTGGGGCTTCTAACCATGCCTCCCAGCAGTCCGCATGTCACCTCAGAGACTTTGACTGGCAGCTTACGGTAAGTCAATTGTTACTGTGAACAGTTGGTGCCCTGCCGCAAACTTGGAGCATCCCTGATGCTCACATCTATAGAAGTTTTCTCATCGCACAAAGACAAAGCGCCGTGAATTTTGTAAAGGCGGTTGATTCGCTAACCCAACAAGCTTGGGACAATTTTCGCTTATTTGAAAATACCTGGAGTGCCAAATAACCCTACACTAGTCTCTTGCCAGCTATATCCTATAGCAGCTATATCCTATAGCAGCTATATCCTATAGCAGCTATATCCTATAGCAGCTATATCCTATAGCAGCTATATCCTATAGCAGCTATATCCTGTAGCAGCTATATCCTATAGCAGCTATATCCTATAGCAGCTATATCCTGTAGCAGCTATATCCTATAGCAGTTCAAAGTAGCAAGTACATTGAATGAAATAACAGTATATACTTATTCCAGACCATAATCATGGTGAGTGGGATGAACAGTTATATAATATAATATATATAACGGTTATATAATATAGTTAATATATATAACGGTTATGTAATATGATACCGGTGTGATAAATTGAGACAATTTCTTGTAGAAAGTCCTCGGCAGTGATAAAGTGGCCACAATGGATGACCTTCTAGTACAGGTAAACTTTGACCTCCGCTGTCAAGGAGAAAAAAAATCGCTGACGGTAGAGATGGACGGAAATCAGCTCGACTCGTTGATAGACACTTTAGAAAATATCAACAAGGTGAGCCCATTGCTACTAGCTAAAGCCAACTTCGTATTTCTGACTTGAGCCAGTTTTAAAACATTCGTCTTTGCCGAATAGAAGGCATTCACAGTGCATGGGCAACAGAGCACCGATGAAGTGAAATCTAACCGAATTCGCTTGCAAAGAGCAGTTAAAGGGGTTAAGCCATGGCCAATGTCTTTACTTGTTTTCCGATTCTGAAGCCTACCATGAACAAATGGGCCTAATGCCCAGCTCAAATGGAAGCTTAGATATAGCCCTAGGCTTGGGTATAGCCCTACCCAATGCTCAAACATGGACCCCTCGGCAATGCAGTTTTCAGGTCGTCGATGCAACAGAATTGGCCTCGAGATAGGAAATTAACACAAAGCTGTTGGTGTTTGCATTGATTTTTCGGCTTACGCGCTGATGTTTAGAAAATCCTTGTGCAGATGTATACTGGAGCTGCAGTTACACAAATCTGAATAAAGAAAATGTTCAACAAAAATATAGAAATATGGTTTCAGTTTGTCACCTCTGTCAGCGAGCGTTAGTGCTTTACTGCGCAATTATAATGCCCCAAACGCAACAGCCTTTATTTAAGGCTTGGGAAAACCGGCAAATAAGCACTTCTTATAACTTCAACTTTCTCAAATATTGCGTCCAATTTCGAGTTCTACCCGATGTTATGAGGGAGTAAAGACCATTAGGTTACTAAGTTTTAGTAATTAGATCCCATTTCTATTTGGGCCATTCGAGCCGTAGTTGTTCGAGTGACCAATATTCGGTTTTTGGAAAAAGCCACTGATGAATGTGGTGTTGCCTCCCTTTAAGAATAGTGAACACAACTCCCAAAGTGCGTCTACATTCGACCGTAACATAACCCGCATAATCCGCATGCAAGAATTTCACCATAATCATTGGCAGACAGTCGTTCAATTCCCGGCCATGGCCGAGTATTTCAAGGGATTTTTCCTTGGCTGATATCACACTGCATCCCGTCCTGAGCCAGCGTGCCATGCTCAAACTGGTTTTCATATGCATAGCAGCAGATCGCACTACTTTGTAGACAGCGAGCCCAGTTTTCTCTATCTCCACCTGACAGCTGCAACTGCGCCCCGTTTTGTTTTGTTCTTGGCATGTTAAACTATTGAGTGTCTGTATTAGCCCTCTAGTTAGAGCCGGGCTAGTCCACCCTGCAGAGGTTGAGGAATGCAGCGGTGTGTTTCCAAAAAACGGATTGATTTCGTTATCTGGGTATAATTTTTCTCTCCCTCTTACAGGAAGTTCTTCTCAACAGATTGTGACTTGAAGCTGTCCTCTCTATATCTTTCTGGATCGTGTATTTGGCCCCTCATAATGATGGTCTTCGTGACTTGTGGCTTCTCTCTTTTCCTCAATCGCTATAGATGAGAACGCATATTCAGCCCCTGGTTCTGCACAGCCAGCAGGTGTGGTGGCTTGGGGATGGTGTCTGCATCTAGATACGTGTACCTCCCAGAATGTATTATTATTACTATTATTATTATTATTAATGTAATGGGTACACTTACATGTATGTATAGAATACATTATGAAATCAAAGGAAACAGGTCTGGCTCAGCTGTATTTTAGTGTGACACTGAATCTCGGGTTGGAATCCCAGAAATGTCAATTATGGTCACAAAAAGGCCGTTCACATCTGAGCTTCTGCAAAAGTCTCTCTGTTAACCAGTGGGCGAACTCGGGTTATGACCCCTCATGGGGAAATATAATATGTGAGGCAGACAGTGAATCAAATAAATGAAAAGAATTCAGAGTTGGGAATGGGTCAAGGTCAGGTTTGACTGGACACATTCAGGGGACGAGGGAATGGGTCAAGGTCAGTGGTCGAGGGAATGGGTCATGGTCAGGGGACGAGGGGATGGGTCAGGGGACGAGGGAATATACGCAGAGAAACAGAGGAGAGCAGTGAGTGGGCTGGAGGAATGAAAGCGCATACACGCGGAGAAACAGAGGAGAGCAGTGAGTGGGGTGGACGAATGAAAGCGCATACACGCGGAGAAAAAGAGGAGAGCAGAGAGTGGAGTGGAGGAATGAAAGCGCATACACGCGGAGAAACAGAGGAGAGCAGTGAGTGGGGTGGAGGAATGAAAGCGCATACACGCGGAGAAAGGA
>Ga0224501_10004100_pt1 | contig 11496 bp, 9 predicted proteins | sample SF_Oct11_sed_USG_4_FD_169105 | JGI IMG/M metagenome (GOLD analysis project Ga0224501, IMG submission 169105) | Sediment microbial communities from San Francisco Bay, California, United States - SF_Oct11_sed_USGS_8_1 | ecosystem: Environmental > Aquatic > Marine > Sediment | place: USA...
AGTTCTCACGCGTGCAGTCCTCATTGTTCTATAGGCACACTACGAATGCATGGATTTTTGAGCTATGCAACAAATTACTTGGGGAAAATTGGCATCACAATTACGGTTTTCCAGCTAAAAGCTAGTAGATACGGATCAATATGGGTGAGCACAGTGGAAAAAATCAGTGCTGATTATTTCTGAGGGTTGGAAGCATGGAGTTAGAGGGTAACCCTATGGTTGCAAGTCACCCAAAACCTACATAAATATATAAATTGTCCTATCATGCCAATATTTCTACATGGTATAACACATCTCCAACTGTTGTGTTTGCAGAAACGCGATTAATTTCCTGAGCGGAGAAGGTCATATCTATTCAACCATTGACGATGATCACTACAAGGCTACCGAGGATCTCAAGTGATTACATATCTTTAGAGACTATTGTTAACTGGTTTATTGTTAATCTATTTCTGTGTATATAACTCTGCGCCGAAGTTAAGACCTCACGCTGTCTGCTGAGTATTTGCCAAACTGACCGACCGACTGAAAGTGCTGGCATTGAATTCTGTAAATTTATTGTTTATATAACTTTTTCTGATAAACCGGACAGTAAAAATCATCTTAGCATGTAATATGAGGAATGTTAAACGTGAGGAATTCAAAAGAAATAAAAGCAAATTATGACATTGATATTATTTAAAATAAATCTTAACAGTTGCATCTAGATGAAAACACTGAGATCACAAACAACTGCATAAAGGTTAAGCATGATTGCCATACATATTGTGATTCTACCTTATCTTGGCTGAAGATTTTATCAAATGTTCGATTTGAAATCACAATGTGTATTCAAACAGCCACGAGTTAAGATTTGACTTGTAAAGACCAGAAAAGAAGCCAAATTGAAACATGACCCATGATAGCAATGGATGCACTGAAGCTCACAGTGATTCCAGTAGGAGATGGGCAGACCACATTGAAAGAAACTTGCACGTCTGCTAAAGGCAATAGACCAAGGCCGAGGGAGACCACAGTGGGTAACCAGGTTTAGGACACTATGGAGAAGACGTTCATACCAGTCTGACCGGCATTGGCACTATTATCATGAGTTGCAGTGCACCAATTGCAATGAAATTTGGATTATCATCGCTCATGTGTTTTAGTTCTAAAAGCCATTTTCTGGTCAGTGCATGACATATATTCACATGTAGCTGCCTGAATATACGTTCAGACTTTAAACTGGATAGGCTACCATTTACTATCCAATGCTACATTAAATGTACCAACTCAGTTCTGAATGACACCAGAAAGCAGGATGCAGGGCAGTATCAGTATACGTCTTACTCCACAGGGCTTTTATCCAGCCAGTCAGTCCAGTGACCATGGTGTCGGGAGGGTGAAGCTGTTTTATCATACGGTTTATTTCTGGGAGGTTGTGCTGCTTTGTTGTAACCCATAAGCTTATCATACAGTTGCTTAGCGAGATATGGAAACTCCGCTGCTATATTGTGGTATTCGCACGGGTCTTGTTTGACGTTAAACAGACAGTACGGATCTCTAAATGTACAGGATGTAGCGTTAAACCGGCTGCCGCAGTCAATGTATGGCCGCTGCCGAGCTGTCGCGCTCAAATACTCCTGCTCAGGAAACCAACCATTCATTCTATTGGTACAACAGGAATAGCCGACAACCTATAATTAACAATGGTGTTCGTTATACGAAGTCACAGCACTATGGGAACAAAATTCATCACTGTAAAAGTTGTCTTGTTTATGAACGACATATGGATTTTGCGTGTACACATCTGAGCTAGGTATATATCTACGGAGAATGGAAGTTATCAATGCACCTAGAGATACACCCAAAAACCAAATTACCAAGTTACTTCCCCATCCATTTGGCAGATTGCCTAAGCCTGAGGTTAGCATATATGTTACCTGGCAATACTAATTACAAAATAAAATAGTTCTTATATTATTTACAATTCAGAAGTAAAAATCCTTTGACTTCATATTTTATGCGTTCTTTGGTGAACAAACCCTATGAATTTTATATGCTGCTAAAGTTAGTTGTGCAGAATGGCGTTCCTATCCGTATAAATGAAAGGCAGTTTCCTAACTTGGTAACAACCTTTGGCAATTCACACTTACCACAAGTTTGTAGTCACCCCGTCGAATGGCTCCAGAGTCATTCCAGAAGTTATGGACGACTTCTTCCCTGACCTCAGGTGCGTTCAAAGTCAATGTGGCCCATTGGTCTACACCGTAATAATCAGCAGCTGGGGGTTTCTCTCCTATAACGTTATGGAGAAGAGCTAGGTTGCGATTTATTATCTTCTTTTACCTCAAAGCATCACCAAGCCTATGCCTCATTTCCAAGATGACTCACATTGGGTGCAAGCCTTTCAAACCGTTTTTGCCTAACACCCGCCCTGAAAGTGGAATCACAGCGCCGGCGTTCTAACTCTTAACTCTCGCCGTAGGTAATTTCTTTAAAGTACTCAACAAAATTTTGTTACTACAATTCATGAAAGAAATACCTTGCAAAGTAATTAGTAGTAAGTTTATGGTTATGCTCAAATCATAGACACATAGAAATTACATATTTATGAAGTTCAACCAGATCCATTTGTGTACACATCACCCGCCGAAACTCAGTTACTTGTTAGAAGTGAAAGGTGGATAGTCTACAACCGTGGAGTGATATTGATATTGATATTTTCGCAGATTCGTACTTCCATGTTTTACCGTGGTGATTTGAACCCACACATAAAGACTGCGATAGAATTGCATAGAGTCATATGGTCATAGACTCACCAATAGCCGCCATAAGCGTGGGCAGCCAATCAGAGACATGCATGAGATTAGTTAGAGTCACACCTCTCCTCTTCACTAGTGGACTATGTAGAAATGACACTGCCCTTACTCCTCCTTCCCACATAGTAAACTTACAGCCTCTGCAAACACAAGTGATATTCGTTTTCGTGGAAATCTACGAAAAAGTAGTGAAAACAGCTGAATCGACAATGGTGAGACTTTGGTGAATCTCTTCCCTGGCCTGATGTTATATTAAGTAAAACACTGTTTATTTAGGAAGATAAAATGAAATCCTGTAATTGTTCTCCCAAGATAGGAACAATGGGGACGCTTATGGTCAGATAGTTATCATTGTAAAGCCCAGTACCGTATAATAACGGATGGGAAACACCAGATAATGGGAGACAAGGAGAACAAACCCCTGACACTGCTCAGGAAGGTGGATATGGTCCCCCTGTTTATACTCCACACTATTATCCACATCCTCAAGAACCATTCAGAAGACAAGGTTTTTGGTCACATAACATAAAACTAACCTAACACTGCGGGTGGGGGGTGGGGGTGGAGTTTGCTGCCTGGTGTAATCGGGAGACTTAATCAAAACGCAAAATCGAATTTAGGCTGGATGTATACCCTTCCTGTCTTCAGTTGATGTCTCTGGAATTGAAGCCCGTGCTGTATATAAGTCGCGCACCACTCTCATCACCCCGAGCCTGAGCTTGGAAACATTGGTTGAGGGGATTTTGTGAGTACTGTAAGATATCAAAATATTTACTGACCGGAGAGGGAAGTTGGAGGCGTAGTTCAATGAGAACCCATCCACAGGCCCTCCGTTGTCGGTAGTAAACACAATGATCGTGTTGTTATACATGCCACTGGCTTTCAAAGCAGCTGTTAAATTGCCAATACTATCATCCAGTACTGACAGCATAGCTGCAAAACAGTAGACAGTGTGATAGGCTCAGATATGGTATAATATTGTATACTTTACTACTCAAAATCTTAACAGCATTCTAACGATCTAGACTCTAATGAATATTATAAAACAGGTCTCATGCTAAGTGATCCAGTCTTTATTTAATCAGCAAATAATATAGTTGTCCATAACAAAATCTGCGATATACTTCTGAAATAGATATTGGGACAGCGTGAGAAAAGACACAGGTTTCAAAAAGGCATAAAAACTTCAGTTGTCACCTTATAGTGGGCAAAGAATATGGGACACGCTTACAAAGTCACTACAAAACTTTCTATATGTTTATCTTTATCTATTTCTGTTAATGAAATTTGATGTGATTTATTCTATGACAGGAAAATAAAAGGCTTGAGTTTTTGAGAAACATACAGTACATGTAATACTAAACTTTTTTGTGGAGAGGCCAATCAAGATCTCACGAGACTGATATTTCGACACACTGAGGGTCCGACAAATATTACCAACACTTTGCTTTTAAAATCATGTCACATTTTACAACTTTATGGAATATATAGCTGAGCATTAAATAAACATATAATGCGTAAACTTTTTGTGTTACTGGAAGAACGCAATCAGACAATATTAAAAAACCTCTATTTAGTTTCAAGTTTCTGATTACACCACCAACCTGCATATCTACGCCGGCCATCGTGTTTAATGAATTTAAACTTATCCAGGTATTCTTGTGGAGCTTTCAGTGGCTGGGGCTCAATTCCGTTATGCACAGCTTGATGTGCCAAATACAGGAAGAAAGGCTGTAACATTGAATTCACATGCTGAAAACTATTTTCTAAACAAACTTTTCCTAAGCTGGAAACTATTAGGCCTGTGTAGAGGAACACCTCAATGGATAGAGGCTCAAGGTTGAAAGATCCTGAGTTGAATTCCTGTAGCCATGCTGAGCACCCACAATGAAAACGAGCTCCTTACATAATTCCTAGCTCCTATCGCTCCAACAAGGATCAGGCCAACGTATGAAATAAGAAAGGCCCAGTCCCCAAGTAGAACAACAAGTGAGATAAATGTGTATAAAATCAAGCCTGTGTGAGGTGATAAAGTTTGCTTCCCTGTTCACGGGGAGAGTTGGTCAGCTCAGCAGTGAATTATGGACAGATGTCCTTCCCGTCACCACTATTGATTTTTTTTCTAGGATTCTAATGCATCATTGGCTGAACACAAGTCAAGCATTCTAATCGTTAAGCCACGACTACGCCTTTTCATCCTTTATGGCTACGCAATGGGCCTATTGGTAAGACCCAGAACATCAGAAGTAAGTTTAGATCTTACGATATATGATACAATACGTTATGATGAGGATTTCTTCCTCAATAATCAGCAAAAGTGTTATTTATGAGTTAACAAGTGAAATGGGACTAGGAGCAACACCAAAAAGTCAGTGACTAGTAGTTTGGTGGCTCCTGCAATCTTGAGCCAAGTGCTCTAGCCACTGAGCTATCCCGTTAACCCAAGGAGTAGTGTCAACGTACCCGTGACTGATCGTGCTGCATGATAAGGTCCACTGCCCGATTACCAAACAGTTCAGTCCCATAACTGCCATTATAATTATCAGCAACTTTCATATTCTCCCAGAAATCCAGACCCAGAGATCCTTGCTAGAAAAAATAAAGACTACATGTATTCCCGGTCATCCAAGTTTTTTTGTGACATAGGGGTAAGGTGCTTAAATTATAGTCCACTTGGCGTCCGGTCCGCCTCGAACCGGACACCAAGACAGACGTCCGACCCCCCAAAAAGTGGAGTGTGAAAGCCTCGTCCGATCTGTCTCAGACACACCCGCGGACGCTCTCCCAGGCGTCCGAGCGTTTGCCTCCCGGAGACAAAATGCGTCCAACTCATCAAATTGTTTTCCGCCGAATACCTAACAACACTTCCTCGTTTCCAGTTTGGTACTAGGAGAGGTTGAAAGCTTAAATTTATTTGATTTCACTTCAATATTCACTCAAAAACAGCACGGAGTTGCACTGAGAAAAGAGGCAACTTACAGGGAAAGAATTTATTAGCTGATAAACTTTCTTTTGAATTATGATCGAAAACCGTTACAGCTTCCGAAAACACAACTTTCTCACCATTGATTGGCTCCAAAGTGATCCGGGATTGGGTATCCGAGGAATCCATCTGGAGTGTAAAAAGGTCCTCAGATTCAGACGTCAGACCGAAACAGGACTGCATCCAGTGCGAGGCAGACCGGACGCAAAGTGAACATAGAAAACTACCTTTAGAAGCAGGGTGGGGCGGGGTAGAGTGATGGCCTATTGGAGGTCATGAGGGCCATCACCAATAGGACTAAATTTATTTTGGTATAAAGTCGAGTCTTGTTTGTGATAGAATCTTTGGAGGAAAAATTAAAAAATAATCTATCTGGGATACCTACCCCGCCGCCATTGTTATGGGAAAAGTAATCCGTTTTATCTGACCAGAACCCAAAGTGACTGTCAAATCCTCTATAGGTCGGCGTGTAATATCTGGTGTGCAGGCCCAAGTGCCACTAAAATATAAAATGTTGATATGTATTTATACATACGTGATCATTGGCTACATCTTTGTGGCTGAAATAGTCCGTTTTACCAGTCCAAAATCCAAAGTGTGAGTCAAAGCCACGAAACGTTGGTGTGTACAGTGCTTTGTGAAAACCTAGGTGCCACTAAAAAATTGGGGTCTAATGTCACCTGACAACAAAGACACATTCGAAAAGAATAGATTAATGGTTGACGATTTCAATCTTTGGGGCTGGACACACACAGGTGCGTGAATTCCCTCAGAATCTCGGGCTGGTCATTTCGCGTCAGGGTGATCGGGCCCTACCTGAGAGCTTCAGCCTTGCAAAAATGGCATTGGATGTCAGCTTTATATTGATCCGTAACAAATATCACTGGGTTGCTCAAGGATAGACAATCTCATTTGTGACTCTCAATAACCGCAGTTAATCACATTTCAGTATCAATGGAAGGTGTCGCCAGACCCGCAGATCACATGCTAACCGGCTTCCAGCCCGTGTCAACACTTCATCAAAGGAATCCCTCGGTGTAAATACCATTGATATGAATACATGGATGGGTAATCGGCGATCTCAAGGTTTGACACACTGATTCATTTCTGTTGTCACAAATAAACAAACTATGCAGGAATAGCTACAATTATACCATGACACGACTCATAAGTTGCCTTTTCTTTATGTCAAAGGGTAAACAATATATCAACATCCGATTCACAGAGTTGTCTACCCTTTTCACAAAATTCATAGCGGGTCCAGTGAAACTGTTCCGTTTTGATGGCGTTTGAACTCAATGCTCGGGGTCTTGTACTGCGGACTCATTGCCAACCTATTTACGTATTCAGATCAGTGATGAACACCATATAATCAAGTGGGAGACCCTTTATGGTCAATTTGACACAGTAACTCATCCCTCGGTCACTCACCTTGCCAACCATGTGTGTACTATAATCAAGCTTCTTTAGCATCTGAGGTAATAAAGTTTCATTTAGGCCGAGTCCGAATGGCTCTCCAGGGAAAATAACTCCATCTTGGAGGCCCAGTTGCATTGGATGACGCCCTGCAGAATAATTTTCAAGTATCGTTTTATTTCAAGAACCAGATAGACTTAAAAATTGAAGCGACTATGAAAACTTGAGTATTTAGGATTCTCTTGAAAGATATAAGCCTGCTACTTCTCAAATTAGAAATGGGATTTTAAAGAAACAGGGGGATTGAAATTAAGTGAATGGTAATCGACCATAACAAACCACTTGAGAAAAACAGCACTAATGAACAGCTACTCCCTGTACAGAGTGTAAAGTCTGCACCCTAGCTGGCATAGAGGCTCGGCGCTCAGGAAAGAATTGAGGTTAGATGTCCCCACCATTGCTATTTCGGGGATTTGAGCCTACAACGCACTGTGCACAAGCCGCACCGCACCTTCTAGCCACTAAGCCACCGCTGCTCCATCAAGTCACAGCACATTATCAGGAAAAGTTTATGACACCTATCTCATCTTAGTCTGATTGTGACGCAGATAGAGGTATGTCCCACCTGTGAGCAGTGCGGCGCGGGAAGGCGTACATATCATAGGTGTATAGTAATTATCTAAAATGATGCCTCCTTTAGCTAAAGAGTCGATATGAGGAGTGGGAATCTCATCTCCTCCATGGAAACCACAGTCAGTATAACCCTGAATAATAATATACAGTTATTGCTATACTCCCTATAGCGAGATAGCTCAGTGGTGGAGCGCTGGGCTCACAATGTGAAAGCCTGAGTTTGAATCCCCATCATGACAGGCTCCCCTTGCGAGTGTGAGCTCTTCACTTCAATTCTAGCTCAAAACAAGAACACACCTCACTATGAGGTAGAGTGTTGATGCTGACTCGCTCGATGTGGTCCATGCTAAAACTTAACTACTGAAAAAACAGTATCTAGCCTCGCAGCTTCACCATAACAATGAGAAAAAATTCCAATGTCCGTCTGCGGTGTCCTGCATTTGGCAGCTCCCCATGAAGGGATAGCCATTTCTGTCGCTATCTTATCCTATCTTTGTCAGAATCGCTTGTCCAACCTCCATTTCTATATCTCGAACTTGCGGTTCCATGAGTGTCATGAGAAAAATAGCAGGCATATGACTGGCAAGGCTAGTTATTACTAATAATTGATTATTGGTAAGTTTTAGCCGTCTTTATGAAATCAAACAAGATTTGGACAGTAACACTAAGATGAAAATTATAATTCGATTACATTTTGCCATTCAAGGCCTTAGTATTTATGGTTTCATACAACTCGGGTGATTGAAAAAGAAACAGTGGGCTTTTTAATGAAGTGAGTGCCTGGCGAAGAAGATTATGCTTCCCAGTTTATGGTGATCCATCTATGCTAGCGCAACTTACCAAGTCATCAGCCACCACAATGACAATATTCGGTTTCTTTGCATTGACGCTGACCAGCGCAGTTAACAGGAAAAGCGCTACCCTCATCTAAAACGAGACACACACACTGTTTCACTGAATGAAGAAACATGGTAGCTAATCTGGTGTAAAGCTAGCACTATGCAAAATAAGTTGAACGGTACATTGCGCTGGTATATGGATAACCAGCATTCAATAAGTCAACGATAGTGCATGCAAGATTGCTAAAGTATAGTGATAGAAGACAAACTACGTAATTCATTCGTTATAGCGGTTTGTGTGACTGACTGACTGACTCATTGTAACTCGGTCAGTCCGTGAGGCTTGACCAAATTGAGTGATGCTGCAAAGAACAACAAGAGAACGGACCCCGTGCGGAGCAAGTATAGACTACAGAAAGTAACTGATTCAATTGAAGCTAGTTACCCAAGCAATAGATGAGCACGATGATATGGATCACACTCTTAGTCACTGTCAGTACTCAGTAAGTGTGTGTCTCTACTACTATCTAGTCAGGACTCAAGCCAAGGCTGGAGTAGACTGGGAATAGGTCTAGCCTAAGGCTAAACTCAGTAGGCTAGTGTCTGGAGTCCATTCTATGCTCTATACTCTTGTGGGATAAGTAGTCTAGACTCTGTATACTCTACCAGTATGACATGATGAGTTTGAGCATCACTAACACTATCAGTATGAGTAGGCTATCGGTATCACTCGCTCAGTCAGTCTGAGTCTCACTCACTCACTCACTGACTCACTCAGTCAGTCAGTTAGTTAGAGTTACGTTAGTGAGGTTAGTAATTTAGTATCACTATCAGTACCTATTCAGTATTCACAAATCACAATAACTAGGCCACAACTGTGAGTTTTACCATATGTGAAACCAGCTTTTGCTCTCGGTCTCTTCTTCAGTCTAAACTAAAGTAAACGGTTACAGCAGAAACAATAACTGCTATAGTTCTATCATCTCTTTTCTCTATCGACCAATTGCTTGCTTGCGATTGTAGTCAAGTAGCATCAAATAACGCCAATCAGTTCTAGCTGTCGTCCTTCACATATACAGCCCGCGAATATTAAAGCCTCTAATTCGGTGATAGAGAACAACTCCAAATATTGACAACTCTAAGCACTGTTTTCTCTGCTTTTGTCACTCTTTTAATCCCTCAATTTTAGGACTTGGATCGTGTGAGTTTTTGAAGCTTTGTAAATGCTCATAAAATGTAAGACTGTTGTCCGCACTAATGCATTACATGTATCTATAAAATGCAAACATTTTACAATTTTAACGCACAATTTTGTTTCAGCTGGATTTTTAATATTCGTATATGGTGAGTCGTTTACCCTCCTATATTACACTCTTTAAATGACACCAGATTTCATTAAAGAGACCGCAGAATCCAGTTAGTTGGATAAAATTTGATATGGGATTCCAAGTCCTTTGAAAGTCCATGTCCACCGGCAATAGCAAGCAAACTGGGCTGATTTATTGGAACCAGCGACATCGCCTGGTCAAAAGGCTGGGTCCCTGACTGGCTGATTTCAGAAATTATACAACAGTCGCTACCACCTCAAATTTTGCATTTTTATCACTGCTTACACCCACTCTTTCGTTCCACATTTGCAATGTTCTAGGGCCAAGGCCATAATCTCTCAGAGGGCATTGACTGGCAATACATCTGGGTAGATTTTAACTGCAAGCATATGTCGTGTTTATGATGAAATTGCATTGCAATGGACATAATTTACGTTAGTGGAGTGTAATTATGTGTATCAATCAAAATCTTTTTTACATTTCTACAAGTTCCTCACAGGATGGGATATAGCATTCCATAAAACGATTATGGTTATGTACATAATACATCATGCGTTCTTTCACATTATGGGCCGAATATTTCTGTATTATCATGTTCAAAATCTAGAAACATGTATAAGCAACAGCACACACTGAAAACCAAAACTGACCACACAGAATTGACCAAGTTCGAATAAACTACGATATACATTTTGATGATCAGGCATTTCGGACTGATTTTTCACAACTAAATCGGAAAGATTTTCTCTTGCAGTCAATTGTGTCCGATGAAGACTGTTTCATGGTTTGGCTTTGATGACATTCTTCCAGGAAGCTCTGTCTGTCCCACTATAGATATAAACTGCTGCCTCAGGCGCCTGGTTTGAGTTCGGAGTTCGGAGTTCTCCTTTCCCTGGTAGTCAGCCATGACTAGAGACCCCAGCCCATCCTTAGATAACTCGTTAAATCGCAACTCGATTCACCATGGCCTGTTTTGACAATCTAACCCAAAACAGTCCACTCATGTGCCTCCAAGTTTACTCTGAGAAGAAGCCTGAAGTTTAGGGCATCCATTAAAATGACATGTGCCCCGGTATAGAACAACATAGGAAAAAAAGGAAAAAATTGGTTGCTATATGGGTCAGAGGACGCTCAGAAATTTTGGCGGAGAGGCAGGAGTCGGTATAGGAACCTAACTGGCAAATAAATCTCTCCTGAATGAGTCAGTGTGCGATATCCGAATCCGCAGACCCTTGAGTCGTCAACTTGAGTGACGGCGATGGGAGGTATCATCATTTGCCTTGGTGAGAGGCGGTTCATCTGTAAGCCACAACGTGACACATGGCGCCAGATATTTCTATGCTTTTTATTACTTTGACGAGTGTCAAGTGGTACGGCGGGCTGAGACAAACATGGAGTTATTACATGGTAAAAGTGAACAATGATTGATGAGCTGAGCTCTGTCTAGCGACACACATAGTCTAACTAAAACATTGCAGAGAATACCGTTACTTGGCCTG
>Ga0224501_10004101_pt1 | contig 11495 bp, 9 predicted proteins | sample SF_Oct11_sed_USG_4_FD_169105 | JGI IMG/M metagenome (GOLD analysis project Ga0224501, IMG submission 169105) | Sediment microbial communities from San Francisco Bay, California, United States - SF_Oct11_sed_USGS_8_1 | ecosystem: Environmental > Aquatic > Marine > Sediment | place: USA...
AATCTCGTGACAATGTAACATCAATTTGATGACAAAATTGAATAGAATAGGAATTTACAAAGTATGTTAGTGTTTATTTTCAGCGCATAGTTTCTTTTCACAGTCAGATGCTACGCTGGCCAACCTTGGACTGTCTTGGGGGACCCGTTTGGTGAGTCTCTGGTTGAACATCAAATTACCTTTTATATGGCTGGATGTGTTAACATTCTTGTGTAACAAGCTTAATTTCATTGTTCTCTTTTCACATGAGGAGAAAATCTCGCAAATTTTAGAAAGTTTAGCCAGGAAATAGAATAAATTAAAGCAAAATGGACTCACGACGGTGGCCGCTTGGTTAAAACAAAGGGAGATCATAACTCATAACTCTGGTTAAAGTAAAGTGAGAGCATAAATCTTAACTCTGGTTGAAGCAAAGTGAGACCATAACTCATAACTCAAACTTCTCATAACTTTTTATACACATTATCAGTCCCTATAGGGGTCATGGAGTTTTCTGTCTGGTTAACGAGGATACTTTGCTGAAGCTCTGGAGTGAATCAAGGTTGGATGTCTCTCCGGCCACCATTATTGACTTTTATGGGATTTGAACCCATGTCTCATTGTGACTAAATCATGTGTTCTAGCCACTGAGCTATGGTTACTCCCAATAGTATTGACTGCTGGAGGCCCATATTAGGCTAGCAAAAAAATTCGAGATCCCTTGTGAAACTTACTTTGTCGGGAACCCAAACCGAGTAAGGCTTGGTACGACGCACGTATACCTTCAAAAGAAGTATCGAGATTGGCAATGATATCTTTATGTGATGTAGGAACGCAGCATGACCACCGTTGATACTGACAGATGTTGGAAACAACAGTCTGGTTTGGAGGCCGCGGACTTCAATCAATCGGCCAAAGCCCGCGGGCTCAACCAGACTGCGATTTCCTACGGTTTTCTGGTGGGGCCAGTCCTGCCCCACCATTTATGGAGTTACCCGTCTAGTTGACTATCAGTCTAATGACTAGTTTTAGTAGATTTACTGGTACTCCTGGTGACTAGTTGATCTACTAAGTACTCTGATTCGCCAATTTTCAAGCTTTATCCTAGGCATGTAGATTGCTCAGATGCAACCTTTAGGCCTTCAGTTGGTGATTGGTGCTTCGCGGGTTAGTTTGGGCTGGTTGTGTAGTAGTAGTAGTAAAACAAGCTGGAAACCACAAGGTTGTGTTACATTCTAGAAGAGCTTGAGAGTGTTTGTCGGTACTGTACCTGCAAAGCTGACCCTTTTCCGGGGTATAGCCTCGGGTGTCGTGTATGAATGCACCGGAGCGACGTCTACAAAAATAATTCATATTGATAACAAAATCTAAACACACATGCTATTATTCATCTAAACTATCTATCTTTGCTAAGTGATGTCACTTAATTGTGACTAAGGCTTAAAACTAAATCAGGAGTCAGTAGTATTCTATTCTGATATGTCAAGAAATTTAGGCACAGCATGACAAAATTCCATATATGTAGTACAGGTGTGAGGGACTACGTGAATCCCCACCCCAAATGGCGAAAATACTTATATATCTTAGTCATTAGGCCTATTCTCAAAATCAGAACACTGGCCATTAGCCCAACCAAACACTGTAGTTTTCGCTGATCTTGTCTCAAAATCCGCATGATAACCCTGGATGAAAAATAGCATGTCCAACTTGAAATTTCAAAATTTTCAAAACGCATTGGAAGTTTCATAAGCCACGATGACCACAATGAAACAAGTGGTGATGACGGGGCACTGAACTGTTTGCGGAATACTTATTGTCAGCCTAGTTTATAAAATCATTCGTGCCCCATCGCGTCACCATCAATGCTTCGAGAAGACACCCAATAGTTTTCACTGAAGGCCACTGCAGCCATGGGGTAAAGGGAGGCGAGGACTTTTCGGTGCGCGTAGTAGGAACTTAGTGATATTTGTAAAGCTGCCCATTCTGTCAGGCCAGGTTGGCCCTGCATTGCCTCCTCACAGTTATTATGGAGAGTTATAAGGAGTTGCGTACACCGCTACGGGGCCGTACTTTTAGCGATTCCACCTACTAATGTATATAACTCGCTCGTTGAGCCATTCGCTCAGCAAAAACATTGAGCACTTTGGACCGCTATAACTAGTGATTTAGCGCATAATATGGGTCCAAATGTATGAATAATATTCACTGCATATTATGCTTGATATATTAGTTCATAACATTAGTGGTTGCCTACAAACTGCAGCCGAGTTCCATTAGTGAACTAAAAAGATCAAAACATATTACGTATCAGCCTACGGAATCCTAAAGAAATTTCATATAGACGTACGGAAAATCCTCTGCACCCGCGCGCCAATGACATTAATTCGAGGCCATTTTCGGTTTACGTATACGGAAACGCAACTCCATAAAGTCTTTAATAAGGAGTCCTCATTTTGTATATACACTTTACCAGACCAATCGAAACACTCACATGCCAATAAATATCTTAAATCTTTACAGCTACACGATTACAAATTTTGTAATGATAAAAATTTGCAGCGCGCTGGTCAGTCTCGGCAACAACAGTTTAATCTCGTAAAAATTTAACCTCAAATTAATGGCAAGATTGAACAGAATAGGAATTTATAAAGTATGTTAGTGCTTATTTTCAGCGCATAGTTTCTTCTCACAGTCAGATGCTATGCTGGCCAACCTTCGACTGTCTTGGGGGACCCGATTGGTGAGTCCCTGGTTGAATATTAGTTCCAACACCACTGTTTGCAGGGAGTTCAGCACAAAAATAACATACAGTGAGACTCAATTAGCTCCCTCTCGGAAAACTTGCTCAACTCAAACCAATTTTCATGGCTCCTGCCTGGGTAATGACTGTTTGCTGGGCATAAGTCAAACCTCTAGTCATTGCTCAATCTGACATTTGCGGTTACTGCCATCAAGTTACCTTTTATATGGCAGGATGTGTTAATATTCTTGTGTAACAAGCTTAATTTCATTGTTTTCTTTTCACATGAGAAGAAAATCTTGCAAATTGTAGAAAGTTTAGCAGGGAGGTAAAATAAACTAGAGCGAAATCGTCTCGCGACGGTGGCCACATGGTTAAAATAAAGGGAGAGCATAACTCATAACTCTGATTGAAACAAAGAGAGAGAGCATAACTCATAGCTCAAACTTTTTATAGCATTTTATACACACTATTGTTCGCTATAGGGGTCATGGAGTTTTCTGCTGGGTTAACGAGGATACTTTGTTGGAGCTCTGGAGTGAATCAAGGTCGGATGTCCCTCCGGCCTCTATTGTTGATTTTTGTGGGGTTTGAACCCTCGACTCATTGTGACTAAGTCATGTGTTCTAGCCACTAAGCTATGATCACTCCCAATAGTATTGGCTGCTGAGGCCCATATTAGGCTAGCAAAATAAGGTTGGAGATCCCTTGTGAAACTTACTTTGTCGGGAACCCAAACCGAGTAAGGTTTGGTACGACGCACGTATACCTTCAAAAGAAGTATCGAGATTGGCAATGATATCTTTGTGTGAATTATTATATAGCAATGAAAAGGCGTTCAGGATGGAATATATGTAATTAGATAGCTTTCTCTCACTTGGATATGGTTGCCAAATTAAAGTCCATTGAGCTGAGTGACAGCTACGTGTACAAGTTCTATATTGGGTGCATTCGCATGATTTTGGTCAGACGCAGACAAAAACTGTTAGAGGTAATGACACAACAAATAGGTGCAGTTAAAAACGCAAAGAGTTCCGACGCGCCGAACTTCTCCTCCCAACATCAAAATTGGCAGTGTATGGCAAGAAAGCACCCCTTCGAAGGAAACTACGGGGTCAGCACAAACTAATACGCAAAGCGCAACTATGAAAATGAACAGTCGGAAATGGCAAACGGCACGCGGCCTTTGCTTGAGCCCGCGGGCTTTAGCCAATTGGTTCTAGTCCTTGACTTCTCACTCAGACTGTTGTTACTCCCGGCTGTCAGTAGCAAGATCGCTACGTTTCTACAGCTATCAATGACCTCTAGCGGAAAAGGCTGCTGGCTGAATTTGCCAATTCAATGCGCGCGAAGAATGGTTTACCCGAACTTCGCAACAACTGCTGACTGGCTCACACCGGTGTTGGTCCTACTTCGAGCAAGCAGGCACTAACGGCACAACAACTTAATACCTGTTGCGCTGGATCTATCCGCTCACGTGCCACCCCTAGTGTAGCGTAATCCATTTTCTTAGCCACTCCGGACATCGGACATTGGGGCACGCACCGCTGTAGCCAGGTACGTTCTGCGAAAGGCTTAGCATTGGCTGGTTTTTGCACCCCTGTAGAACTAGACCCTTTCTCAGAAACTAACCAAATCACGTTTCCTTTGAAGGGTGACTAGCTTTCAGGCACAGGATTCTGTTTGCGTGATTAAATTCACTTTCAGACACAGCCGAGGTACACGGAATGTAAGAACACACTTTTCACCCGCACTTTGATGATCAGGTTTCGGAGTGTGGGTAGAGTACGTGCAGACGGCCTTCAATTAGGAATCAGCATCACGGGTGCCAATACCAGTCAATGCTAAACCTTTCACAAACCTACCCGCCTCCAGCGGCACATTCCCCAATATCCGATATACGAAGTGGCTGGAGAAACTGATCACGCCACACTATCGGCGGCCCGAGAGCCGATTGATTCCACGCATCGCGGGTGAAAGTTGTTGCGCCGTTAGTGACTGCTTACTCGAAGTAGGTCCAACACCGGTGTGAGCCAGTGAGCGGCTGTTGTGATAATCGCATTGAAAATTCATTGCGAGCACTGAATTTGCAAATTCAACCAGCGGTCTACTCCGCTAGAGGTCGTTGGTAGTTGGAGGAACGCAGCATGAACACCAATGCTACTTACAGCTGTTGGGACCAAAAGTCTGTTTTAGATGCCGTGGACTCTAATTAATCGGCTAAAGCCCGCGGCCTCAAGCACACTGCGGTTTCTTGCGGTTTTCTGGTAGGGCTAGTCCCGCCCCACCATTTACGGAGCTACCCGTTGTAACAACTGGTGAACTGCATTACTCTGAGTTTAAGTACTCTCAGTCAGCAAGTAATTTTGCTAACAGCGGCCATTTCTACTACCACTCGCTAAGCATTATGAGTACGTCAGTGCAATCTGCCAAGTGTTTTAGTGTTTACTATTCGTTCATTCGTTGCATTGCTATTAGTATTACTAATACTAGTAGACTAATAGTACTAGTTTTAGTATTTGTATTACTGTTTAGTACATTTCCAGGTTAATTCAATGGCCGGTGCTCAGGATCGTTTGAAGAAAATTTTGGCAGTTCAGGCTCGCAATGGAACTGCATTAGTTTTTGGGACAAGTCTAAGTACTTACTATTAGCCAAATAGACAGACTTATCTTAGTCTAGTCTACAGTTGGCCTACTCTACCCACTGCCTCAGTTCAGTGGACTCGCCACTAGGTGCAGGTTTAGTCTATTTCAGTCCTGACTTGAAACTCTACTGTCTTACTCTCAGTGCCTAAATTACAATAGACCATACTAGTCTGGAGTGCCCCCCCAAACGTGAGTTATAGAGGCTGCACTGACTTTGACTCAGTCTTTACTTGACTCAGTTAATCACTAATTAAGTAGCTCACAAACTGACAGAAACTGCTTACTGCGCACACTCAGAGACTTAAAGGGGTTATGAAACGGTCGATGGTCTGCCCATTTTCGGAGCTGTGTTCTCCATTCTTAAAGGGAGGCAGCTCCGCATTCATCACAGCGATAGCGAGTGATCTCTTTCCACAAACCGAGTATCACTCACTCAAATGACTACGGCCCAAATAGCTCAAATAGGAATACAATGGGATCTAATAACTAAAACTTAGTAACCTAGTAATCTTCATTCCCGTATTACACCAAGTACAACTTAAATTTGAATGTAAGATTGGAGAAAAATAAAGTTATAAGAAATACCGTGCCGGTTTTCCCTAGTCCTAAATAAAGGCCGTCGCGTTTGGGCCTCTATAATTGTGCAATAATGGCACTAATGCTTGTTGGCAGATGTACAAAACTGTGCTCTGAAACCATACAACCATGCAAACGCCTTTGTCAGACACGAGCGCGTAAACCGAGAAATTACAGCAAAAACTAACAGCTCTGCATTGACGGTTGGAAAATTACATCATCGAGGGCTCTAATTATGCGCATTGAATAGGGCTATATCTGGTCTTCCATTTGAACTAGGTATTGGGCCCAGTTGTTCATGCTAGGCATCAGAATCTACAAAGAAATGAAGTCACTTTTGCCCAATTCATAACCCCTTTAAATCCATCTCATTACTCAAATATTCGTTATTTTGCTGGGTGACAAACGCGTAGAAAGATAAAACAAGCTGGAAACCACGAGGTTTGTTACCTTCTAGAAGAGCTTGAGAGTGTTTGTCTGTACTGTACCTGCAAAACTGACCCTTTTCCGGGGTATAGCCTCGGGTGTCGTGTATGAATGCACCGGAGCGACGTCTACAAAAATAATTCATATTGATAACAAAATCTAAACACACATGCTATTATTCATCTAAACTATCTATCTTTGCTAAGTGATGTCACTTAATTGTGACTAAGGCTTAAAACTAAATGAGGAGTCAGTAGTATTCTATTCTGATATGTCAAGAAATTTAGGCACAGCATGACAAAATTCCATATGTGTAGTACAGGTGTGAGGGACAATGTGAATCCCCACCCCAAATGGCGAAAATACCTATATATCTTGGTCATTAAGCCTATTCTCAAAATCATATCACTGGCCATTAGCCCAACCAAACACTGTAGTTTTCGCTGAACCGCATGATAATCCTGGATGAAAAACAGCATGTCCGACTTGAATTTTCCAAATTTTCAAAACGCATTGGAAGTTTCAGAAACCACAATGACCACAATGAAACCAGTGGCGATGATGATGACTGATGTGTTCGCGGAATACTTATTGTCAGCCTAGTTTATAAAATCATTGGTGTGCCGTCCCGTCACCACCGATGCTTCGAGAAGACGCCCAATAGTTATCACTCAAGGCCACTGCAGTCATGGGGTGAAGGGAGGTGAGGACTTTTCGGTGTGCATAGTAGGAACTTAGTGATATTTGTCAAGCTGCCCATTCTGTCAGGCCAGGCTGGCCCTGCAGTGCCCCCTCGCAGTTATTATGGAGAGTTTTTCGAAATTGCGTACACCGCTAAGAAATTTCATATGAACGCACGGAAACTACCCTGCATTTGCGCGCCAATGACATAAATTTTGGGCCATTTTCGGTTTACGTATACGGAAACGCAACTCCATAAAGTCTTTAATAAGGATTCTGCACTTTATATATATATATACACTTTAACAGGCCAATCAGAACACTGACATGCCAAATTTTCTAACGATGAAAATTTGCAGCGCGTTCGTCCAGGTGGGCAACAGCGGTCTAATGTAACATCAAAATAATGGCAAAATAGAATAGGAATTTACAAAGTATGTTAGTGTTTGTTTTCGCAGTCGGATTCTACGCTGGCCAACCTTTGGACTGTCTTGGGGAACTCGTTTAGTGAGTCTCTGGTGAAACATCAATTCCAACACCACTGTTTGCAGGGAGTTCAGCACAAAAACAATATACAGTGAAACTCGGTTCACTCGACCTCGAATAAACTCGAAAAGTTTCTTAACTCAAACCAAGTGTCATCGTTGCTGCCCGGGTAATATCTCGAACCTCTAGTCATAGCTCGAACTGACAAGCGCGGTTACTGCCATCAAATTACTTCTATATGGCTAGATGTGTTAACGTTATTGTGTAACAAGATTAATTTTTGTTTTTTGCTTTTCACATGAGAAGAAAATCTTGCAAAGTTAAAAAAGTTTAGCCAGGAAATGGAATACACTAAAACGAAATGGACTCGCGGTGGTGGCCACATGGTTGAAGCAAAGGGAGATCATAACTCATAATTCTGGTTAAAGCAAAGAGAGAGCAGAACACATAACGCAAACTCTTCATAACTTGTTATACACATTATTCATCCCTATAGGGGTCATGGAGAGTTTTGCCTGGTATTAATAGTATTGACTGCTGACTATCAAAATAAGGTTTGAGATCCCTTGTGAAACTTACTTTGCCGAGACCCCATGCCGAGTAAGGTTTGGTACGACCCATGCATACCTTCAAAAGAAGTATCGAGATTGGCAATGATATCTTTTTGTGAATTATCACTCCTTCACAGGAAACGTAGCGTAATTAGTTTCTGAGAAGGGGTCTAGTTCAACAGGGGTGCCAATACCAGCTAACGCTGAGCCTTTCGCAAAAGCTATCTGGCTACAGCGACGCGTGCCCCAATGTCTGATGTACGGAGTGGCTAGGAAAATGGATTACACTACACTTTGGGTGGCACGCGAGAGGATTAATCCCGATCATCGCGGCATTAAGTTGGTGTGCCGTTAGTGCTTGCTTGCTCGAACTAGGTCCAACACCGATATGAGCCAGTCAGCGGTTTTGCGAAGTTCGCGTAAAAAATACTTCGCGAGCACTGAATTTGCAAATTCAGCCAGCGTGCTTCACCACTGGAGATCATTGATACCTGTCGGAACACAGCACCATTGCTACTGACAGCCAATGGTAACAACAGTCTGAGTGAGAGCTCAAGGACTAGAACCAATTGGCTAAAACCCGCGGGCTCAAGCAAAGGTCGCGCGTGCGCCGTTTAGCATTTCTGGCTGTTCGCATTCATAGTGTTTCGTTTTGCGTGTTAGTTTGTGCTGACCACGTAGTTTCCTTTGAAGGGGTGCTCCCTTGCCATACACTGCCAATGGTGCCCACTGTTCGTTGAGGGGTAGTTGCTTGCGATAGGCAATGCTTGTATGACTGGCGGGAAACGTGAGTAAGCAGAAAGACAAATATGCTTCTCAAAAAGTCTTTAACACTTCTATAGATCGCCAATAGACTGGGTGTGGCAGTAGTCCCCTCTGCTAAGTCACATCTATCGATATACGACAAAGTTCACATAATTGGCACAGTGGCATAGTCGGCAGTGACAATTAAGGAAGGCACGTCTACCCCAGTCTACGGTCAGTATTGGGTCAGACGAGAACGCACAGAAAGTACACGTATTAGCTATCATCGCGCGGAATTTGGAAGACATTTTATACAAAGATCGATATTTAGAATCTAATAAATCAGGTCTACTCCCATGATTTCGGTCAGTCTCAATAAAGAAAATTCAGTCACAATCACGTGGACAACACGGTAGCAGTCAGAAAACTTTGATTGCATCAGAGTTGTTCTCTCTCAATTTTAATTCATCTGTTATAGCCGAACGGTTGTTAGCGATTCGTTATCCCGACGTAGTTAAGTCTCGACCTTTGTGGTAACCTTGCCATTTGCATAAACTACCTTGCTAATGCCTACTTTCCGTCGCAAAATTCTGGTCGTGTGATTTCAGTCGCAGGTTGCGACCAAGAGTGAGAGATGCTCTTACAAAATGCGCATTTCGGTCACACTCCTAAGCTGTTTAGCAGATTTTGCAACCGAAGTCCACTTCAGTTTTGGACAAACCAATCACACGAATGCACCTGTTATGTCATTGTTTGATCTTACCTGGTCTAGAGTTTCCCACCGCTCTCTGAGCTGAAAAAACAGCAACCATAACGTGTTCATCATGTCATAACCTTTCACCTCTCACGCGCACTATCAGGAAGGCGCCCACCATTACATGTGGCCTCATGCATTTAGGTCAGAAGCTCTCATTGTCATTAATTGCCAAATTCGCATTTGTAATTTGGAAATTAAAATCATTAAAAGCCATTTGTGCGACCCAGCTGCCACCAGGAGATGGCGATCTTCATCAGCCTCCAATGCAAACTGGTTAATTTAATTACCTTTAATTTTTGCTCTCTTTGTTACAGCTTTAAAAACTCCAATCGCAATTAGAAGAAATTGTATCCAGAACGTTATGGCTATAAGAAGCCATATGTACCAGTCGATCTTCAACAAACAAGAGGAGATAAGTTCGTTAGTTTAAATTTACTTTTCCTGCTATAGGAGGAAGTGGAGGAAGGGAATGCAGCGGTGTGTTTTTGAAAAACGTATCAAGTTCGGTATCTTGGTATAGCCTTGTGTCTCATGTTTTCCACTTTTCATACAATGGCGGGACTGGGCTGTGCTCCCTCTGAAAGTATTTGATGGAATAGTTTTGTGCAATAGGTTTTTAGAGAATTTATGGAGGGACTGCCAACACCACAAAATAAAAAAGACAGGGCATTTCCACACTTTCAGGCTTTATGCCACTGTTAGAGTAATTTTCTGATTACTTACCCCTTTTGATGAACCTAACTTCCCATCCTCGTTGTTGAAGTTATGGAACCAGTCATCTACAGTCAACATGTATCTAAAATTATCCTGTGTGCATCCTCGTAAATTCAGTAACTAATTCAATCCTAGGCAAACTTACCCTACTGAATGTTACTGCTTATCCCTGTAAAAAAACTGGTAAGAACCCAACACGCACCAACCCATCAGGTAGAGCAGAAATAGTATGACTATCTCCAACACCAGTCACATACACTTGGAGGAGACAAACACAAACGTTACTGTTTCAGAACATCGATGTTATATTGGTGCTGAAAATAATACACCAGATAAAACCCCACTTGCCTGTAATGTTGAAGTCTTCCGGTACGATGTCCCAGATTACCACCGTTGTGTTTCCTACAGTTGTACCCGCTTCATTTGATGCAAACATGAATACAGTGCCATCATGAGAGTACGATGCTCTTTCGACCGTGAATATCTTTCCACTTTTGTTGTATCTTATAGAAGGGTCATGACCTTCTGATAAATAACCGCCTTGGTAGAAAAACTCTACGCTTTCCTCTTCTCCTACGGTACAGGTAACATCAAAGTGTTTTCCAATCTGTATCACCTTTACTGGATCAGGCGGATACATCTTTGGCAGCTTCACTACCTCTACCTGGGTGAATTGATGAAATGATAAAACACTCACATCAGGTGGTAACCGGGCAGTAATTTTGACGATTATCCACTGCTTGAACCTCCATTATCGTGATGAACTGAAGCCACGCTAGCTGTTTTGAGTGAAAGGCTCGAACCAAGGAAAAAATCATGACAGCACTGGGAGGCGGATTCACAGCCCTTACAGGGTAATTCCACACTTTCACCGACTGGGCTACTATAGCGCCCCAGTGACTTGGAACAAACCAAACATCTATATTGTGAAACGTGGTATCCTTCGAGTCCTACCTGAAATGAGACTTGCTGAGCGCGATTGTTATTCAAATATGTGCAGCTCCATTCTCCGGCTAGATCAGGTCTAGCATTTTCAAAGTGAAAACCAAATGACCTCGTGTATCGTCTGTAGTCTGAAAAAGACACATGTATGCTTCTGCTATAGGCGGTCATTTTAGACGAGATCATGCATACGCTTCCCTGGGCTACATTTCGGGTGAGTATTACTGGAGATCAACCTGTTTTTCCTGAGC
>Ga0224501_10004102_pt1 | contig 11495 bp, 10 predicted proteins | sample SF_Oct11_sed_USG_4_FD_169105 | JGI IMG/M metagenome (GOLD analysis project Ga0224501, IMG submission 169105) | Sediment microbial communities from San Francisco Bay, California, United States - SF_Oct11_sed_USGS_8_1 | ecosystem: Environmental > Aquatic > Marine > Sediment | place: USA...
GGTCGACCTGTTGTGGAGCCGAACTCGTGGCCCTGCTTGGCCAGATGGGCCCCTGTGTTATCCATCAGCTCTGTAGGGAATGGCCCTTCACCAACACGTGTGGTGTAGGCCTTGGTAATGCCCAAAACATAGTCAAAATACAACGGCCCGACTCCGCCCCCGGCAGCCGCACCGCCTGCAGTGGTATTGGAAGAAGTCACAAAAGGATAGGTACCATGATCCACGTCTAGCAGTGCACCTTGAGCGCCCTCGAAAAGGACCGGTTTATTCTGGCGTTTAAGCTCAGCCAAGATTTCCGGAATATCGGCCACCAGGGAAGCGAGCTCTTCGGCATACGCCAGGGATTCTTCAAGGACCTTCTGGAAATCCACGGGATCGGCCTTGAAATAGTTTTGTAGTACAAAATTATGAAAATCCAGCACTTCGCCCAATTTGGCGGAAAAACGTTCTCTATGGAAAATATCATCCAGTCTCAAGGCACGTCTGGCAACCTTGTCTTCATAGGCAGGACCAATACCGCGACCGGTGGTGCCAATCTTGGCCTGTCCGCGGGCCCGTTCTTTGGCCTGATCCAGTGCAACATGATAAGGAAGGATTAACGGGCAGGCGGCGCTAACACGTAAACGCTCTCGTACGGGCACGCCCTTGTCTTCCAACATGCGAATCTCTTTGAGCAAGGCCTCGGGTGACAACACAACACCATTACCTATCAAACACTGCACATTCTCGCGCAGGATACCTGAAGGTATCAGGTGTAAGATGGTCTTCTCACCATTGACCACCAGTGTGTGACCAGCATTGTGTCCGCCTTGAAAGCGTACTACCGCCGCCACCTCTTCCGTGAGCAAGTCCACAATCTTGCCCTTACCTTCATCACCCCATTGGGTGCCTATCACCACTACATTCTTTTTCATGTCTTACTTAACCAAATCCTCTATTACCCACTGAGTTCCTTGTGAAACCAGTTGACGATCACAACCCAGTTCCTGAGGTGTGTCTTTAATGCCCGGAAGCTCTTCAATGACCCGCTCGCCCTTGGCGCGCAGATCGGAAATTGTTTGACGTAAATTGATGTCATCAGCAGCAGGTGCCCAAACACCTTTACCGGTCTTGGGTCGACTCTCAGTAACTCTTAGCAAGGTGTTGATGTCCATACTAAAGCCCGTAGCTGGACGGGACGAGCCAAAGGCCGCACCAACATCATCGTAACGGCCACCCTGCGCCAGAGCCTGCCAATGCCCTTCGCTATAAACCGCGAAGACTACGCCTGTGTGGTACTGATAACCACGCAGCTCTGCAAAATCGAAATTAATCCTCAGTTTTGGAAAGTATTGCTTGAGACTCGCGGAAATCTTTTCCACCTCGTCCAATGCATGGAGCACGTCTTTATTGGCTTTGACTAGCACCTTTTTACATTCAGCCAGACATTCCTCTCCACCGTTCAAGTCAATTAACGCCTTGAACATATCGGCTACATTATTATCATTGACCTCAGACACCAGCTCTTCAATCTCGGGTCTGGCCTTTCTTTGCAAGGCATCGAAAAGTCGGTTTTCCAGGTCTTTATTGAGCTTGGCCTGCTCGACCAGACCACGGAAGATACCCACGTGCCCCAAATCGAGAAAAGGGTTGCGTACCCCCGTCTTATGTAAGACCTCCAGCATCAGACGCATGATTTCAATATCGCTCTCACGACCGGGATGGCCGTATAGCTCAGCACCTGTCTGCAAGGGGCTGCGTGAGCCACCTAATTGGCGCGGTTGAGTAAGGAGGACGGGGCCAAAGTAGCATAGACGGGCACTGCCACTGCGTTGAAGGCGGTGGGCATCGATGCGGGCAACTTGTGGGGTCATATCGGCACGAACCCCAATTAATCGACCATTGCGTTCATCGACCAATTTAAAGGTGTAGCGTTTCAGGTCATTGCCTGCACCAACAATAAGGGCATCCATATACTCCACCAAAGGAGGGATGACTAGCTGATAGCCCCAGGATGAAAACAGGTCCAACACCTGCCTACGCAAATGCTCCACCCGAACGGCCTGTTCAGGTAGTAGTTCCTCGATGCCCTCAGGCAAGACCCAGCGTTCAAATTTTACCATAAATCAATATGTTACGATTATCGCACAAGATATAGCAAGACCAGACCGGCAACCATACACAGTATACCGCCAGTACGCAAGGTTTTGTCATCCATACTGAGGACGGTCGCTATCGCGCGCCGAAAACCTTTTGGGCTCAAGAACGGCATTAGTCCTTCCAGGACCAGCATCAGCGCTGCCGCCACCCATAAATCCTGCCACATAATCAGGGCCTGTCCACAGTCATACGCAGGGCCCCTTTTGGAACCAGGTGATTGTGTTTAACCATGGGGCTCCAGTTCAACTCACAAAAGTACGGGCGACCCGGTTTCCCCGGGCCGCCCGACCATATATTTGTTACGTATTATACGCTGCTTGGGAGCTTGGCGCGATTCCCCAACTACTTGGTAGTCGCTGGATTGTTAAAAAACTTAAAGAAGTCCGCGTCAGGTTCCAGTACGACAATATCGCCTTTATCTGCAAAACTGGCCTTGTAGGCGTTTAAGCTGCGATAAAGTGCGTAGAATTTGGGATCCTTACTGAAGGCATCTGCGTAGATCTTAGAGGCTGTTTTATCCCCTTCACCGCGTATCCGTTCCGCATCCCGATAGGCTTCCGCAACGATGATTTCGCTCTGACGATCCGCATCGGCGCGAATTCGCTCAGCCTCTTCTTCACCGCGTGAACGAAAATCCTTGGCGACCCGAGAACGCTCTGCTTCCATACGATCATAAACCGAATCGGAAACGTCCCGGGGCAGGTCGATGCGCTTGATCCGCACATCCACGACATCCATACCAAATTGAGCCAAAGATGTACGCGCATTTACCGCAAGGCTTTCCATGATCTGCGCCCGTTCACCAGACACGGCCTCCTGGATTGTCCGTTTACCAAATTCATTACGCAGGCCATCCTTGATGATCTGCGTGATCCGGTCCATGGCGCGTCGCTCGTCCCCACCCATGGAACGGTAATAGGTACCCGCATCGGTGATCCGCCATTTCACAAACGAATCTACAATCACGTTTTTCTTTTCGCTGGTGAGATATTCTTCTGGTTGTGCATCAAGCGTCAGGATACGTGCATCAAACTTACGCACATTATTGACGAACGGAATTTTGAAGTACAAACCAGGGGTATAGTCTGCCTTCACAATCTCCCCTAGCCTGAAGAGCACGGCCTTCTCGGTTTCTTTGACAAAAAATACCGAAAAATAGGCCGCTATCAAGGCAACAATGGCGATAATTCCTAAACCTCTAAACATAGCCATTATCTAGCCTCCCTTGATCTCAAATCTCTGCGTCGCTCTTCCGCGTCTCTACGAGTCTTGGAATCGGTGATAACCGGGGCTTCTAACGTCGGTACTGAGATATTCTGAGTGGGTTGTTGAGCGCCGACCATCCTGTCCAGCGGCAGATACATGATGTTTCCACCCCCTTTCACATCCACCATCACTTTAGTGGTGTTGCTCATCACACTTTCCATTGCCTCAATATAAAGACGTTGGCGTGTCACCAAGGGAGCCCTTTTATATTCGGAAAGCACACTTTCGAAGCGAGCGGCCTCACCTTCTGCCTGTGCAATCACACGGGCTTTGTAACCATTGGCCTCTTCCATTTGTCTGGCGGCGGCACCTCTGGCTCTCGGAACAACTCCGTTGGCATAGGCCTGGGCCTCATTCTTCAATCGCTGTTCATCCTCGCGCGCTTTGATAGCGTCTTCAAACGCCGGCTTTACCTCACGAGGTGGTTGAGCGCTTTGTAAGTTCACACTGGTAACAATAAGCCCGGATTGATAGCGATCAAGAATGTCCTGAATCAGGGTTTGGGTACCATCGGCTACTGTGGATTGCCCTTCTGTGAGCACGAAGTCCATGCGGCTCTTTCCAATCACTTCGCGTATTGCCGTTTCCGTGGCCTGTCGCAAGGTGGAATCGGGATCTTTCACATTGTAGAGATAGTCCTTTGCTTCCTTGACACGATACTGTACGGCAAAACGGATATCCACGATGTTTTCATCCTGGGTAAGCATTTGTGACTCTTGGGGAACACCACCGGTGTCTCGTGTACTTGCGCTTGTGGAGCGAAAACCGACCTCTACCTTACGCACCTGATCCACATCCACCTTTTCCACATCTTCGACGGGATAGGGAAGATGCCAATGGGGTCCAGGCTGGGTCACTTCCGTGAACTTCCCAAATCGTGTCACCACTCCTCGCTCCGCTGGCTCCACTATATATATACCCGTGGCTCCCCATACGATCGCGAGCAATATCAGCACGCCCGTGACCATGGTTGAGCTAACGGCACCACCGCCATCACCACCACCCATGGAGTCACCGCCACCACCACCTTTGCCACCAAAGATACGCGATAGCTTGCGTTGCCAGTCCTTTACGATTTGGTCAAGATCGGGAGGGCCTTGGTTAGAGTTATTTCCACCACCGCCCCATGGATTCTTTCCGCCACCAGAGTTCCCCGGTTCATTCCACGCCATAATCACTCCATTTTTTTGTTCGCCAGCGTGTGACACGTCAGTTAAGCTTAGCCCACTTCTGAAAATTCGCCAAAACCGTCAGAATTAGGACGATCTTCCAGTAATACTATGTCTTTAGACAAAACCTGGGCCAGTGTTTGATTTTGAACACGCAATTCCAAAATCCATGCTTGTGAGTCTGTCGATTCCTGCTCACTGAGCACTGTTTTAAGTTCATAGAACCTAGCCCGCACATCACCATAACGATGTGGAACCAAAACCTTGCAATGGACAATCTGCTTGGCGAAGTTATCCTTGAGCACTGAAATCAGCGCTTCAATTCCTTCACCATTTGCTGCAGATAGCCAGCAGCTGTTCACTTTCCCTGCCTCATCATAATCAATATGAGGCTTCGCACCTGCTATACAATCAATTTTATTAAAAACCTGAATACGTGGAATCTTTTCTCCACCAATTTCTGACAGAACTTGTTCAACCTGGACAATGCGCAGATCACGTTCCTGATTTGACGCATCGATGACATGCAGCAATAGATCGCTTTCTAGCGTTTCCTCTAGGGTGGCACGAAACGCGGAAACCAGATCATGTGGTAATTTGCTAATAAAACCCACCGTATCTACGAATATCAGTGGGCCTGCATCTCCTATCTCAATTCGTCGGATTGTCGGGTCTAGCGTAGCAAAGAGCTTGTCCGCCGAATAGACTTGCGAATCCGTTAAACGATTAAACAGCGTCGATTTTCCAGCATTTGTATAACCGACCAGGGAGATGGTAGGCAATTCCGCCTTGCGGCGGGCGCGTCGACTCAGCCCCCGTTGTTGTTTGACCTTCTCCAGGCGCTTCTTGATCTGCTTTATTCGCGTGCCTATCAATCGCCTGTCTGTCTCAAGCTGGGTTTCCCCAGGCCCTCTGAGACCAATCCCTCCTTTTTGACGCTCCAAGTGCGACCACCCGCGTACTAATCGGGTTGAGAGATGATTCAGTTGTGCGAGTTCGACTTGCAACTTGCCTTCGAACGTGTGCGCACGCTGAGCAAAGATATCGAGGATCAGACCTGTGCGGTCCAACACTCGACATTCCAGGTGTCGCTCTAGATTCCGTTCCTGTGCCGGTGTAAGACTGTGATCGAAAATGACAACTTCAGCACCCGTCTCCACGACTTGCTGTTTTATCTCATCCGCCTTGCCTTTGCCGACAAAAAATTTGGCATCGGGTGTATCACGCTTCCCCCTTACCAGGCTTGAAGCAAATACACCCGCAGAGGCTACCAGTTCTTCGAACTCCTGGACTTCACCAGCGTCGTCAGCGGGAAACTGTATATAGACCAAAACGGCCTTCTCGCCACCGCGTGGACGTTCAAACAACACACACCCCCAGCGTAATCAATCTCCCTTACATGTTTCCAGGTTCGGAAGAATCTTCTTCACCAGTCGAAATTCTGACATTTCGGGAGGGAACCACGGTCGAAATGGCGTGTTTGTACACCATCTGGCTCACTGAGTTCTTAAGCAGTACGACAAATTGATCAAATGAATCAACTTGACCTTGTAATTTGATTCCATTCACCAGGTAAATTGAAACCGGAATCTTTTCTTTGCGCAATGTGTTTAAGAAAGGGTCTTGTAGACTCTGCCCTTTTGACATATTGATATTCTCCTTTTGTCGTTTTGTACTGCTCTAGTTACGTCGGTAAAATGACCAAGCCCCACCATAGACTATGCAGCGGGGTCGAAGTTCCTCTAAATCCGTTCTGCGCGTTTTTTGCGCAACTCTCGGCGGCCAAGCAAAAAACGGCCGCTAGCACTATCCGAGTGCCTAAACCCGCGATAATACAACTTTTCATATCGTTTGGAAAATCACTTAGGAAAAAATCATAAAAAAATGCTTAAACCGTCGGGAGTTACACACAAATAGCGGGGTATTTTTCCTTATTCCTTAGAAAGATCAGTGTTGCATAGAGCAGCGATTGAACAAACCAGGTTTTCAAGCTGATTTTGCTCTGCAGGGTCAACGATTACCAGATTTTTTTCGGACCGTAACCATGTGATTTGTCGTTTGGCAAGCCTGCGTGTGGCAACGATTCCCTTATGCCTCATCGTTTCCCTATCGAACTCTCCCGCTAGATATTGCAAGACCTGTCTGTAACCCACCGAACGCATGGCAGGGGTCTCGGGGTTAATACCCCGCTCTTTGAGATGGCTCACCTCTTCAATCAACCCCTTGTTCAACATTTCTTCAAAACGCTGTGCTATTCGTTCATGCAACACCGCACGATCCGGAAGCAGTGCGTACTTATGGATCGGATTGGGCAGGCTGTGTTTTTCCTGCTTCACCCACCACTCACTCATGGGTTTCCCACTCAGCTCAAAGACCTCCAGGGCACGAATAATCCGTTGTGGGTCATTGGGATGAATGTGTTCTGCGGAAGCCGGGTCCACTTCTTTCAAACGGGCGTGTAAAGCGGCACTCCCTTCCGCCTTTATCTTTGACTCCAGCTTGGCCTTGATCAACGGATCTGATTCAGGCAAATCACTTAGCCCATATTCCAGGGCACGAAAGTAGAGCATCGTGCCGCCCACGAACAAGGGAATGCGGTTCTGGTTGTGACTGGCGGCAATTAAGCTGAGCGCGTCTTCACGAAATCGGGCCGCCGAATACACCTCATCGGGTTCGCAAATATCAATCAGCGCATGGGGATACCGTTTAAGGGTCTCCCTATAGGGTTTTGCGGTGCCAACATCCATTCCCCTGTAGATCAGGGCTGAATCGACACTAATCGCATCAACTGGAAATTTATCCATTAAATCAAAGGCTAAGGATGTTTTTCCGGAAGCGGTTGGCCCCATTAAGAATATAACTGGCTTGTCCAAACTCATCATCCTCTTGCTTTATACGCGGTTATTATAAACACTTTGGGGTAAGCTATTGTGGCAAGCTCAAAACGGGAAATATTTATGGCTAAGCATGTCTTGTTGTTGGCAGGTCTTTTATTGTTAAGTGCCTGCACCTATTCAGTGGAACGCCTTATGCGGGACGAACCCTTGCGCAGCTCGCTTATCAAAACCTGCGTCGGTAAGGGGCTCAAGGCCAAGGATGATCAAAACTGTTTAAACGCAGCTGAGGCCCAAGCCAAGGTGACAGGCAAGGCCGTGATGGATCTGTTTAAGTAGATCCGGATCTAGCGTTTTAAATTCAAGATAAATTCAACCAGTTCATTAATTGCCTGGTCTGAGACACGTCTTTCCAAAGGAGGCATACCATCCCCGCCTTTGAAGGTCATCCATTTCCCGTTACTTCCCTTTTTGACGCTCTCCACCAGTAAGGCTTTGGCCTCTTGAAAGGGGGCATCTTTGTAGCGATCCGCAATCTGTACCCAAGATGGGCCCACTACCGTAGCGCTTATTCTATGGCATTCAAAACAACCATTGTTACGGGCCATTTGATGAAAACTGGCCTGGTCTTCCTTGGAAAGCTTAATATCTTCGTTGGTCTGTATACCCCGGTCGCAAGCCACTAGTACACAAGCGGCTACAAGCGACAAGATCGTCATTCTGATCGCCATAACACTATCCCCTCCCAGAGAAGGGTCAGTGTATCACTACTCAATCGAAAGAGGGAAAGTTTTGAGGGAGCAAACCATAGGAAATATTAATTCTCATTGTTCTTGTTTTGATCCAGCTTTTTCTCTAGGTTTTCGAGCTGCTGCTGCATTTTTCTCAAGGTCTCGCGCAGCTCTCTTTCTTGTCTACGCCGATTCCGCCCCACCAGGAATGCTGAAAGATTGGCCGTTAACATCGCAAACACCCCGACTCCCAACAACATGATAAAGGACGCAAACAAGCGACCTTCATCACTAACTGGGGCATAGTCTCCATAGCCTACCGTAGTGAGCGTCACCCATGCCCACCAAAAGCCTTCGCTTGGCGACTTGATTGCGGGATCAATCTTAGAAATCACGAAGCCGGCGGAAAGCACCACTAAGCCGGTGAACCAGAGCGTTCCCCCAAGTTGATTGAGCGATAGCACCGCTTTAATGGTACGCGAAACTCGGAGCAGCAGCCCCAGCAGCAGTATCAACCTGAGGTTGCGTAACACGCCTATCAAAGGGGTGTCGCCCCATACGGTGGGAAAGCCAATCAGGATGATGAGCAGATTCATCCAGTTTTGTTTCAGAAATCTAGTCTTGTTATCTACCAATAAAGTGAGAAAACTGGTCTCCAGCAGGAAAAAACTCCAGATTATCCAGTCCCCCAACACGGCTGCCCAGTGAGAAAGAGAGCCCTGCACATTGAGATACCATTGAGCGGGTATCCACAGTGCCACCAGCAGCATGGGCCACTCGAAGTATCGAGCCCAACGTCTGGCGTGTTCGTTTTCATGCTCCGACACCCCAGACAGACCGGTTAAGGCATGAATATTCATTCTATTCGCTCGCTATCAGGTCTTAAGACTTGTTGAGACTTTTGGTTTTCTGAATGAGTTTTAATCTTAGTGAACCCAACCTTCTTTTGATGCGGGACTGGTTTTCTTCCCCAATTCTGACCATGATCTTGTGTCCGGCAGACATGGACTCGTATACGGGGTCTTTGAACTCATACATGCTTCGCGGTTGATGGAGTATGATGGCCCCCTTCACATCCGGGGCGTCCAGCAAGTGACTCACCGTTTCCAGGACCCGATCATGGAATTTCTTTTTTGGAAATCCCAGCTTCTCATAGGCCTCTTGTAGCAACGGATAGAAGTAGACGTAGGTATCAATCATCAAATCTATATCCACTTTTTCAAATAAACGAATATAGGGCAAGTAGCGACGGTCATTGGTTGAGCGAATGGTGGCGTGATCAGAATCGCCCTCCACCTGAAAATTTCCTGCTACGGGCTTTATGGGAAAGTATTTTCTCGGGGCATGTTTCCGAGAAAGGTTATCCACGGTAATCACCACCCTTGTGAGAAACTTCTCGCTGACGAAGTAATTGTTTACAACCGGCTCGGTAAGAAATTTAATTAACCAATTACGGATAAACTCATCACTTTTTTCAAGGCCAGGCAGCGGCGGCAATATAGACGTCGGCAATTCAGTTTCAATGGGTTCTTCCGGTGTGGGCGGGGCTTCTTTCGGTTCAGCTAAGTCGTTAGCAGACTCTTTGATTACGGTGAGTATTTCTTTCCCTTTGTTTAATAGGGGCTCCGGTATCTCATTGGATTGAAAATAGAGCACGCCAAAGTTAACGATCACTACAAGGGCCAAAAATATCGCCAACTTTTTCATCTAGCTACCACCTGTTATACGCCTCAAAAGACTTTCCTGAGTTTATTTTAGTCTCAAACTCTATAGAAAATGTTCCGTAAACAGGAATTTACGCAAATAAGATGCCTCAACGGGGGATATGAGCTCATTGAGTGGTTACTATTAAATCAGAACCATCGACATACATACGATTTTCCCTGTTCCCAATCAAAAGTATGAGTGTCCGTAGACCAGTCATAGGGTTGCCCCAGGCAGTAGAAACCGAGAAGTGCGCATGTGCCCACCCCATTTTCAAAACGCCGCGCTATTGGGAACACGTGGAAAGGGAATCACGTCGCGCACATTTTCCATACCAGTGATATAACTCATAAAGCGCTCGAAGCCTAAACCAAAACCGGCATGGGGTACGGTGCCATAGCGACGTAAATCGCGATACCACCACAGATCTTCCAACAATCCATGTTTGGCCATTTTCTCACTGAGCACATCCAGGCGTTCTTCGCGCTGCGAACCTCCGATTAATTCACCGACTCCTGGTACCAGCACATCCATCGCCGCACAGGTTTTCCCGTCATCATTGGCGCGCATATAAAAGGCCTTAATCTCTTGCGGATAGTTCATCATGATCACCGGACCGTTTACATATTCTTCGGCAATGTAACGCTCGTGTTCTGATTGCAGATCGTGTCCCCATTCCACCGGGAATTCAAAATCTTTTTTGGCCTTTTTTAACAAATCGATGGCATCGGAATATTCCATGCGCACAAACTCGCTGTTGACAACTTTTTCAAGTTTGTCTAACAGACCCTTCGAGACGTGCTGATTGAAAAAGGCGATATCGTCTTCACAGGAATCCAGAACCCGCTTCACCACACTCTTTAAAAAACTTTCCGCAAGTTGCGCATCGATATCCAGATCGGCAAAGGCTATCTCGGGTTCTATCATCCAAAACTCGGCCAGATGTCGACTGGTATTGGAATTCTCAGCTCGAAAGGTGGGCCCGAAGGTGTAGACGCGTGACATGGCCATACAATAACTTTCCACGTTCAATTGGCCGGATACCGTGAGATAGCTTTCTGTGCCGAAAAAATCTTTTTCAAAATCCACCTTGCCGTTGTTTCGGGGTAGATTGGCAAAATCCAGGGTGCTGACGCGGAACAATTCACCCGCCCCTTCGCAGTCACTGCCGGTGATGATTGGCGTATTGACCCAAAAAAATCCGTTTTCAGACAAGACTTCATGCATGGCCAAAGCACTGTGGTGTCGAATCCGCGTGATGGCACTGAAGGTGTTGGTGCGTGGTCTTAGATGCGCGACCGTTCTCAAAAACTCAAAGCTATGGCGTTTTTTCGCTACAGGATAAGACTCCGGGTCATCCACCCAGCCTAGCACTTCCAGGTTTGTGGCCTTGACCTCTACGGTTTGATTCTTTCCTTCACTGGCAGCCAAGGTACCTTCGACTCGCACACTGCAACCAGTGTTCAGATGCAAGATTTCAGACTGATAGTTGGGCAAGTCCTGTTCGGCGATCACTTGAATTCCAAGAAAACAGGAACCATCGTGTACGTCTAAAAAAGAAAAACCGCCCTTGGAATCGCGCCGGGAACGTACCCAGCCTTGCACGATTACGGTGGAACCAACCTCAATTTTGCCACTAAGATAGTCTGTAA
>Ga0224501_10004104_pt1 | contig 11494 bp, 10 predicted proteins | sample SF_Oct11_sed_USG_4_FD_169105 | JGI IMG/M metagenome (GOLD analysis project Ga0224501, IMG submission 169105) | Sediment microbial communities from San Francisco Bay, California, United States - SF_Oct11_sed_USGS_8_1 | ecosystem: Environmental > Aquatic > Marine > Sediment | place: USA...
TCTGAGATTCTGCCCCGATTTTAATGACCATAATAATGGTCATTAAAGCTACTTATGACTATTATTTTAGCCATCACCTAATTGACTCAAACGTGTTCTACTACTAAATTGACTATTATTATGGTCGTTAAATAGCTTAACGGACATATAAATAGTCATTTATTGACAGGTGAAACGATGGCAAAGCAGAGAACTTTCTCCAAATATGCTCATGAAGCAGCCCTATTGCTCGGTGAACAGATCAAGCTTGGACGTAAGCGACGCAAGTGGACAGAACAAAATCTGGCTGACCGTGCTGGAATTTCCAGAGCGACACTACAAAAGATTGAAAATGGCGAAATGAGCCCCGCCATCGGGATCGTTTTTGAAGTGGCTGCCATCGTGGGTATAAATCTATTTGAACAGGACAAGCACCCTCTTTCGAAACATATCGAGCAGATACGAGACAAGATCGCTTTGTTGCCAAAACGTATCCAAGTAGAGAAAAAGGTAGTGGATGATGACTTCTAATAAGCAATATAAAGAGGCGTACGTCTGGATATGGCTGCCGGACCAAACCGAGCCTGTGGTGGCAGGTAAACTCGAAACCGACAACGGAAACATCCTGTTCAATTATGGTAAGAGTTACCTTGAACGAGTAAAAGACACGAATCCCGCGATCCCGATATACGAACCAGAGTTGCCGTTAAAGGCCGGTGTTCTGCCCCTGTTGAACGGATTGAGCATGCCCGGCTGTATCCGCGATGCTGCCCCGGATGCCTGGGGGCGTCGGGTCATCATGAATAAAACCCTTGGGGTAAAAGACAAAAAAACGGATACAACTGAGCTAAGTGAAATAGCCTATTTACTTGAATCTGGTTCAGATCGGATTGGTGCCCTGGATTTTCAGCAATCCCCGACCAATTATGTGCCGCGCTCTGCTACGAATGCGAGCTTAGAGGAGTTGTTGGAATCCGCCGAGCGTGTGGAACAAGGCATACCGCTTACGCCTGAACTGGACCACGCCCTATTCCATGGCAGCTCTATCGGTGGCGCACGCCCAAAGGCCTTGATTGAAGGTGAGGACAAGAAGTACATCGCCAAATTTTCATCGAGCACCGATCTCTATAATGTGGTTAAAGCGGAATTCATCGCCATGAGACTCGCCAAGCTTGTCGGGCTCGATGTCGCGCCGGTAAAACTGCAACGAGCAGCAAACAAAGATGTATTGTTGATAGAACGCTTCGATCGCAAAAAAACGCTAAAAGGCTGGACACGTAGACCCATGGTTTCAGCCTTAACCCTATTTGGTCTTGATGACTTGATGGCGCGATATGCCAGCTATGAGGATTTAGCCGAGATTGTCCGGCATCGATTCACTGACCCCAAAGATACTTTGAAAGAGCTTTTCTCTCGTCTGACCTTTAATATACTTTGCGGCAACACAGACGATCATGCGCGTAACCACGCGGCATTCTGGAATGGAAAGGATTTAAGCCTTACACCCGCCTACGACATTTGCCCTCAAAGCCGCGCAGGCAATGAGGCCTCACAAGCCATGCTAATTCACGGTAATAGTAATCTGAGCCACTTAAAGACCTGCCTTGCCGCCGCGCATAACTTTCATCTTTCAGAAGAGGATGCACATAAAATTTTTAAACAGCAAAAAGAAGTCATTGAGTGCAAATGGGATTCAGTGTGCGATGAGGCTGAACTCAGTAAGATAGATAGAAAACTTCTCTGGGGTCGTCAGTTTTTAAACCCCTATTCGATTGAAGATGAGACCTGATTGGATTGTGAAACTGGCTACGGCTATTAGCAGGGTACGTGTTGGGCTTCGCTCAGTTCAGCCCAAGCTACGGTACTGACCCCATTTTTTGGTATTTTGGGGAGACACATCAAATCATATCACACCGTAGCCCGATGAAATGCTCTCCTCCCTCCTACAAAACGGCGTCGTGATGCCCTTCGGTTATTGCGCCCTACGCTTGCTGATTTATATTGGGAGATTCCAGAACACGCCGAGCCTTGGTATTTTCCGCAGCTTGGGCCACAGGTGTGAAATCTGAATTGGAAAGAAAGGGCTTGTATCACCTAGGCTCAATCCCGGCTAAGCTAGCTTGCTGCTCACTCATTGTGCGGCGACTCTGACCCGGCGGTTCTCAGACTGGAACGCGCTTTTTATAGGCATCATTCAATCAGCCCCCCCTGAGGATCGTTTAGGGTATCAATAACGCCATGTTAGATTTGTCTCCAACACCATAACGCAAAGTTATACGTTATTTATTGAAGATAACGTATAACCCCCAACCTGCCTTAACACAATCAACATTAAACATGAGTCTGTTAACCGTTTGTTTTTACAATATAATAGTTTCACTATTGCTATATAAAACCGCAACTTTGATTCGATTATAGTCATTATTCGAATCATATTCTTCTTGATTATGATTCGAATAAGACCTATATTCAAATCATGACGTACAACTGGCAACAATCTGACTGGCCCAACTTCAGATACGACCTGTCACCGGTTCAGGATACATTGTTTGCCTTCGCCGAGAAGGCAGGGCAAGTTGAGGGTATGGTGAAAAGCCTCCCTGATGATATGCAATCCAATGCCGTACTCGACCTCATGGTTTCGGAGGCAATTAAAACTTCTGAAATCGAAGGAGAGTATCTCAGCCGTGAGGATGTCATGTCCTCCATCAGACATCAGTTAGGCTACGATAATAATCCCGATGCGACGAGAGACCTACGAGCTAAAGGTATCGGAGAGCTTATGGTGGATGTTCGAAACACCTACGCCGAATCTCTCAGTAATGAGACGCTTTTTCGCTGGCACACCATGCTCATGTTGGGGGATCAACGAAATATAGAAGTGGGCACTTGGCGTACACATCAAGAACCTATGCGTGTCATATCCGGCCCTATCGGTCGAACCAAGATTCATTTCGAAGCACCGCCATCCAATCGCATTACGTCCGAGATGGAAGCCTATAATAATTGGTTTAATCGCACGGCGCCAGGTAACGCAGATGAAATAAAAAATCCTGTTGTTCGATCTGCCCTCGCTCATTTGTATTTTGAAAGCATACATCCCTTCGAAGATGGCAATGGCAGAATAGGTCGAGCAATTTCAGAAAAAGCACTGTCACAAGGATTGGGTCGCCCTACTCTATTAAGTCTTTCCGAGACGATCGAAGCCAACAAAAAAGACTATTATCAAGCGTTGAAAACAGGTCAACAATCAAATGAGATTACGAGTTGGATAATTTATTTATCAGACGTCACCTTACAAGCCCAAAAACGGGCAGAAGAGAATATAGATTTCATTCTACGTAAGACAAAATTTTTCAACCACTTTAGCGACCAACTTAATGATCGTCATTTAAAAGCCATTCGTAGAATGTTTGATGCAGGTTTAGAAGGATTTACCGGCGGAATGACACAAAAGAAATATGTTGCCATTACAAAAGCTTCCACTGCCACGGCTACCCGCGATTTAAAACACTTGTCAGATATTGGTGCCTTGAAACAAATTGGCGGAGGAAGGAGTACGCGGTATGAGCTATGCCTTTAAGCCGACATGTTCGGCGCAATGCCTTTCAGTTATTGCGCCCTACGCTTGCTAAACCGGCCAGTAATGCATCCGTAGAATCTCACGCAATGCGTTACCGTGAGCTGATCCAAAACATCGAAAAACAGGGTATTGAGATCAGCGATGCGCAGGCTGCGCTGAAGGAATTGCTGGGCGAGAAAATCCTATTACATCCAATAAATTCAGAATATTACGAGGCAGAAATAGAAAACGGCGGTCTTCTAAGACTCGCCGTTGGTAACGATGGTAGCGGGGGCTGGATTTGAACCAACGACCTTCGGGTTATGAGCCCGACGAGCTACCAGGCTGCTCCACCCCGCATCAGATGGGCGCCATAATAACACGCAAGTAGACGATTTCAAGCACTATTTGTACTTTTGCGGAAATAGTTTAGTATTGCACCATGCGATTTATTCATGAAGTTTTTCCCACCATCGTTTTCTTTGTGGTCTATCAGTTCACTGATTTATTTACTGCCACGTTTGCCTATCTCTCCTCGACTGGCTATCAAGCCTATCTGGACTGGAAAATCAGGCGCAAGATCAGCAAGCTGGTGCTGATCAACCTGTCAGTGCTATCCGTTGTGGCCTTCTCTAGCTTCCTATTTAATGATGAAAACTTTATCAAGTGGCAACCGACTATTGTTAACTGGCTGATTTCTTTGATATTTGCCAGTTATGTCCTGGTTTACGAGCAGACCCTGGTAGAACGCCTCTTTGGTGCCCATTTCCAGCTGAAAGCACAGGACTGGCTCATCATGAACCGACTCTGGTCTGCCTTCTTTTTCACCATAGGCGCGCTAAATCTCTTAGTTGCCAAACATTTTGACAGTAACACATGGGTGAACTTCAAGGTTTTTGGTATGATGGCGCTCTTGGCAGGCTTTTTTCTCCTACAGCGAGTCTATCTGCTAAGAAATTCCCGGCTCCGCCACTGAACTCTCGTGATTCTACGAAGGATATGCCTTGTTATACGCCATAATTGCCAATGATCGTCAGGGAAGCCTGGAGGCGCGTAAGAGTACCCGCCCGGCACACCTGGAACGTCTATCCCAGTTACAGGAAGAAGGCCGGCTGGTTCTGGCCGGGCCTCATCCCATGATTGATGCCAATGACCCGGGACCCAGTGGCTTTTCCGGCAGTTTGATCGTGGCAGAATTCGATTCCCTGGAAGCAGCACAAGAATGGGCCAATCAAGATCCCTATAAGGCGGCGGGTGTCTATGAGTCTGTCACTGTAAAACCATTCAAAAAGGTATTCCCAAGCGCATGAGTACAAACCGGGTCGAACTAATTCACGATACACTCACCAAAGAGTTGGAAGCCGACTCTGTTGAAGTGATCGACGAAAGCCATCTACACGTAGGCCATGCTGGGGCCCGAGATGGAAAAGGACATTTTAAAGTTATTGTTGTGGCACAGTGCTTTGAAGGTAAAAAGCTTTTGCAGCGCCATCAGATGGTTTATCAGGCGCTCGCTGAGGCGATGCAAACAGACATTCATGCATTGAGTATTTCTGCGAAAAGTATAAGCGAGGTCTAAACGTGAGAAAAGTTATCTCTTCGGTATTATTGTTAGCTCTGGTTTCGGCTTCGGCTTTCGCTGAACCTACGCTGGTTACCATCAATGGTAAAGCCATCGATCAGGATCAGTTTGATCTTTATCTACAAAGCAGAACAGGAAATACCACAGCAGATGCTGCGACCCATCAGCAGATCCTGGAGGAATACATCAACAGGGAACTGATTTATCTTGCCGCCCTAAAACAAAATATAGACACACAAAAAGAAACTCGCCTGCGCATTGAAGACCAGAAACGAAATATCGTAACAGGCTCGTTCCTAAACCAGATCGTTGGTGACGCCGACATCAAAGAAGAGCAACTTAAGTCCGTGTACAACGAACAAGTTGTGAAAAATGCTTCACAGGAATATAAAGCTCGCCACATTCTCCTTGAAACGGAAGAGACTGCCAATGAAGTGATTGCCAAGCTAATGAATGGCGAGAGTTTCGAAGAACTGGCAAAGAATTTTTCAATCGGCCCCTCCAAAACGGATGGGGGCGATTTGGGATGGTTTACCCTCATCCAAATGACGCCTGCTTTCTCAGAAGCCGTTGCCAAACTCAATAAGAACACCTACACACAAAGGGCCGTACAAACCGAGTTTGGATGGCATGTCATTAAGCTGGAAGACACCCGTCCGGCTCCGGTGCCTACATTGGAAAATATCAGACCCCAGTTAGTGGAAGCCTTACAGCGTGAACTGATTTCGAACTATATTGAGGATCTACGGGAAGGGGCGCAAATTGTTTACCCAAAGCCCTCGGCCATGGCGAATAACTAGCGTTTTGCGCTGTATTTAAACCGCCTGGCCATCACTTTGTGTATCGGGAGCATCATTTTTCAGGTGTTTGTCCAGCACCTTGTTTAACTGCTCAATATCTATGGGGCGTACCAGGCACTCGTCCACGCCTACGCCTATACAGCGGCTTCGAATATAGCTCTGGTCAGAAGGTGCTACGGCAATCACCAAAGACCGGGACAACTTGTTACTCTTTTCCAGGGCGCGAATCTGAATGGTGGATTCAAAACCATTGATAACCGGCAGGTGCGTATCCACCACAATTACGTTGTAGACTTGCTTTTCCACCGCTTCCATCAATTCAGCGCCATCTTCAACCACGTCGACTTTATACCCCTGTGATTGTAGAAATCGCGTGACCTCAGTGCGTTTTTTGCGATCGTTTTCTGCCAACAAGATAGAAATTGCATCGCTTTGTCTGCTTTCTGCAATACTATAACGAGTAATGAGGTTACGTTTGGTACTGTCTTTCTTCTGTTGCAGGACCAGTTTAATGCAGGTTGACAATTCAGCTCGGTCATAGGGCTTACTGAGATATCCCCAGGCACCGTTGTCCCTCGCTTTTTGTGCGTCACCGCGCTGACCAGACGTGGATAAGAGTATTACGGGAACATCGTCTACTGCCGCCGCAACGATAGTGGATGATTGAACCCAGGATACATACTCCTCTATATCCAAATCTATGACAATAACACTAAACTTTCTGCTTTCTTCTACACCCAATTTCAAGCCGTCTACGACCTGTGTTAACGAACCTACTCCCACGCTGGTCATTTGCATGGCAGCTAACTGCCCTCTCAGGTGGACAACGCTCTGATCCTCTTTCGATACGACTAGTGCCCGATGCCCCTTGGTGGAGACCTCTTCAGTTGACGTTGAGTCGATGACATCAGACATTCTAAATGGCAAATCTAATGAAAAGGTTGAGCCCTCTCCCAGTTTTGACTTGACCGTAATTTTTCCATGCATCAAAGCAGTAAACTTTTTACAAATGGCCAGACCTATGCCGATTCCTCCTCGGGAACGATCGATCCCACTGTTTCCTTGGGAGAATAACTGAAACATCCCTCCCATTTCTTTTTCGTCTATGCCGATTCCAGTATCTGTTACATCAATTTTAATATCAACGCGTCGGTTGTTAACACTGCTTACGTCGACGAAGATAACCACCTCTCCTTTCTCGGTATACTTTATGCCATTATCCACGAGTTGAGTTAGCACTTGTCGCAAACGGGCGGGATCACCTAACAGGCGAGTGGGAACTTTTCCTGACACCATATGGCGCAGTTCTACACTCTTGTTCATAGCACTAACACTATAGTGATCAATAATCTCTTCTACTAAGCGTCTAAGATCAAATTCGATTTCATCCAGCTCAAAATTTTTCGAGTCTGTCTTGATGTAGTCCAGTATATCGTTGAGGATGGTCATTAGATTGGTTGCTGCGGTATAGGCATGATTGACATAGTCTGTTTCAACCGTTTGCAACTTAGATTCTTTTAACAGGCTCAGCATTCCTATTATTCCATTCATGGGCGTTCTTAGCTCATGCCCCATGATAGTAAGAAATTCGGTTTTGGCGTTCTCACCGCGTTGAGCTGCGTTCTTGGCAAATACCAGCTCTCGCTCGAAGGCCTTCCGTTCTGTAACATCTCGCATGATTCCCACGAACTTGTGGTTGTCACCAGACTTTACTTCTGTTAACCCCAATTCAATCGGGATCAGATTTCCGTTTTTGTGTTGAGCCTGAACCTCGCGGCCAATTCCAATAATCGCCTTCTTACCCGTTTTCAGATAACGTTCCACATAATCATCATGCACACGTGAATTCAAATCACCCATAATGGTCTTAACGTTTTTTCCCAGCAACTCATCGGGTGAATAGCCCAACGCTTTCTCTATGGCCGGATTGACGGACTCCACCACACCAAATCGGTCTGTCACTATAACTATATCCAGTATGGAGTCAAAAATAGCCCTGTATTCTGCGATCTTTGCTTGATCGGCGTTGTTTTCTTCATGCTTACGCGAAGTAGAGCGCTTCTCCAGCCATAAAAAAAGCAAAACGACAGCAATACCCAGTGGAGCAATGGAAACGAGCACCTGCGAAAGGTTCGCCTCTTTTTCAAATAGCTTTTCGTGAAGTGCATCACTCAGTTCAGATGCGGCGGGAGTATCCAGAACCCCTTTTGTCATTGAAACCGCACGCAGTTTTTCGAATTTGAGTGTGATATCGGGTGAGCCTAGCCCGAGCTTTTGAAATTGATCTAGTCGGGATTCAATTCTATCCCACACAACAGAGCCATCGAAAGCAGGATTTCTGTTTTCAATATCTTGCGCGATTTCCTTATGAAACTGTTCTATCAGTGTGTGGAATTTTTCAATGCCTTGACTGTGCCAAAACGAATAGCCGGCGACAAATATGATAAATGACAAAAAGAATGCAAAAGGAGCAAAGCTAAGAAGCGTTATATTGCGATCCTGTGAAGAAGAATTCATACTACGGCGCTCTCGCTCCCTTCAACCCCTAAGACCTGGAACCAATGGGTTTTCGCTTAGTTGTTCTGTGTGTATTTGAATTGATCCGACGTGTATCTAGTCGTCGTCTGTAAATTCCTCGAAATCGGCCTCATTCACCTGACCTTTATGCACAACCCGCGTAGAGCCACTACTCCCAACTCGCGGCCCCAATGATCCGCTTGACGGTTTGGGGGGCGTTGCCGAGGACGCCTGGTGAGCACTCGCCACAGGCGTGTGCGCTTTTGTTGAACCGGGCCGTGAAGCAGCCATCGCTGGCTGTGCCTTAACTGCTCTGCCGTCTCCCAGTTTGAAAAAGCCGACAGTCGCCTGCAGATGTTCCGCTTGAGCGCTAAGCTCTTCGGCCGTTGCAGCAAGCTCTTCCGATGCAGCGGCATTGGTTTGCGCTACCTTATCCAGTTGACCCATGGCACCGTTGACCTGTGAAACACCTGAGCTTTGTTCTGCTGAAGCAGCGGTAATTTCCTGTACCAGGTCGGCAGTTTTCAAAATGCTGGGAAGCATTCTTTCCAGCAATTGGCCGGCACGCTCAGCGATATCCACACTGTTACCCGCCAGATCACTAATTTCCTGTGCCGATAACTGACTGCGTTCAGCCAGCTTCCGGACCTCATCCGCCACGACGGCAAACCCTTTGCCGTGCTCACCGGCACGTGCCGCCTCGATGGCCGCGTTGAGTGCGAGAAGATTGGTCTTATAGGCAATATCTTCGATTACTGCAATTTTGTCTGCGATTTCCTTCATGGCCTTAACCGTTTCCTGCACGGCCTCACCACCCTCTTTGGCTTCTACCGATGCCTTGTTGGCCATATCGTCAGTGGTGCGGGAGTTCTCGGCATTTTGATTAATGGACGCACTCATTTCCTCCAGTGAAGCGCTGGTCTCCTCCACACTGGCGGCTTGTTCGGAGGAGCCTTGGCTAAGGGTTTGAGCGGTAGAGCTGACTTGCTCCGAGGCACTGGCCACATTTTCCACCGAGGCGGATACATCAACCATTACTCTATGTATTTTTTCGATAAACCCGTTAAAAGCAACCGCCGTTTGACCGATCTCGTCTCGCCCAAAATCAGGGAGCCGGCGAGTCAAGTCTCCATCCCCCTGGCTCAATTCATCAGCGGCATGAAGCATATGCCCCACGGGCTTGGTAATACTGTTGGAGACAGTCAGACCAAAAATGACTCCAAACACCAGGGCAGAAATGGCAATCCCCATGATCAGGGTGAGCGCCGTTTGTGAATCGGTTTCCGCCGTTACCGCTGCTTCCTTGGTAAATTTCTCTACTTCCGAGAGTAGTTGTTCCACTAGATTCAAGACCTTCTCTTCTTCTTTCTCAACGCGCTCTGCCAGTTCAATGCCTCGGCCGATTTGGTTGGATTCGAAGGCATGAAATACCTCAGCGGTGTGTCTTTCATATTCTACAATATGGTTATCCAGCGTCTTCAGCATAGCCAAAAGTTTTTCGAATTCTTTTTTCTGCTCCTCGTTGTGGACCAACTCCAGATCATGCTCAATGAGTTTTTCCATGCCGCGGATTTCTTCTACCACTATCTTACCCGCTTGTTCGAACTCACGATCGGTCTCCACGAGGAGTTCTTCATAGTGGCGATTGGAATTCTTTTGTTCCCCATAGCGAACGATACGCTCAAACAGGATACCCTGTTCCAACTGATGTTCAGTTATTTTGGTAAGCTTGGTGATCAACGGCATATCAAGCTCCGCGATCCCGGCAATCTCTTTTTCGATGCTGCGCATATTGGTAATGGCAACGACAGCTACCAAAACCATTGAACCGATCAAGCTCCCTAATATCAACATCATCTTTGATCGAATTTTCATGTTTTTCAGTAACACAGCACGCTCCAATCTTTATTTCTCGCTTAGGTCTGTGTTGACAGACATCCAATAAGGTTAGCACCCAATGTAATTAGTGCCTTAACAGTGTTTCGACAGTTTATATACGGTCTTGAGTGTTATTTGTATTCAAACTCCAAGTATGAATACGCGAGTTTTTCCTCACTATACAAACCACACAACATTTCTCTGGAATTTGTGTCGGAAGGTCTATTGAAAACTGAAACATTAATCTATAATAGGTCCACTCCCACCCACCCAAGAGTCAGATAACTAACCCAGTTAACCCGCGATAACTTACTGGTTTGTTTGGGTTTTTTTGCTCTGCTTTAGCTTACAAACCCTTGAATTTAGAGCAAAACAGGCTAGAATGTCTTTCGGGTAAACATGAGGATTTGTGTGGGATGGCGCGACCGAGTGAAAAACGGAATAGGCTGGTATTCGCTGCGAAGGAGCTCATACACAAACACGGATACAAGCAAACTTCCCTTGCAGATATCGCGAAATCCTCTAATGTCCCCTTGGGAAATGTCTATTATTACTTCCGTACCAAACAAGACATTGCACTGGCAGTTGTATCCTTACATCGTGAAGAATTCACACAATCAATAGAAGAGCTGAACGGTAGCACGGAATCACCGCTACAACGAGTCTTTCACTACATCACCGGCTTGTATAAAGATAGAACCATACTGGAACGCCATGGCTGTCCCCTTGCGAAACTCTGTATGGAAGTAGGAAACGACCAGACACCCTTGTCGGAAGCCGTTAAAAAGATTAATCAAGACATCAGAGATTGGTATGTCAAACAATTGGAAGAATGCGGAGTAAAGGATTCGACAATTGTTGCAGATGAAATACTGGTTACCACCCAGGGCGCTGCACTTATATCAGCGACCTTTTCTGACCGAACGATTTTTCAAAATCAGATCGATCGCCTACTGGCGCATCTAAGAGACCTGGTGGGCACTCATCTCGTCTACGAGAAGTGATTCAGACACCAGCTCATTTTTAATTTGCTTGATTGTGTCATAAAAATGATTGCGCCCAGTCACTCGCGAGGCCTGTAAGGAACCCATTAACGCCGCATTGATATACATCGCCTTTGACGCTGAATCACCCTGAAAGGAAAACTCCTGACTTCGCTTTCCATTTTCCAAAATC
>Ga0224501_10004105_pt1 | contig 11493 bp, 7 predicted proteins | sample SF_Oct11_sed_USG_4_FD_169105 | JGI IMG/M metagenome (GOLD analysis project Ga0224501, IMG submission 169105) | Sediment microbial communities from San Francisco Bay, California, United States - SF_Oct11_sed_USGS_8_1 | ecosystem: Environmental > Aquatic > Marine > Sediment | place: USA...
TCTAAAGAACTTGGCCCAAGCTCAAAAGATTCTGGTTTCAAGTCCTAGTCATTCTGAGCATCCACCCTGAGACTGAGCTCCTCATATAATTCTTAGCTCCCACCTGTCCAACAAGTCTCAGGTTTAGACAGGATGGCCCAGTGCCCGAGGTGAAAAAGATGCTATATGATGGTCGCCGAAAGTGGTCAAACCAACAGGAGGCTTTTTTGCTCAATGGCAGGGCGGGAAATTGGGGGGGGGGTTGAAGTTAGGGAGGAGTGGTAAACAGCGACTGGTGATAACCCCTGGCAGCTTGTGAACAGAATTAATGTTGGTTCACAGGAAGTGTCGATCGCAGTATTCTTAATAAGCAGTGGAAGATCAGCTCTCAGGATCACAATTACTTTATTAATTTCTGCGGAACTGGTTTGAGTCCGGAACAGCAGCATTGCGGTGACAGCGAGGAGTTTGGTGTGTGTCAGGTGTCTAAAGCTGACCGTACACAACAGGTGCTTGCTGGAAAGATGACTACCTCGTAAGTACTAAACTAGTTTCTTTCAAACCCAATGGAGTGTTTTAATGTCGGGGAGAACAACCTCCGCAGGACAGGTCAATAAAATAAACAATAAAATGATGCTCGGTTGGCTACCTTCACTATTGGATCATGTCTGAACATCAACTCAAAGAACAAATCGATGTCTCTCCCCTCCCTTTGTTCATTTGGTTACCTTCACGCTCAAACCCGAACCTTAATTTAAGGAACAACTGCCTTCTAAATTGAGCGTTAATTTTTAGCCTCATGGTCATTAAGATGGTTTGTTGGCTGTCTGTCCAGAGTGCATTGAAGTGTTTACCACTTGCACATACCATGTCATGGTAATAATAATAATAAGTATAATTCTGTGCTCGTTTCAGTGCCATAGAAGTGAATGATATGATCATTTTCAACTTCACTGATGGGAAGACGTGTGCCCATGATAGCTTACAGCGGCCACGTAATGTGGTGCTGAGACTGTACTGTTCACCAGACGCTCCGAGCGATGGCGCACCGGAGTTCACCGGTGAGAAGAGTGCCTACTGCACATACGAGATATCCTGGCCCCGACCTGAACTCTGCAAATACTCGGTAAGGGACTCAGACTGCAGCCTTGAGCCGACAGTCAAGTCTGATTGATTCAACTATTGAGTTACCAGCAATCGCAAGAACCCGGGTTTGAACTCCGGTCCTGACCGGCTACCGTTGTGAGTGTGAGCTCCTTTTATCAATCCTATCCCCAAAAACTAACCTCGGTATGAGGTGGACCATTAATACTGACTCGTGCTCCGGGCTAAGCCCTAACTGGTGGAAAACAAGTATCTAACCTGACAGCATCACCATAGCGGTGAAAACAGTATGCAAAAAAAATTAACTGCTTTTCTATTTGTAGACAGTGTGTTCTGTGCAAGGGTCGGTCGGAAATGTCATAGATTTATCGGGTCTGAGTAACTACGGGCCGGGATGGTATCAGACTACCAACCAGCTGGATAGTGATGTTATGGCGGAGTCTGACTTTTATATGAGCATATGTCACCCATTGCCCACGATAAAAGAGGGGCTGTTTTGCCCTCCTGGTGCCGCTGTCTGCAAAGTGAATCGAGACAATTCGGAAATTACTGAGGTGAGTGGTTCAAGTTTAAGTACTTGATGGGGTTAAGCCACAGTCGAGGGCAGACACACTTTCGGAGCTATGTTCCCCATTCTTAATGGGAGGCAACTCTGCATCCATTGCAGCGATAGCGAGTGATCTTTTTCCAAAAAGCCAATATCGGGTATTCGAATTATACAACTAGAATTTTATGATCTAACCTAATGGTCTTTGCCCCCTCATAACATGGAGCAGAACGCGAAATTCAACGTTAGAGGCCATTGCATTCGGGCCGTTATCATTGCATAATAATTAGCACTAATGCTCGCTGACAGAGGTGAAAACCTGCACTCTGAAACCCTGTTTTTATACTTTTGTTGCACATTTTCTCTATTCAGACTTGTGTAACTACAAGTCTGGTATGCACCTGCAAGAGATTTTTCCAAACAAGCCTAGAAATCAATGCAAACACCAACGGCTCTGTGTTAATTTCCTATTTAGAGGTTAATTCTGTTGCGTCGACGGTCTGAAAAGTGCGTCACCGAGGGCTCTAAGTATGCGCAATGGATAGGGCTATATCTTAGCTTCCATTTGAGCTGGGTATTGGGCTCACTAATTCTTCGTGGGCTTCAGAATCTGAAAACAAGTGAAGACACTTTTGGCCATGGTTTAACCCCTTCAAACATCGAGGGAAGGCTGACATGGCCTATCCTTCAAGACCAGTGTTACCCGAGCTAAGGCACTTCAGACATGTTGGCCGCACCTCGTATGGGCTGTTGCTTCTCCTATGAAATGAACATGAAAATATGCCTCAAATCATCTCACCAAATTGCAAATATGTTTACGCCAGATCCACGGACGCTGCTATGGGCGACATATATGCAATATGCCGATTTAATATGCATCTATTTTACAGAGTTTTCTACCTTTTCCATAAAATTGACAGCAAATCCAATGAAACTGATGAGGTTTTATGGTGTCAGAACTCAATATGTCTGCGGGGTCAGCCTTGTAATGTGGACTGAGTTCCACCCATTTATTCATATTGATGATCTGGACACTACAGGCTTGTCATCTCTTTATGTCGTGTACCGTTTGTTCAGTAGTGGGGTTGTTTTACAGGCTCTTGGATACATTGATGGAGCGGCACCCGTTATTGTGCCCCAAGGAGACCAGGATGAGGTGCGTCTTGTCTTCATCTCCCGAACCAAGTGTCCTGCCAACTCCAGCAAGAATATCACCTCCACCATCCGGATTATCTGTGAGGCTGGTCTTACAATGGTAAGGGTGCAATGTCACATTCTCCATCTTTCCCTCATTATGTATGCAAGTAATGTAGAACATTTTCAATAATATTCTCTTGAAAAGTTTTTCACCATCTACATTATAGTATACTCCATTTCACTGAATTTATTTAAAACTAAAAATCATTATAACTGAACTGAACTTATACCAAAATACATTCAGCTGAGTGTTCTCTTTTCAGTTTATTGTCCGATATCGGAGATAGTACAACACCACTGTAGTGGCTTAACGCGTATGGATAGCGATAGTGATTTATTTTGTCCCACTTTTGGGATAATTGGTTGTGAATTTTATGCCAAACATGTTTCCTATGTGATAAAGTTTCTTTTGAGTCTGCTGTTATTTGTCTGAGACCTTCTACAGGTATTGTTCGCTGTCCCTGTCATTTGTGGAAAACCCTATAGAGCACTAATGAATGGTTTAATGTCTTGTAGGGATCTCCAGAGTTATACGAGTATGATAGCTCCGATTGCGAGTATCAGTTTAAATGGCTGACCAATCAGGTGTGCCGACAGAATGAAGATCCTGTAGTGATTGATCCGACGGAGCCCCTCGACTGTAAAATCACGGATTCCAGAACCAAATACAGAATCGACTTATCCCGGCTGAGGGAACACGGAAAATTCGAGGTATGTGTCCTGCTCAGTGTGTTATACAATAGTTTTAAGATTTCCCTAGTAGCTCACTCTAGTTAAGTCTGGTTTTGGATCACTGCTTTATGATTGAGGCCCCAACCGGTGGGTAAAGAATATCATATGGATGTTGAAGTACTATCTTTTCCATCTCGGTTATTGTGTAAAATACAGCCTTCGACCTAGGTCGACTGATGTTCAACCTCACAGGACAAGTCATCAATCACCATGTTATTCGTGAAACCTGTGTTCGACAGTTTAGCTTTTATTATCACATGGGTTTTTTTTGCAGACGGCTGAACAAGATTACAGCATCTCGGTCTGTAATTCTTTATCCAGTTCTCCATGTCCAGCTGGCACAGCCGTGTGCCAAAAGGATGGGTACTCCCACGGACAGGCATCAACCGGGCAGCTGATCATGAACGGGGATGATGTTATTCTGCAGTACAGTAATGGCAAATCTTGCAAAGCCGAGGGTGGTATGTTTGTACCGGTCAGCTGGCGGTCAATTGCACGCAATTTCAGGCCAACTCTCTGGCCCTCCACACTGAACTTCGGGCCTTGTTTATCAAATGGCCCGTGGGTGTTCACTGTTTATTTGTACCATGGCTTGAAATCTGAAACAAGGTTGTCCCGATTGCTGTTTACCAGTGCTAATGAGATTGGAGTACCTAACTAGGTAGTTTGTCCTTATTCGCTTGCCTTCGCTGGCATAAAGGGGATTTGAGAATCAGGTTGCGAGTCATGTTCTGTTTGTAAAATTTTCACTCACCTAGGATCTTTGTTTGTAAATTTACAGAGGACACCACATGGACGACCCAGATAGAGTTTATTTGCGATCCTGCCCAAGGTTTGGGTATTCCCAAGAAGCGCTTCGATCACTCCTCCAGGTAATCATACTGGTTATACACTCTGATCGGATCTTCTCAGTGGCTTTAACCTGTCCTGTCACTGTCCTTGTACACGGATTACAACTGATCATTTATTTCATTCTCCTACTATTATGCCAGGTCGAGTCCTTGTTTTCTTTTGCGGATGTGACTTAGCACTGAACACCATAAGTGAGGATTTATCTCTTCTCCTTCATCATTTCTAGCTGACAGAATAATCTAGTATATCATGGACCAATTCAATGGGATGGACATAAGACATTCTTTGCATTTGTATTTTTACCCATTATGCTTTGTTTTTCAGTTGTATGAGCCGGTTTGAGTGGAGAACGAGTGTGGTCTGTATACCAGACTGCGTATATGAGCACAGTGGCCATGTGTATAACTTCCATCATCTCGCCAATTATAGATCTCACTATACCACCATCTCCGACAACTACAAGTGAGTAAGAACAATTGATAAGTGATGACCTTTAATCTAGGTAGGAATATCCTTTGGCAACTGAGTTGTGTTGGTAATCGACTTTGTTGTTTGCCTTGGCATCTTGGTAACTTGTTTGTCAATATCTTTTCAGTTTCACCATCAACATTTGTTCGGATATCAAGAAGACCAATGAGGATTGCCCTGTTGGAACCAGCGTTTGCATGCAACCAATATCAGGAGGGAAACCCCACGCTCTGGCCCTCTCCTCTACCCAGCGAATACAGACCTGGGGCGAGGAAATAGTGCTCGTCTATTCATCCGCAGACTCGACATTGTGCCCCAGCCTCACTCCCACTGTCTACTTCCGCATGCACTGTAGCAACTCGGTTAATTTGCCTGTCTATCAAGGAGAAAACAACATCAACTGTACCTATACATTCACGGTAAGCTGGGGTTTAGCTCTTCAGTGTGATATTTCTTTCCAAGTAGACCATGAAAAGAATACAAACATTTTTGTGTTATATGTTAGACCTAAAAAAACTTACCCTTTAAGGGAGCGAGCAAACACCAAACATAAAAATTGACGCGTGTTCGAAACCTACTCTTGCATGTTGGACTCCACCATCAGATTTGATTTTCGCTCAGTATGATTTATGCAGCTATGTTGCTGGATAATTCATGATAAGCAGTGGTACCTTTTTACCATGACTTGCCATGGTTGTCATGTCTGATTGGCCCATCTGTTTGTAGTGGAGTCACCCAGTGGCCTGCAGGTCTCATGAAGGTTATAGAGTAGACGTATCATCGGATGGCTTGTTTACTGCCGTGGAGCCCGCCGACATCTTTAGTATCGCGGATGCTTTAAATGCGGTGTAAGCTATCTACTCTCACATTTAGCTGTACATTAGGTCTTCCGGTAGGCATCATTGCGGATATGCAACTGCCCTTCAAGTTGGAAATCAACTGTTCCATCATCAACCTGGAAACCTCCCGAAGTCTCAAACAAATCAGAAAAAATGGTGCCGAGTTTTTATTGACTTCACTGATTCGATACTGAGTAAGATAATAAGAGTCAGTCATGATAGCTCAGTGGAATAGCTCACTGTCTGTCCTCCCTGTGGCCCGGGTTCCATTCTCAGCCATGGCGGAGTATTTCAAGGGATTTTTCCCTGGCGGATCGCACTCTGCCAACCCGTCCTGAGCCAGCGTGACAAAAAATGGCTCAATTTCCCCTCAATGACACCACACAACCCGTGGACAGCGAGGAGGAAGGCCAATGTCCAACCATGAATAGATGATGGCTGAAAGAAAGAAAAACCGAAAAAGATAATGCCCTTTCTCTATGATGGGTAGGTCAATCTGCCAAATCTGTGCGTTTTTGTCTGAATGAGTCTTGGCACTTGTTTCAGGATGACGGATGTGAAGGATTATGAGCATCCTCACTTCCTGTACGAAGTGTCACTGGGAAAACCTATAGATGGACTGCGACCACAGACCGCTTCCTGCGGCCAGAACACTTTGGCCTGCCAGTACGCAGATAATGATCCATCACTGAACCGACCAATAGGAAAACAGGACGGCCAAGCCTACTACTACTGGGGTAATGATCTAGTACTTTCCACAATGGGCAGACTCCATCAGTTCAGATCTGTGCAGCCGGGGTAGAAAGGGAAGATATGCCTGTGCTGTTGAGTCTACAATCCCCCCCCCACCTCCAAGACAGCGTTGGACTCGGCACTGTATATTAAAGAATTGCCCTCTCGTAACACTGGCTATATCTAGTCCTACACGATGGCATACTAATGTTTACGTCTACCAGTTCGAGATTACTAAAAGTGCAGTGTTCAACCACATCACTTGTATTTTATTGTGTAATGTGTTGTTGACTTGTAGGAGATGAGTTGAGGCTGGTTTTACAGTCTGATCATGTCTGTGGCAGATTCCCACAGCACAATGACACAACCCAAATCAACTTCAAGTGCAGTGATTCCAAGTTTGGACCACATGGTGGGTGCACTTAGTCACAACTTAGTTTTTCTGGAGGGTTGCGGAGTTGAGTTTCCGTATACGTAAACAGAAACCAGCCCCGAATTGACCTTATTGGCCCGCAAATGTAGACGCGTTATTGTACAATTGTACGAGATTTCTTTCAAATCCCGTACGACGATACCTAGTGTTTTCCTTGTTTTAGTTAAATCAAATAAGCTTGCGGCAGTTCGCAAACAATCTCCGATGCTATGAACTGATATACCAGACATGTTCATACATTTACGCCCCATTTGCAAAACCGGTAGCATTCTCTAAACGGTTACAGCTCCTATACTATTATCTTGTTCTACTCGCCATGAACCTCGAAGAAACATACCAGGACGTCTTGTCCGAAGTGTTAGGCTACACATCTGACTTTATTCGTTACGATAGCGATGTCCGATGTGACCCAAAATCCATCATGAAAACGAGTCTGTTAATTGAGTTTTCTAAGGAGTGCTCAGATAGTAATCTGCGGTATTTTTTTCAAAGGGCTCTATCATAGAATTCCCTGGGCTCTAAGCTATAGTAACTATAGAAACTCCGAAAATGAGACGGCGACCTCATTTTGATCGTTGTAGTCGCTGGATTCTCATCATTTCTCGGAGGGTTTCGTTGGCCGTTGCGCTGGAACTTAGTATCTTAACCTCTCTATACATTACGGTTACGTTGGGACAACGGTTGGAGCTAATCATTTTGGCATACCGTTCGCATCTTAACCTCTATTATTTATTTTACAGGCAATCTAAGAATGATTTCTGAATCACATAGCTGTCAGTATTCCTTCGAGTGGGAGTTACCCTCTCTGTGCAATCCGGTACAAAAAGCTCCATCCAACAACAGTCCAGCCAAACGTGGTCTCTCCACCGGAGTTGTGGCCGCTATAGTGATTGCCATATTAGTGGCTGTAATTGTTACCATTGGTATAGTTTATATGAGACTGAGGAAACGTCGAGCTTGGCCCGGCACATACGGATACTCAGAACTAGCATCAGATAATGACTCCACCTTACTCATAGCCCCGGGCCATCGTGGTAGAAAATATGACGATGACGATGATGATGACATGCTTATCTGATAATGCTCAATAGAAATCTCTCAACCTTTAAAAAGGAACTCACTAGCTAACTCTGTCCATTGATTGTCAATCTACCCATGGTTACCTCGTGGGAATGCAAACGGTTCCGTGAACGTCTGCCCCGTAATATGAATGGGTGATGAGTAGGAAGCATTCCAACATAGACTACTATTAATAAATATATGCAAGCTTCATTGTGGCAGTGAAAATAACGCCTATGGAAACCTGTTAATAACGTTTCTTGGGTTTTATTGAATGGTGCTGAGTCACTTGACTTTATATCAAGTTCATAATAACTATAATGTGCACTATTGTTTCCTCATCTGTATTACCATATTTATAATAAATTTATTTAACTGTACACACACGGTTATGGAGCTTGAGACATTTCAATTCAGTAGCAGTTGTGAAAAAATGTTCTATCGTCAACAAATCGATACAATGTGATAGACAGGTGAATGGACGGATGTGAATGATATATTCTCTCTTTGGCAATCAGTTCCGCGCAATCTGCACCATCAAGATTTATTCGCCCACTTTACGTGCCATCAGAACATGACCGAGGTAGTGCTAGCGGTGTGCTTTATGTTCATTTAGAACCCGGATCTGGATTATTGTCTTCCTCCAGGTCGAATGCCTGTTTGTTCAAAACAACAAGTTACACACATTAGCCATCAAGCCAATAGAGATGTGATTGATGCTGGCGCTCAGGCCAATGAGTTTATACAGTTCCAAGTTAGATCAATCCGTTTGCTAAGGTGAAAGAATTGTTTCTTTTAACATTGGGCTGTGTAAACCACTACCACGTACGACAACTTCTGGGGTGCTGACTGGGGATAAGTGCTTACTGCACTAACGTCTTGAAGGGTATAAGTTTACAGATGCAAACACCATGGGCTTGTTCTACTTTCTGAATTTGTGCTGAAATGAAATAGGCGATTGGGATTTCAGTTATTAAACTCAGTCTTCCAGTCAGAGGCCAAAGCGAAAGAGGTTCCTCCCTTTCCCCGACTATAGCGCAATCTCAGAAATTAGCGTGGATATCACGAGATACAGTGAAATTGAGATAAGAACTAAAATAAATAACCAACGCATTGTTTCACAACTTACCTCTAACTCACTCATGATCTGATCCACAAAATCAACTTCACCACTCTGTTTATATTTCACTGCGGCTTCTATGGCTTCTCTGAACATCTATAAAAATAGGCAAGCTGCATGGAACTGTATGATAAATAGCAACGCTGTATGCAACTGTATGATAAATAGCTTCGCTGTATGCAACTGTATGATAAATAGCAACGCTGTATGGAACTGTATGATAAATAGCAACGCTGTATGGAACAGTATGATAAAGAGCAACGCTCTATGCAACTGTACGATAAATAGCAACGTTGTATGCAACTGTATGATAAATAGCAACGCTGTATGCAGCTGTATGATAAATAGCAACGCTGTATGCAATTGTATGATAAATAGCTTCGCTGTATGCAACTGTATGATGAATAGCAACGCTGTATGGAACTGTATGATAAATAGCAACGCTGTATGGAACTGTATGATAAATAGCAACGCTGTATGGAACAGTATGATAAAGAGCAACGCTGTATGCAACTGTACGATAAATAGCAACGCTGTATGCAACTGTATGATAAATAGCAACGCTGTATGCAGCTGTATGATAAATAGCAACGCTGTATGCAACTGCATGATAAATAGCAATGCTGTATGCAACTGTATGATAAATAGCAACGCTGTATGGAACTGTATGATAAACAGCAACGCTGTATGGAATTGTATGATAAATAGCAACGCTGTATGCAACTGTATGATAAATGATTTTTGATCATCTTACATAGCAAACGTAATATCCAAGGTAAATATTGGGCAGAGCCCAACGCATGCCCTAGGCCAGTAGGAGATGGAAAATCTGAGGAGAGGTCACACTTAGAGTTGGAGCCTGACGTGATAAAGACTTGAACCCAGAATGATTGATCATAACCCAGGCATTCTTGCCACAGAACAACTAAGCCATTCACTTCAGTTTCATGAAGCAAGATCTGAACCATAGGGTGGGCACGTCATCAGAATAGAAATAATGTCAGTTTGGCAAGTTAGACGAGTGAGGTAAAGCAGAGTTGGAAGTTATGGACTAGTGGTTAGATTGTCTGAGAGGCGCTGAATTGACAAAATTGGAGCTTCTAGCATAAGAAGCACAGAATAGGAAGCCTTCCAGCTTTCTCGGCTTTCCCAGTGCTCAACTTCCCATCACTGAGAAAGCTGTTTTCGACAGAGAAAGCTTTCGCCTGAAAAATTGTAACCTAAATTTGAAGTGGGCCGAAATGCATTTAAAACTTTTCTTTCGGAAAAAATCGCACTCAATTTTCAAAAATAACAAATAATTCATTCACACCCTTCTGAACACGCCAAGGTAGCAGCGGTTTTCTCGGGTATGGCCATTAGCACCAAACATGTTGCGATTAAGGGGATACATTTTCCCTACCTTGACTACATTGGTGCCATCACTAGCGGAGACGTAATAGAAGGGCATGTTATTTTTCGATGGAAATCCAAATGCTTTCTTCGTTATGCTATAATCAACTACAAAAGACAGGCATGGTTACACCGCTGTGAAATTGTGGGCTTGGTTGATATCAGATTGGGCTGGATGATCCACTGGGCTTCAAACTAGAGGTTCCTGGTTCATTCCGGGTTTGGGTCCTGGCTTGTTTTCCCCTTATTACAACTACAATTGAGACTGCAACTCAAAATCAAAGCATGTTTATGTAAAATCCATTAGCCTGTATCGCAAGTGTGTACCCACTGTAGTATTCATACTAGCAAAATTGCTCTGTTAGTTGACCAAATCCAAAGCGCATAGACTAATCTGATCCTATTGCTATCTCAGGGCAAAACTTGTGCATTGTCTTTTACACCGCTATCAGATTTACCGCCTTGGGCAAAGTGCAAAAGAGTATTAGCCGAGGACACCTACCATCTATTTTATTTGCAGCACACAGACAAGGGATATTTGGTCGGTATTCTCGTAGTTCTTTGTACCATTGCGGAAGATTTCTATACGTGACTTTTCTTGTGACGTCAAAAACCTATAACAAACACAAATTTCAGACAGCTGTCTATAAAACATTTGCAAACAAACAAGTTGTTCAAGTCAAAATTGAGTTGACTTCATGTCTACACATATACCTAGAGCCGGTGAACCATATTGAATACAACTTATAGACTGTGAATGTGCACAGATGAGGAGATACTTACGACAATGCATGCGTGTGCCTGATGGTAATAAGATGGGTGCATCGAATTGAAGCGTTCTTGACCAGCAGTATCCCAAAAATCTAAAAGAGGGAATCTCCATAACTTCTTGATTCAATTCTTCACACTTCATATATTTCTCGGATTTAATGGATAGCAGCGCAGTGAGCTTAGGACAGAGGTTCCTTGCTCAACTACTAGTTCGCGCACCACTTTGTTCTTCACCTTTGCTGTCCGACTTGAATTGAGACATAAATGA
>Ga0224501_10004106_pt1 | contig 11492 bp, 12 predicted proteins | sample SF_Oct11_sed_USG_4_FD_169105 | JGI IMG/M metagenome (GOLD analysis project Ga0224501, IMG submission 169105) | Sediment microbial communities from San Francisco Bay, California, United States - SF_Oct11_sed_USGS_8_1 | ecosystem: Environmental > Aquatic > Marine > Sediment | place: USA...
ATGTTATCGGGGTCGTTGTTGCGCGTGGCAATAAGGGAGATCTTAGTCTTTTTTCATTTTCAAATCTTCGATGAACGCTGAGATGTCATCAACCAGGGCCTCGACCATCTGCCTTCCTTTTTCTTCTGTGGCTTTCGTTGGGTCGCCGAGGGAGCCGATCTCTGTGATCTCGTGGAAGTCCCTCGCCGTGGAGATCTTCCCGCGGTACTTGACATCGAAATCGGTCCACGCCTTGGGCTGACTCCATTTCTGGGCCTTCTCGGGGAGAACCCTCTGCCCGAGGTAGAGGGCGATGCTCGTCTCCAACTCGCAAGCGTGGCCCCCGCCCTCCTGTTCGATTATCTTGAGGGATTCGGAGCCGAACCCCCCCTCCATCGGAAAGGCCAGAACAGAGTAGACGACCCGTCCGGTCTCCTCCCTGATCTCCCTCAGGGCCTGGGATATGGCGTTCGTGTTCCCTCCGTGCCCATTCAAGATCACTATCTTCTTGAAGCCGTGGTGTAGAAGGCTCTTGCAGACCTCTTTGTAGACATTCACCAGGGTCTCGAAGCTCATGGTGATTGATCCGGGGAACCTCATGTGGTGTATCGAGAACCCGAAGGGCATCGGGGGCGCGACGAGGACGCCTGTCTTCTCGGCGACCCTAATCGCTATCTCGTGGGCGGTGAAGGCATCGTTGTCCTCCGCCAGGTGTTTCCCGTGTTGCTCCGTTGAACCAGTCGGGAACAGGACGACGTCGTTCTTCTCAAGGTACTCCTGCACCTCAGGCCACGTGAGCTTGAACATCCTCGTTTCCATACGGCACACCACCTAGAGTATGGCAAAAGGATGGTAAAGACTTTATGCCCTTTACCTTTTTCCATGCCGGACGAGGACATCGCCTGTGGCTAGTAGACATTACTCCTAGAATCCAAGGTGCCTTTTAGATATCTAAGCTAGAAAGAAAAGAGGGATGTTCTATCCTGCTGATAGTTTCTTACCGAGGCCGGACTTCTCGAAGAAGACCGCCGCCAGTAGGCAGATTATCGCCGAGGCGATGGTATATGGCTGCTTCCAGACAGGGGTTGTTAAGCGCTCCATGTATCCGACAAAGAGCCCGAGCCTCCCCATGAAGGTCTGGGCGAATATCGCTCCGAAGCCGATGTACATGAGGTACTCCCCGAGCTTGGACGTCATCAGAAGGGGGCCTGTTACTTCTAATGTGTACAGGAAAAACGTCAGTATCGAGATGACGGAGACAGCGATCGTCACCTGATAAAGGAAATCCTTAGGAACACCCGTCCAAAGCTTTATGATGGTCGCGTTGATCTGCACAAGAAAATCGGTGAATATGATCGTTCTCAGCGACAGGGCCAGCTGCACGCCGACGGTGAAGGCCAGTGGCACCCTGGAGATGTAGCTGTACTTGGGGTGGACCCTGAAGAGCATCATGAGGCCCAGTATGATGGAGGCGAATAGGATTATGTCGCCTGCCTGGATGTTGACGATCGCCGTCGTGTAGATGTACCACACGGCCCAGGTCACGCTGACACCGGTCCCCGCAGCAAGGTATGAGAACTCCGCCCAAGACCTAAGCGGATTCTCCTTTCCGTAGAGGGTCGTGTACATACAGAAGGATATGAAGATCCCGACCAAGGTCACCGAGTATTCGAACCATTCAACTACCATTCTTTCATCCTCCTACCTGATTCCCGTCCTGTCCCTGTATCTCGTGCGCCTCGCCCACCCATAGTGGCCGATGTTGCCTATGATGATGAAAATTATCAGCATGTAGTGGCCGAACGTGAAGGCGTCCATCGACTTCAGTCCGGGGCCAGGCGCGCCGATGAGGTACTCGAGCTCGGCTCCGCCTCTCGTGCTGGCTAATAAACCAGTGTACAGACCAGCGTCGAGGTTGGCTAAAGCGCCAGGAATTGAGACCCCGATGCAGTTAACTACCATCGGTGTCCCATAGGTCAACACCATGTGCCTCACCTCAAAGGTCGTCGCCAACCCCGTCGTGTAGTCGTTGATCATCGCGAAGTCCCCGGCATTCGTGATCTGGTCGAGGAAGGTGCCTTCGATCGGATTTCCCTTCCAATCTTGTCTTACCACGCCGTGGAAGTCCTGGGCCAGCGCGGCGACGGCCGCCTCGTTCGGCAGGATGTAGCCCAGGATTATGTAGTCATCGAGCTCCCTGTAGTCGTACTCCTGCATGACCGATCTGAGCTCCGAGAAGACGACATCTGGGATGGCTACCCCCTCGAAGTGTCCGAAGGCTATGCAGAGCTTCACGCCTTTCTCGATGAATATTCTGTGGGTCGCCAGGACCCCTGGTTTGAGCTCCATGTAGCCGCTGAACTCCATGTTCCAGGAGTCGAAGACTATGTCTCCTTCCTTCAAACTGTTGATCTGGTCATAGTAGTCTCTTGTCAACTCGCTGACGGTTATCGGCATACCGACGGGCCTCATCAACGGGTATAATACCACAATGAATAGAATGACGTAGATCCACCTCTTGTCGTAGGTGGCCATCCACCTGAACAAGTCGAATCCTTCTTCTTTAGTCATCTTCGTCACTCCTCTCCGAAGCCTAGGAAGGCTACCTCTTTGCCCGTCAACATCCGCACTCCCAGTACGATGGCGCCTATACAGACGCTTATAGAGAACATTCGGGAAACCGACATGCCGAATGTTTTTGTCAAATAGTCCGCCGCTGGTTCAAATCCGGGGAAAAAGGCACCGGTCAGAGGAGCCTGGTACAGTAGGACAACGAAGCCCGCTATGAGCAGTAGGGCTGCATGGGGGCTCCTCGCCCTGAAGGCCCTCGCTCCGGCCGAAGCCATGTAGAACGCCAGTATTCCATAGATCACGGAGCTTAGGGGGGTGACCACTGCCTGCAGTAGCCACTGGTATCCAGTTGAATCCTGTCCCAACACGATGCCGTTGAACACCATGAACGCCATCAGCAGGAGGAGGTAGATGTGATACGCCCACCCCCTCCTCTTCTCACGGATGAACCGCCCGCTTCGCTTCCACTGAGAATAGACTGCGATGGCTATCGTGAAGGCGTTAGTCACTGCGGCGATTATCATGAGCTTTGTCGTCAACCACTCCAGCTGTGGGATGTTTATGAAGTAGGGGACGAAGACGATCAGGAAGAATAATCCCAGTATCGAGAGCTGGACGCTCCGACTTTTGAAGAATGTCGCCATTCAAAGCCACCTCATGACGAAATGAGCCTTTTAATGAAGTCGCTGCCGATGTTGATCGCGATCAGGCCCAAGATCATCAGGCCTATGGCAATAAACTTGTAGATGTCCTGAACTCGTATACTCGCCAACTGTGAGGGGTCTCTTGAAAGATAGGCCCCGGCAGCCGGCTGCTCCTCTCCCAGCATTACGTAGTCGGAGGCGCATGCTAGCGCGGCCATGTTGGATGTGTAGCATCCAGCTGTAATGGTGATCGAACCGACCGCGTTCGACATCTCAGCGATGTTCATCGCCTCGGACCAATGGGACCCGGTCATGATGGTGGTCCCAGGTCTCTCCCTGACGAGTATCCCTACGTACCCTGGCGTGTAGGCGTATTGTTCGCCGCTCAGGAAGGGCATGTCCTCCTCGGAGAAATTCTCTGACTTTCCAGCCACCGTATACGCGTTCCTGACGAGGTCAACGGCTGCTTCTCGCACAATGTAAGAATCACTGCTGCCCCCTGTCGGCACTATGAGCCTGGTGTCCGTCTCCGCGCAGAGTTTCGCTACGTACCCCAGTATGCTCAGCCCCGCTATCGTCCAATACTCAAAACCTCCACAGCCGAAGGAGCAGACAACGGGTTTCCCCATCTCCGTCGATCTTCCCACTGCGTCCTCGATGGCGTCTAGTGCTGGAACTCTTCGGATATAGGGAGACTTCGCTTGGCCCATGTAATAGATCGCAAGGACGAATATCAGGATGACTAACAGAAAACCAATAGTCCTTCCAGTGATGAGTCCTGGAAATGTAAATAATGGTTCTACCATTTCTGTCAACTCTCCTTTTTTTTTCCGAATACTGATCATATCTATTATTATAATAGATTAACGGTACACAATTTTGTTTATTTGATAAGTATAAAGAAAATTAGGGGATTTCAGAAAAGCAGATCCTGAAATAATCCTTACACGAAAAAAGTGAATTTAAAAATACAAATATAGGAGAACTAACATCCAACAGCTGTAAAAGTCTAAAATCAACTCTTTAACTTTCTATCCCACCAATTTCTAAACATGCTGAATAAATTACCCTTCCCATTGGCTTTTGTCTTCGTCGACAGCTGCTCTCCAGGAACACTCACGGTTCTTCTGATCACAGATGCGTCAATGTTAAGACCAAGCATTTTATTCAGCACCTCGATAATCGAGGTTATCCCTCTCCAGTTTGGGCTCCCGATTCTCGTAGTAGGGGCCAAGAGCCCGGTCCATGGAACGTTTTGTTCCTGACATATCTCCAGCAACCCTGCGTTCATCCCCGTCACGGCACCTCCCCTCAGCGGCATCACGCCGTATTGGCCGAGTTCCAGCAATCTCTTTTCGTTAATGGAGAACCCTATTATCCTCCCCTCCAGCGTCTCATCGGGCACCGGCAGACCGTCGAGTACGACGATCTCCTTGACACGCTTCCCGTTTAGCCAGCCCATGAGGCTCCTGGACACGATCCTGTGATGCTCCATTGGGATCGGTTGATTATCCACAATGATCAATAGATCCCCATCTTCGTTCGCGTGGATACGGAAGGGGGGCCTGAAGTTTTGCCCCATCATGACCAGCATTGGGGGAATGAACTCTGAGCTGACGTGCCCGACCTCCCTCAACTTCAGACTGTCTATTATGAACATCGCGGTGGTCTCGCCGACATAGCCAGGTCCGGGGAAACCAGTTATGACAGTGGGCTCGTCCCACTCGACGGCCTCTTTCTCGACTATATTAATCGTAGAATTGCCCCCCTACTCTCCATTACCTATCCATCCTCGTATCGATCACCACCCTTATAACGTTACGACGCCCTCAAGCGAAATCTCCAAACCGATCGAGGGATCCCCTCATGCCATGATTGAAATTAGGCATTAAGCCTCGCCTAGTTCCCTTTTGGATTACCCCATTTCCAACGTGTCTTCTCCCTTAACCTCCCCGACCTCCTCTTTCCTCTCTTCGAGAATCTCCTTCGCGACCTGCCTTCCGATCGCCCTTTTAATCCTGAAGGAAGCGTATCCCACCGCCACGACTGCCACGTTAAGGAGGGCCAAATACATGAGGTTCGTGTCCTTGAGGAATCCTACGAAATACGCCATGTCCGTCAATAACATACCGATCATCAAGACGTCGAAGAGGGAGAGGAGGATCCTCTCGTTTCTGGTTAACCTCGAGCGGGTCAACCTCTGGAATTCTTCCTTCCTTTTCCCTCGCTCCTCGTCTGAGTCTCCCATTCCAGTCACTCTCACGTATCTGAGCCATAATGAAATTTTTTTTATCCGTTCACTCGCTTCTTAAGCCCCAATTTACTGAAATCATTCCTTCTCTTTCTTTTTCTTACCTTTTTGCTCTTCCTCCAGTTCTTCGATCCTGTCCATCAGGCGCTTTAGGTTCTCCCTCCTCCGGAACAGGGCAGTCACTTTTTCGACCCCGAAAAACTCGAGGTAGGGTCCTAGTATGGTCATGCCGAGCTCCGCTCCTAGCCGGGTTATCGGGCTCAGGGTTTCGAGAGTTATTTGAGCAATCAACCCCAATTTGCGTTTCACGATATGTTGGGCCATCTTCTCGATGAGCTCGTCCTCTTCCTCTGGGGGTAGGTCATCCCAATAGTTCCACGTGGATGTGCTAGTATTTTTCGAGCCCAATTCGATTCCCAGATGATCATGCCTCTGAATGTCTTTTAAGGTTACTTGATGCCCCGACGACCGTCTCTCTAAAGAGAATGCCTTGACACAGCAACAAAGAAGGTTCTTTACCATAATAGACTTTGAACTCTCATCCCTGAATTGGCCTCCTTTAGCCTCTTAAAAGAAACGTTTTTTGATATCCCCCTTTCATCAATATGAGAATGGGAACTGGGAGCAGCCGCAATGACTCAAACCAGGATGCCACTTGAAGATATGGAGTATATACTCGCAACGGATGTCGGGAGCACCACAACGAAGGCCAGATTCTTCAAGAAACTCGACGACAATGAGTGGCACTACATAGTCAGTGGGGAGACACCTACAACCGTTGAGGCCCCCTACGAAGACGTGACCATGGGCGTCAAGAACGCTGTGAAAGAGGTTGAGGAGCTGACCGGTCACAAGATTCTTGACGAACAAGGTGAGGGCATAATGGTCCCCTTCGACGGAGAGAAGGGGGTCGACCTTTACTGTACGACGAGCAGCGCAGGCGGGGGGCTCCAGATGATGGTTACCGGAGTCATCAAAAGGATGACCGGGGAGAGCGCCAACAGGGCAGCCCTCGGCGCCGGTGCGATTGTAATGGAGGTCTTCGCGACAAACGACAAGAAGCCCCCTTACAGAAAGATCCAGCAGATCCGGAGCCTCAGGCCAGACATGATCCTCATGGCCGGGGGCACCGACGGCGGCACCGTAGATCATGTGGTCTCGATGGCTGAGCTCATAAAAGCCGCCGATCCAAAACCAAGACTCGGTACAATGTACAATCTGCCGATCGTGTACGCAGGTAACAGAGAGGCCTCACGCCTTATGATGAACATCCTCGGGAAGGAGTTCGCCCTCAACTGCATAGAGAACATAAGGCCGCTGCTCGAGGTCGAGAACACGGAGCCTGCCAGACGGGCAATTCATGAGCTCTTCATGGAGCACGTGATGTCCCACGCGCCCGGCTACGACAGGCTGATGAAGTGGACGGATGTCGACATCATGCCAACGCCGGCCGGGGAAGGCATGGCCATGCAGCTCATCGCAGACAGAACCAACAAGAACGTCTTAGGCGTGGGTCTCGGAGGGGCTACGACCAATGTCTACTCTATCTTTGACGGGAGGTTCGTCAGGAGCGTCAGCGCGAACCTGGGTATGAGCTATAGCATATGCAACGTGCTGAAGGAGGCCGGGATAAAGAACATAATTAGATGGCTGCCCCTCGATCTAGAAGAGTACGACGTTAGGAACCGGCTCAGGAACAAGATGATCCGGCCAACGACGATCCCCCAGACCCTCGAGGAACTCGTCATCGAGCAGGCCGTGGCTCGTGAGGCATTGAGGCTCGGGCTTGAGCACCACAAGACGATCGCAACGACCCTCCACGGCGCCAGGGGGGAGGTGGCCTTCCTGAGGGGAATAACCACCCAGGCCGTGGCGGAGACGTACCTAGACATGATGAAGATTCCAATCATCGCGGGAACAGGGGGTCTTCTGTCTCATGCGCCGAGGAGGGTCCAGTCGATGATGATCTTGAACGACGCCTTCCAACCCGAGGGCGTCACGATGATGTTTCAGGACAGTGTCTTCATGATGCCGCATCTCGGGGTCGTCTCCACGGTGCATCCTGAGGCCGCATGGCAGGTGTTCGACAGGGACTGTCTGGTTCGGTTGGGTTCCATAATAGCCCCCAGGGGCAAAGTGGAGGCTGACGAGACGGTGATGGAAGTCGAACTTGAGATGCAGGATGGAGAAACCATTAGACACAGTCTCAGAGGGGGCGAGGTCGTGAGGGCGGATCTGCCTGAGAGAGGAAAAGGGGAGGCCAGCATACGACCTGGCAAGGAGTTCGATATAGGCGCGGGTAAGGGCAGGGAGCTCAGCGTAACCGTGGAGGGCGGAGTCGTCGGAATTATACTGGATGCGAGAGGGCGACCCTTCTCTCTCCCGGAGGAGAAGTCTCAGAGACAAGCGAAGATCAGGGAGTGGATAAAGTCCCTGAAAATGTATCCTGAGAACGTGCTCGATGAGGGGCGAAGGTCATGACCGGAGGCGAGGAAAGAGATAAGGTGGCCAAGGAAGCTCACGCCTACACCCCTGGACTCAAAATAAAGGAGAAGATGAAGACTCGAAAAGTCAGGAGGCTACCCATACCCGGAAAGGTTCTGGTAAATCTGGGCGACAGAGTCGATTTTCTTACACCGGTCGCAGAGACGATGGTGCCGGGTGAGCCCACGGTGATAAACGCTGCGGCGCTCCTAGGAATCGAGAGGGGCACCCTGATGGATTACATGCAGGTGAAAGAGGCGGACAAAATAAAGGAGGGCGAGAGGCTCGCAGGTTTTAACGCCTTCTTCGGACTCTGGAAGAACTGGGTTACTTCGCCCATAGATGGTTACGTCGAGACGGTCTCCCCCGTAAGCGGCCAAATAATAGTGAGGGAAGAACCGACCCCAGTAACAATCCACTCCTACATCTCCGGCGAAGTAGTCAAGATCCTAGAAAACGAAGGAGCCGTCATAGAGACGGAAGCAGCATTTGTGCAGGGCATCTTTGGGATAGGAGGGGAAGCCCATGGAGAACTGAAGGTCATCTCCAACGATCCTGATGAGAGGATAAAGGCGAATAACATAACGGACGACTGCAAGGGGAAAATAATCGTGGGCGGATCCCTATTCGAGAGAGAGGCTCTTCACAAAGCCGTTGAGATCGGGGTCAAGGGCATCGTAACAGGTGGCATCATCGATGTCGACCTTGAGGACCTTTTGGGGTATGAGATCGGCGTCGCTATTACGGGTGAGGAGGAGATAGGGACCACTATCATTGTGACCGAGGGATTCGGAGCAATGACTATGAACCTCAGGACGCTGGAGCTGATGAAGAAGTTCGAGGGGGAGATGGCCGCCATTAACGGCGCCACTCAGATCAGAGCGGGCGTCCTGAGACCTGAAATCATAGTCCCTCACAGTCGACGGGTTGAGATCGCTGCCGACTACGAACTTGCCAGCGGCATGAAGCCGGGCACGAGGGTGAGGATCATAAGGAAGCCGTATTTCGGGGCATTGGGAACCGTTGTCAGCCTACCCGTCGAACTCAAATTCGTGGAGTCAGAGTCGTCTGTACGGGTCATCGAAGTAGAGCTTGAGAACGGCGATAGGGTCATCGTCCCGAGGGCTAACGTCGAAATAATTGAGACATGAGCACAAGAATATATCTCAATAAATGATGCCGAAAAATCCCGAGAAAAAAGGGATGTGGATTCGACTTCGCTCTCATCTCTCAGTTGTTATTGTGTATTTGCATCCTAGGGGTTCAAGAGCTTGGTCGATCTTCTTGATCAGGTCGTTGAGCTGTTCCATGTTTGGCTCGGTGAACCACTCGAAGTAGAAGTCGTACTGGCCAACGCTCTCTCCGGATCTGCTGATAATAGTGTCGCAACGTTCCCTGGATATTCTCGTGGGTATCGAGGTGAAGTAATCATTCACTATGTCATGATCTCTGGCTCGATCATACAATGAGGGCAGTTTCTGCTCGATCAAAGTATCCATGATGCAGATCTGGGGAGTGTTGACCGCGATCTTCTCCAGCGTCCTCAAAGCCTTCAACACTGGTGGCCCGTAGATTTTTACATAGCTTTTCATTTCGACAACACACCTGAGTTGAAACATTGAGCGAAATCTAAAAACGTTTTCTTTCGTGAACGCTGATGTATAAACGGTGCGTTCCATGTTGAACGCTCTGTAATTCCCATTTTTCGCATAGTTTGTCTTTTATATTGTCCACAAAACAGGTCGCTTTCAAGCGGATATGGCTGAGCATATTAAAATAATAATCCCGATCATATCGCTCTGTAGAGAGATTCCAAGGTTAATGGTGAGAAGAATTATGAAGGCGATTAAAGGTGGCTTCCTCATCGACGCAAACGGAGTCAGGCAGAAACCCGTAGTCCTATTTGAAGGCGAAAGGATAGTTGAAGTTGGCTCAACCGGGAGCGTCTCCATCCCATCGGATGCCGAAGTGATCGACGCCAGGGACTTTTTTCTGATGCCTGGGTTGGTCGACTGCCACGTCCACTTCACCGGCTCGGACGTAGGTGGCCCCATCAACTTCAGGGAGAGCTACGAGAACCGCCTCATCAGGGCGGCCGTGCACCAAACAAAGCAGCTCTTGGACGCGGGTTTCACCTCGGTGATGGACGCCGGGGGCCTTATTGGCCTTCACGTGAGGAACGCCGTGAACGAGGGGATCGTCTCCGGACCCAGGGTGGTGGCGGCCGGCAGGTACATGTCGGTCACTGGTGGTCACGGGGACACGCACTACCTTCCAATGGAGTGGGTCAAGGAGGGGAGGCCGTTTGGCTGGGGCATGGACGGCAGGATCGCAGACGGTGTAGACGAGTGCATTCGGGCTGTCAGGGAGCAGCTTAGGGAGGGCGTCGACTTCATCAAGATCTGCACTAGCGGAGGAGGGGGCAGCCTCAGGGACCCGCCCAACATCCCCGAGTACACTCTCGAGGAGTTAGAGGCGATGGTGCACATCGCCCACAGCTGGGGCCGCAGAGTTATGGTCCACTGCTACAACCCAGAGGGAATAAAAAGATCCGTAACTGCGGGCGCAGACATAGTGGCCCACGGAAACATGGCCGACGAGGCCTCCATCAGGCTCATGAAGGAGCATGGGACCATCGTCGTCCCGACCATGTCAGTCTACCACAGGATGGCGCAGCTCAGAGCTCAGGAGGGCTCCACGCAACCTTCAAAAGACAGGGTCAGGAGCATGTACTCAACCCTCTTCGAGGACGTCAAACGGCTCCACGACGGGGGGCTCACTCTCGCCGCTGGGACGGACACCATGGGCGGCACCCTCCCCTTCGGAGGGAACGCCCTCGAGCTGGAGCTCTACGTCGAAAGGGTCGGTCTTAATCCACTCGAGGCAATCAAGATCGGCACTTTGAATGGCGCAAGGGCCATGGGGCTCGAGGGCAGCCTAGGGACGCTCGAAGCCGGAAAGCTGGCGGACATAATAGCCGTCGGAGAGAGCCCACTAGAGAACATCAATAGTCTGCAGGAAAAGGGCAATATCAAATTGGTGATAAAAGACGGAGAGGTCTTAAAGAACATCCTCTAGATGTGGATCACACTCTACAATTTTTTCTGGCTGGCACAGCCATAAAAACGACCCATGGAGTGGGGTATTCCTGAAAGCGTGACTTCACCAGCGATTTCTATTTTGGCCAAAACAGTCGAACGATTGTAGGATTGAGCTGATCTTCAACCTTATCTGATCCACGCTGTTGATAGTTATCGGGACGAGAAAATACTACGGAGTGGTAGAAAGCCTTCCGGAGATCTCGACCCACTTTTCGTACCCCAGCTTCGGGGCCCCGTCCCTTCGTATCAGGCCCGTGTGGTCGTCTACGTTCAGGTCGTGGAGCCAGGGCCACATGAGCAGCTCCAGATCCACGCCCTGGTCAAGGGTCAGCTCCCCGGTCAGTAGCTCCAGGAAGTCGACCTGGGCCTGCTCTCCGCCGAAGGCTTCCATACTGGGCCATGCTATCTCACTGAACCCAAGGGGTTTACCCGGCATCCGGGAGGCCACTGAGGAGTAGTAGT
>Ga0224501_10004107_pt1 | contig 11490 bp, 16 predicted proteins | sample SF_Oct11_sed_USG_4_FD_169105 | JGI IMG/M metagenome (GOLD analysis project Ga0224501, IMG submission 169105) | Sediment microbial communities from San Francisco Bay, California, United States - SF_Oct11_sed_USGS_8_1 | ecosystem: Environmental > Aquatic > Marine > Sediment | place: USA...
ATTTTTTTAGCACTGTTTCTCTGTAAGGATAAGTGAAAAAGGGGTTGGATCTAATAGAAAACTCTATTTTATCTTCCACCGTGTGGAGCTAAACATTTAATACACTAATTATTCACTAAATAACCTGATACGGAGGATCTTTAGTGCCGCAACAAATCATTTGCAGAAAGTGTGGTGAAGTCCTTTACAACGGTTTAGAACTCCTACCCCCCGAGGACGTTATTCGAAAGTATGATGAAAAATGCCCAAAATGCGGTAGTAAATTGCGCTTCAAATCTGAGGACGTAGAAATCAAAATTTATAAAAAATTATTACACTGAGGACCCTGACAAATGTTTCATATGCTCAAAAAAATTGGTGGAGCACTAGGCAAAAACGCATCACCCTTCTCTCAAAGCTTCAGGCATCTTCGCAGAAAAATCTCGAGAGGAGACGTGACTTGGTTCCTGTGCGCATCGTCAACCATAGTTTTATCCATTCTGATCCGTCTGCTCCCTCTAAACTGGGGATTTCTTCTCTCTGAATTTGACCCTTACTTCCATTACGATGTGACCAGATTCGTTGCCGAACGCGGCTTCTCAGCTTGGTTCACAACCCCTCGTAGCGACTGGACAAAGTTTTGGTACCCGTATGGAAGAGACATACCACACTCATCTTTCCCCGGACTTCCGTTTGCAGGAGCAGCCTTGTATTTCTTGGCATCAGCGCTCGGTATCTCAGTAAGAGTACTCGACGTCTGTATTCTATTTCCCGTTGTGATGGCAGCGATAACGTGCATCGTAGCGTATTTCTTAGGGAAGGACATTGGTGGCAAGGAGGTCGGCCTATTCTTTTCGCTCCTCCTTGCCGTGAACCCAGCGTACATAAGCCGAACATCACTCGGATTCTATGACGACGAAACAGTAGGCATCCTAGCCATACTTCTCACATCTCTTTTCTATCTACGTTCATTGGAGCCGAAAAAATCGACGCTTAGTAGCGTTGGTTACGCTACTGCTGCAGGTCTCTCACTCGGTTACCTCTGCGCCTCTTGGGGAGGCTCCCGCTACATGCTGGGGCTTCTACCTTTGTTTACGTTCGCTTTGCTGATTTTAAGGAAGCACTCCCGGCGCCTTCTCATATCCTACGGCATTCTACTTGGCATAGGTCTTCCGATAGCGGCGTCCGTACCAAAACTCGGCTTATCCTTCCTTACAGAATTCGAGGTTGTCGCAGCAGCGGGCGTATTCCTCCTACTGTGCGTATCTGAAATCGTGGGTTCTCTCAGAACCAAACGGGCCAAGATAGGTTTCGCAGCATTTTCCCTTATAACGATAGGTTTGGTCGTGTATCTTTCATGGAGATACGGGTACGTCTCGTTTCTGACCTCTAGGTTTGCATCAGTCATCAACCCGTTTGAGCGGTTTAACTTGCCTATTATAGAGTCGGTCCAAGAGCACAGGCCAGCAACGTGGGGCATGATCTACTATCAGTTCGGCGTACTCGTGTTCTTGGCCCCGCTTGGTCTCTACTTCACTTCTAGGAGGTTGACAAACCACAACCTGTTCCTGATCACACTCACACTCACATCCCTGTATTTTGCCGGTTCCATGATTCGGCTCGCTGTGCTTCTGGCTCCTGCGTTGTGTGCGTTGGGCTCTTTGGCCATAGTTGAGGTCGTTAAACCCTTTTTGGACATAGCCATGGAGAGATCGTTTACAAGGAGAAGAGTTCGCTTTGCACGTGTCCGTCCTGTTGGTAAGGGCTTTAGCTTGAGCTTCGTTATTTTTCTATTCTTACTGCTGTCACTGACTTTGGTGAGGGGGGCAGAATCTGGTTATATGCCAACCACGATGGCCTCTTCATCCCTCCCTGTGCGTATGAACTTTGATGACTGGCAGGAAGCCTTAACTTGGATGAGGGAAAGCCTCCCAAGCGACGCTGTCGTCGTCTCCTGGTGGGATTACGGATATTGGATTTCAGTTGGTGCAAACAAGACGAGTCTAGCAGACAACGGAACAATGAACACAACGCAGATCGCTCAGATTGGCCGAATGTTCATGTCGAATGAAACGGAGGCTCTAGCCATTCTTAAGAATTACAACGCGACACATGTTGTTGTCTTCACCACGATCGGTCTTTCCTTAAGATGGGGACAGGCCATCTTGTACGGTGACGAGGTGAAGTGGTACTGGATGGCGGAGATAGCTGGACTAAACTCAACAGAGTTGGGGGATAAATCGATTACTGAGAACCTTGGTTTCAGTGAATTATATATTCCTAAGGCAGACAGGGTGCTCACAAAGCTCATGGTTTTCGGATCCTTAGCGGAACAGACTCTTTATTCTTACCTGTCCGAGCAGGGCGTTCCGATAGATGATATATTAAGCCAAGTCATTCCTATGAACTTCAACCCTCTCTTTGCTTCTTCAAATTGGATGGTGTTTGTCTACGAAGTGCAATACGGAACCTAAGAGTAAGACTAGAAGCATTAGCTGATGTAGGTGATTTTTTCCTCTTCCCTCTCACGTGAGGCTCTCTCAAGCGCCTCCATTCTCTTCTGAATCTCAGCCACACTCTTGACGACGCCCTCCGACTTCTTGATGGCCTCATCTAGGCCGTTCAAGTCGATTTTGACGCCGAGAACTCTACGAAGCACCATTAGAACACTCTTTGCAGCTCTTGGGTCAGGCACATAACTCGTGGTTTCACCCAAGAGACACACAGCGTCTATCCCCCTAAGCCTTGTTAATCCTAAAAAGAGGCCGGCGGCGCCAACGATCGGGTTGCCCGTTGGACTAGGGATCGCGCCTGCCTTTAACATCTTAATTTGAAGCACAGGACTCGTGGAAGCACATATCACTCGAGGTTTCTTCCCTTCCCCTGCCGCATAATATCCTCCCAGCGTGACTATTGTCCTAACCCCGTATTCTTGGACGAAGTCTAAAATCTTGCTCACCATTTCATACTGACCGTTAATGGTTTGAGCTTGACTGTCCCCTGTCAGGAGGATCAAATCGTTACCACTAGTCACCTTCAAAAAGTAAAACTCTGCCCGCAGAAGCCTAACGTTTCCATCCTTATCCACAATGACATGGTGTGGAAAGAACGGAGAATGCAACTCCGCGAACTTTCTCGCTTTCAACTTTTTCATCATGTAAGAAATGGCGATTGCCCCGACGGACCCTAATCCCGGAAGCCCCTCCACTAGAATCGGGTTTCTGAACTCGACCTTCCTTTTAACTTGGATTGTTGTTTGTATCACTTCGGAGCCTCCTTTTCATCAGGCTCTTGTATTTCAGGTACTTATCGTCTATTGAAAACTTGGCTGGATGCGGCATTCGCACCTCACCCCCACAGTACGGGCACCTGTCCGCATGTAGAGTGTACCTTTTGCACCTCTCACATCTTCTGAGGAGCCACTTCACTTTCCCTAGCCTCATACCTCGCGTTTAAAGCTTCCTTCACCGCCAGCGGTTTTGATTCTTTTTAAGGCGGTCTGCACCGCCATCTCCAAAACTCTTTCCGCATCCCTGTAATTCTTAGCCGACACCTCAATTCTGTACCTTGGAGCACCTAGGACGTATGCCTTGACGCTTGTTCCCTCGGGGCTTTCTACGCTTGTGGCCTTCTTAAAGACCTTGCGTATGCGCTCGACTCCGTTGGGCTTTCTGCACGAAATGCTAAGGATGCCCCTAACCCTAACTTTCGGCACTCTAATTTTTTCCCTCGCCATCTTGGATAAGACCTTAGCCCACCTCTCGGGAACACCAGCCTCCAATAAGGCTCCCTCCCCTTTCTCGTGTGCTTCTTCAAGCCCAAGGTACACGCTTCCATAACGTGCCTCAATCTTAGAACCAACGTTTTTGTAGGCTTTTTCTAAATCGGCCCCCATTTTCTCGGACGCTGCTCTCAGAATAGCCATACCCTTTCTCTCACGTTTCCACTCAAGTAACTTTGCACTTCGCTCTCTTCCGGTGACCCTCCTCAGCGAGAGATCCACATGCCTTCTCTTGGCATCTACTCTCATGACCTTTAGGACAACCTTTTGGCCTTCCCTGACGTGATCCCTGATGTTTTTCACCCACCTCGATGAAAGCTCTGAAATGTGTAAAAGTCCTCCCTCGATGTTGTACTCATCTAGGGTGGCGTACGCTCCGTATGGAACTATTTGAGTGACTGTGCCGATCACGAGATCTCCGACATCAGGCCACTCTACAATCTTCCGCGGCATCGTGTATTCTCTCCCTCCGATTATAATGGAGTATAAGGAAGATGTAAGGGAAGACTACCCTAATGTTTTTAGCGTCTCTCCTCGAATCTTTGCTTTACCACCCTTAGGCTCGGCTAAGACCTCTCCACAGATGGCACACTTCACAATTGTCGCGGCTCGATCGAAGACCACCTGCTCATTCCCACAGCTTGGACATCTTACCAGAATGAAGTTGCTTTTAGGCCTTGGTATAAGATAATCCCTTTCGGTCATAATGGATCCCAGCTAAGCCTTAATCTCAATTTTTTTCACTCTTATTCCCGCCCTCTGGATTGTGTACCCGCAGACCTTACACTTCAGCTTTAAACTCTGCTTTTTAGTCGTCTTTGCGGTTCTCCTCTGCTTGGGTTTCTTCTGTCCTCCGTACCCCTTCTGTTTTCGCCTGTACCTCCTCGTCCCTTCCGCTAGCACACGGTCCTTCCCCTTCTTATAGAGTGTCACGCCGTGTTCTGTGTGCTTTTTACACCGCGGGCAGTACGTCATTATGACTTTCGGCGTCTTCATCTCACGTTTCCACCCTTACTGCTACGCCCTTCCTTATTAATATTCGGGCGTTCTCAACAGGCAGCGACGCTATGTCCTCCGCTTTAAATGGACCGTAAGTCTTCATGTTTGCACCTACTATGGCGGGTATCCCTTGGAGAAACCTCACCACCAACTTTTTCGGTCTTTCCACAGGTTTCCCCTCCACACGTGGCCTTCGACCACCTAGAACATCCTTCAGAAGGCTACTCAACGTGTCTGTGACCGACATCATGTGATCATACATGTGATCTTCCTCCGGCGTGAGCAGGTCTTTGGCCAGTAGTCCACCCTTCAAGACATTTTCTAGGGTCTTTTGGTAGCGGAGGTTGATCAGGTTCCTGCTCATCCTACTCACGTTTTCAGCCTCCCTGTTTATCAGCTTTGCCCTAATCGATCCTTCATCCAGCATGCGTCTCTCCTCTCGGAGTTTTTTTAAGTATCGACTCAGCTCACCGTAAAACTCCTTTGGTAGGGGTTGCAGCTCACTTTTTTCCTTCTCACTCTTCCATGCGTCGTACAGATCCTTATACTCCATATTGTTCACCCTACCCTTTTTCCTTCAATTGCACAACTGGTTCAGCCACCCCTTTGCAGAGCAGGAATACGGCCGCCGCTTGAGGTAGCTCCACCCTCTCCTTTTCGTACGGCCCGTAAACCGAGTCCCCGATCCTGAACTTGTCAGCCCAGTTCACATGGACGGTTACACTATCTCCTTTAAAGGAGACCGCTCCGCTGAAGGGATCAAAGCCCTCCAGATCCTTGACTGGAATTTCTACCACATTGAAACCGGTTTTCCCGTGAAGGGTCGTCGGCATGCGTATCAGTCGATGGATATCTGTCGTGACAACCGTGTCTATGGTCGCACCCTGTTCCCGTAGGGCGTACTTCAAGATTTTCTCCCACGTCTTGATTCCCACCCCCCTGACGGCTTGCCAAGGCGTCCCCCTCTTCCAAGCCTCTATTAACGCGTCCCTGTTGACGATGAATTTTTTCAGAACCCCTCTTCCAACCCCCTCAAACTTCTCCGGGCTTTCTGGTGTGGCTGAAGTCAAGAAGTCATAGACGCCCCTCGCTATCCTTCCGCGCCACCCTTCATCGTTTAGGTCTGGACCTACTATCATCCTAGACATCTTTTCCCCCTTCTCACTTAATCCGTGGAACTCCGCCTTCAACCCTGTTCCGAGAATATAGTCAACGATCTCCTTCCTAGCAAGCTGATCGAGAATGCTAATTCTTTCGTTTTCTACGTGGACGTGGTATCCCCTGTGACCGGAGAAGAAAACTTCTATTTCACCTGAGGAGAAGCCGAAGTCGTTCGTCAAGAAATCTATTAGCTTTAGCGTTTCCATCTTTGTTGCTTCCATGCATGTTTCGCAAGGCCATATTTCCTCCCTAAAGTTCTCTCCCTCACACTTAGGACATTTTGAAGGAGGAACGCCCCTACCTATCTCCTCACATTTTTTGCATATCCAGTACGCATGTTGAATCCTGCACGGTGTGTGTATGTGGTCCACATCGATGTCGAATATCAGGTCCGCGCCGAGCCACCCCTTCCTGCTCATCTCCTCATCAGCCCTCTCATAGTACGCTGCCGAGTAGTAGACATCTGAGGGAGTTGTTGACTCGATGAAGTTCCTGAGGTCTTCTTCAACTCGAAATGTTTTGTGGCGGACCATCATGCGTTCTCTGAAGAGAAGGAAGCCGAACTCCCTTTTTTCCATGGATGTTGGCGGCTGAACTGGGTTGTCATGATAGTAGCGGGCGAATGTCCCCCTGATGAAGGCTTCCACGGTTGATCTATCCACTCTTCACCGCCACTCTTCCCGCTTTTGTTTGCCTGAGTCTTCTTCTATAGTAAGTCAGCGGGTGTTTAACCCTCTTGCACAGGTCATCCATACCTGGACATAGGCCATGTGTTCTCAGAGTCTCGCAGTTTGGTGGGGTGTACTTTGTGCCAGAGCCCCTCTTTCCAGCTATGTGCTCAATCTGATACCTGGTCAGTTTCTCGTCGAAGTCTGTCGCTGAGGTGAACAGCTTAACAACATCTTCGACGCTCAATCCGATGTTCAGTAGAAAAGATGTCATGGTAAAACGACCAATATGGGAGATGTTGCGGTTTGAGAGGAGAGCTTCATTTAGCGCCCTGATGCACGGTGGATAAGCCTCCTCAACCACCATCTGCGGCGCCTCCTCAGCTTGGATGAGCTCGCGGTGAGTTGAGAGTAGTTGGCGGATATCGTTCACGGCTTGGGTTAATGTAGGAGGTAGCTTAACTTTTATTTTCTCCTCCAGTCTTTTCTGGATGTGCTTTCTCGCCTCTTCGGCGATAAGCCTCGCCAGCTCATCCTTCATCAGAAAGACGTATCTGTCGATCATAAACCTGTTTACGAGTTTCCACTTGTAGTCGTGGAAGCCAGGCGCGTTCTTTAGGTAATCGATGAAGCTGAGCGCGAAATCGTATGCTTGACGAGTGGTCTCGGAGGCTGTCTTGACGTCCCAGTTGAATGATGAGGAAGCTATCTCAACAAGTTTTTCGTCTTCTTTCTCGACCCTGAGCAGGTTGTAGGCCCTTTTCGATTCTGCTAAGGCATATCTTTTTCCGAGAAAGTTACTCTCGGTCGACAATACCATGATGATCGAAATAGGGAATGATACGATTTCAACCTTGTATTCTCGTTCCTTGTCCCTGTCCCACCCCACCTCTCCGTAGCGGATTGCTTCCTCAATCCTTTCTCTAGCCCTTTTGACGATCCCAGCGTAGTCTCGGCTGGCGAGGTCTTCGATCCTCAGGTCTCGTTTCTTGACGTATCTGGCTGCTTCGACCGTGAAGGGGTATTTTGCGTGGTCGACCTTAGATAGCTCCATCTTCTTCTCTGTGAATATAAATTGCAAACCGAGATTTAAGGGATTTACCCCTCGATTCTCGGAGCAAGATAGTACAGAAGTTTTCCTTTATTCGGCAGCTCGAAGTTTAGCTTGATCGGCATGTCAGTGGAGAACTCGACTGTGGCCACGCTCGACGATTGTGAGGCTGACTTGATTATATCGTTCAGGTAGCTCAGGCTGAAAGTTGCCTTTGCCTCCTTCTTGACCTCGAATCCGAGGGTGCTCTCGCTTCCCTCCTCCAGCTCGATTGAGACGCTCCCAAGGCTGCCTTCTGCCCTCATGATCAGCTTTTCCTTCGTCATCTCCAGCCTGATGTTGTCGCTCACAGTGGAAGCGTCGTCTACAGCGTCTCTGAGGAATGATGTTGTAACTCTGGCCTTTACGTCAAAGGTCACGTTAGGAGTCGGGACCTCCTCACTTAGAGGTTCTAGAGTTGGCACGCTGAAGGTCTTGAGGTAACCGTCGCTCAGCCTCATGTTCAACCTGTTTTTCCCCTCGGCCAGCGTGAGCTCGAGCGTACCGCCCTTCCTGACCCTTCTAAGCAGCCTGAGCATTTCCCTTATGTTCACGCAGAGCTTCATAGCCTCGTTGCAGACATACTCGTCGAAGACGGACTTTGGCCACTCAAACTCAACCATCGCTACGTGTGACGGATCCATCTCTCTCAGGTTGAGTCCATCTGGAGTTATGTTAAAGCTTGCCTCGTCGACGATTGACGAGATAGCCGTGATCACGTCCTTCCAAGCGACAGCATCTGATATCTTGGCCCTAAACAACGTTGAAAACCCCTTAACAAACATCTCTACAGCTTATCTATAAAAACGCAATGTTCTTATTATTGTTTAAGCAACCGGCGTAATTAGCCAGCCTGCCAGCACGACCACCAGCATAAGAATGACCGCTAGAACAACTATCAATTCTGGACGGAGCTTAAGACTAGAGGCCGTTTTCTCCCCGTAAAACCTGAGTAGACCTGCCGACGCTGCTGGCATTGGGGCTTCCTCACGCTTCTTCTTCTTTGAACTCAAACTGAACACCTCTAAATATGTTGTTTGTGCTTGGACATTAATGTTTCGTTTACATGAGGATGAAATCCATACAGCCGACGGTTACTTTAAGAGTGTTGGTGACTGTTACTCCATCGTGGTGATCGTATGGATAGGAGAAAGTGCGCGGTTTTTGGTGTGATTGGGCCTCTGGCGGCGTACTTTTTCATCAGCGTGTCGATCGCGCTGTCGCCGTGGTTCAGTTGGCGAGAGAACGCTTTAAGCGACCTCGGACACGCTGTCAGAAGCAGTGTTGCGCCTATTTTCAACTTCGGTTTGCTGCTGGCTGGTTTTCTCTTCGCAATATACTCGATCACAGCTCTGAGGAAACACGCTAAGTACACTAGCTACTGCTTGCTGGTGTCGGCCTTAGCTCTTCAGCTGGTAGCCGTGTTCGACGAGGTGTACGGGTTTCTACACTACGCGGTCTCTGTAATGCTCTTTGTGTCGTTGAGTTTCGCCTCTATCTTGTACTCCGTGGAAAAGAGATCGCTACTGGCCCTGATGGCGTTTTTTGCAGGTCTTAGCTCATGGGTATTGTACTGGGCTGGAGGGTACACCGTTGGCGTCGCCGTGCCTGAAGCCGTGTCATCGTTGGCTGTCGCCTCGTGGGTTGTGTCATCCACCCGCAAGGCCTACTTTAGCAAACAGTCGTGATTAGAGGACACTAGCCTTCATCAGAACGCTTTTAATATTCGACGATCACAATCACAGTTTAGAGAGTTTGTCGGTGTACACGCGTTGACGCACATCACCGTGTGGACCATCGGCCACAGCAACCGATCCGTCCAAGAGTTGGTGTCCCTGCTCAAGGAGCATGGAGTAACCCTCCTCTGCGACGTGCGTTCTTTTCCAACGTCCAAGGTTGAGCACTTTAAGCGCGAACGCATGGAGGACTGGCTTCCGAAGGCCGGGATTAGATACGTGTGGCTGGGTGAAAGCCTCGGAGGCTACAGGCCAGGAGGGTACCTGAACTGGATGAAGACGGAGAAGTTCAAGCAGGGTATGAGACACCTGCTCGGACTAGCGGAGGAAGACAACGTTTGCGTCATGTGCATGGAAGTCAACCCGAAGTGCTGTCACAGAAGGCACATCAGCAGACAACTTCAACAGTTAGGGGCGAGGGTGACTCACATAATTGGTAGAGGTCAAACCCGTTCAAGCCAATCCTTATAGCAAAAGAGACGCGAAAGGGAAAGAGGCATACTCAAACAATCACAAACTACCTACCCACCCCCCACACATGGGGGAAGCCACCACCCAGAAGGTTAAAAACAAGGGAAACACCTTTATAGAAGAGGAGTAGGTCAGAGAAGTGGGAAAGAAGAGAGTCATCACAGAGAAAGATATAAAGAAACTAGTACTACCAGGACAAGGACAAGTCTTGGGAATCGTAGTCAAGCTGCTAGGATACGACAGACTACTCGTAAAGGCCACAGACGGATACACAAGAATATGCAGAATCAGAGGGAAAATGAAGAGGAGAGTCTGGATAAGGGATGGCGACACGGTTCTCATATCCCCCTGGGACTTCCAACAAGATGAAAGGGGAGACGTGGTATGGAGATATACACGCGCCCAAGCAGAATGGCTCCGAAACCACGGATACATCAAAACAGGATAGAGGCGAGAAGAATTGTCCATGGACAAGAGTGTCGAGGAGAAACTGACGAGGAGAGAGAAACTATACGAAAAGAAACAACTAATGAAGAAGAAGAGGTCGGAGGAATACGAGGTCCTAGAAGAGGTCTTTGACCGCCCGACGCTAATGACACTCTACCACCTCCTAAACCGAGGAATGATCAAGAGCATGGGGGGCGTCGTCAAGTCGGGAAAAGAGGCCAGAATATACCATGGCACAGACCCCGAAGGAAGAAGCCTCGCAATAAAAATTTACCTAACTGTGTCGGCGGGATTCAGGAAAGGGAGACTCATATATATTCAAGGAGACCCGAGATTCAAGAGCTTCAAACAGGACACCCGCTCTTTCGTCTACTCTTGGACGCAAAAGGAGTATAAAAACCTCCAGAGGGCATATGAATCAGGTATACGCGTGCCAAAACCAATCAAAGTCAAGAAAAACGTCCTAGTCATGGAGTTCATAGGCGATGAAAACATCCCAGCCCCCCTTCTGAAGGAAGAGTTCCCAAAGGATCCAGAGGACATGTATCTTCGCCTACTCAAATGCGTTAAGGACCTCTACAGGAAAGCAGGTCTCGTCCACGGAGACCTCAGCGAATACAACGTCATGAACCGGAAAGAAAAACCAGTCATCTTCGACATGTCGCAAGCGGTTCTCCTTGAACACCCCATGGCAGAGCAATTCCTGCGGAGGGACATAACCAACCTGAACCACTTCTTCAGAAAGCTTGGTGTAAACGTTAAGAAGAATGAAGAAATATACAAGTGGGTAACCCAGGATGGATGAGGCCACACTACACACAATGATACCAAAGGAACGGGTCGGCGCCCTCATAGGGAAAAGAGGGATCGTAAAGAGAAAGATTGAAGAAGCGCTGAACGTTAGAATGAGCATCAACAGCCGAACCGGAAGCGTCGAGATCACACAAAGAACAGACGCACCAGACCCAACATCGACATTCAATGCGAGAGACGTCGTAAACGCCATCGGGAGGGGCTTTTCACCTGAGGACGCTTTCAGGCTCCTAAATGACGGTGTGATTTTGAGAGTAATAGACCTAAGAGACTACTTTGGAAAATCAGACTCCGACATCCAGAGAATTAAGGGCAGGATCATCGGAAAAAAAGGAAGGACAAGGA
>Ga0224501_10004108_pt1 | contig 11486 bp, 5 predicted proteins | sample SF_Oct11_sed_USG_4_FD_169105 | JGI IMG/M metagenome (GOLD analysis project Ga0224501, IMG submission 169105) | Sediment microbial communities from San Francisco Bay, California, United States - SF_Oct11_sed_USGS_8_1 | ecosystem: Environmental > Aquatic > Marine > Sediment | place: USA...
ACATGTGTCATCGATCCGCACACATCTATGGTGGAATTTCGGATGTCTCACCTGCTTTGAGTAATGAAAGGAGCTTGTTGTTGATCACTTCGAGTTGATGAGGGAAGTCGGGATCATAGAAGTCCCCTTTACAGGTGAAGACAGTCTCTATATAATCAGAGTGGTTAGGGGGCATTCTGAAAAACTCTTCCCTGCAAAGGAAGCTACGGATAAAAAACTACATCCAACCAGTTGTGCAATTCAGGAACATTATATGTTCAATATGCAGGCTTATTTTTACTGAAGGATTACAGGCATTACAGCGTGAGGCATATTACATACATAAATGCACCAGTGTCACACCACGTAAAAGTATATGTCACACGAAAGTATAAATACAGCAGTTCGATTCGGCCAAGACAACTCGGAAGATAACTCAAAGACGCAGACACGAGCCAAACCTCATTGTATTGCGTGATAAGGCACAAGATTGTGTGTGTCACTTGTGTCGCCGGTTGATTCATTTACACTTACACGGGCACTTTAAAGGCATCATTTATTACTGTCGGAAAGCCAACCAAATGTAATTTTTTATTTGATTCATTGTTACAGCGTTGTTGTTTTAGTCTGAAATAGAATGCATATGATCTACTTGGCCAGAACTACGTGGGGTCACGATAGTTCCTAGTTACTAGTTAGTTGATACTGACCTGGGACTCGACTGACAATCAATATGACAATGTTTGACCAGTGACATAAGTGAAAACTGGTTGGACTAGTTGCTTCAGAAAAGGGCTGGCTAGCTCTTTGTTGACACTCGGTGGTCACTATGACTGCAAGCGACGCGTGGTAAAGTCATCAACGCTAAAGTGAAACTATGACATATGCTGACCCAACAAACCACGACAAGAGAGAAGACCAAAACCAACCGAACCGGATCGTCAATCGGTTCGCGATAACCTGGACTAGCAACAAACAATAAGCAGAAGCCGTGACGCGCACACTCCTCGTTCAACAAAGCGCTAGATGTTAAGATTTCGGCGAGCTTTTAACGTATGACACCTACCAGCAGGATAGAGGTTAAGCGTTGGGATTTGCAGGTAAACCTCCTTTGCATCCTAAAAAACAATTTTTCGCCATTTGCATTACGAAGATTGCGCCTGCGTAAAGCCGCTTTGCCGGAATAGATGGCGCTGTCTTGAAACGCCCAAAATTATTAGCCGATTTGGTGACCAATAGAAATGGGGATTTCAAATCTCACCGCGGGCTCCCGATGCACAGCCCTGGGGCTCTATCTCGAAACAACTTCACGAGTTGATTTTTTTCACGAACTCCTAGGCTAGTGCTACTGCTAGTGCTAGTCTAACTCTAAACACTTGGAAACTCAAAGTTGAATGAATCTGGATTGATCGTGTTGAACATCGCAGACGGTGATATCGGTAAGCACCAACAAGCCCATTTGGCCACCCTTGACGCTGTAAAAGAGTGACTGACTGCGATGCGCTGATCAGGGTCACAGTCAGATTCAGAATCAATGACTGAGTGAGATGACATTGATTGATAATGATTGACAATCACTATCAGTCACAGTCAGTCACAACGTGAACCTCAGTCGTCATCTCATCGTCTTGATTGATCAGTTGATCTGTTGATGATCAGTTGTGTTGATCATTGATGATTTGAATGATATTCGACTTCGAGTTTTGAATTTGAGTTTGAGTTTGACTGACTCAGTCGAGTCATAGTCATACTCATAGTGACATTCACTGATTCAGTGATTCACTCACTATTCAACTCACTCACCGACTCAGTCACTCACTGAGTGAGTGAGTTGAGTAGTGAGTGAGTGTGAGTGAAACCGATTACACATTGGGTACATTATTTATTACTTCATCATGACGGTTCATCATTCATCCGTGAGAATTGAGATGAAAATAAACGTTGCAAGTGCAACCTCACGGTTACGCTCTACTCAACTCAGTGAGCGACCAATCAGCGACTGAGTGAGTGAGTCACTTACTCACTAAAATAGTCAGACTCGGAGTCAACTCCCCCAGGCGTCAACTAAGTCAACGGCTGGTCATGATTGATTCAATGATTGATCATAATCAAATGATGAATTCAATCAATTCAACGATATTTGAATTGATATTTCATTTGATTATTTACTTCTATACTGATTTGAAATTTGATATTCTTGAATTTGTTAGTCTTAGAGTTAGACAGTTGAATAATGATTACCTAATCACAGAATACAAACTAAGCTGAAAATGACTAGTGCTACTACCCTGGTAACTTACGTTAAATGTTCATTCATTGCCATCGCAAATGACAAAAAGAAATAAAAACAGGTAAACCCAGGTACATTTGTGGCCATAGGCCGAATTGAAACAATACGACTTTGGCCAATCTAACCGTTGTTCATTGATTGAGACTCAGGAGTCAAGGTGTTGATTACTGAGTCAGTCCAATGATGAGCCTATAAAAGACTTTTATTCTCCATCATTCATGGAATCTAAAGGTATTTTGCTCGAATTTGAAGGGTAAAATGTCTTGACCCTAAACCATTTACAATTTGACTTTGAAATAGAACTCTTTGTAAAAGTAGTAGCCAATGACATACATTTCTTATTTCTCTTTTTAGCACTTTTTAGAGCAACAGTGAGTTAGTCCAAATAGATCCCAACTAAACCTATGGAGTGGAAGGAAATATCTTGGCAAGAAGGTAATGAGGACTGGCAACAGATCTATCTGCAGGATGGTGAGTTGACTTTTAATTTCTAGCTCTCACTATGAATACTTTTTGTTATACCTTTTACTCATTTTGCTAATTGTTTGAAATCTAGACTTTTACCTTCTCCTATTTCAGATGCTACTCAGCATGATGTTAGTGACTTCGATACAGTCAAAGACTCAGCTGGAGGGCTCGCTGTGACCCTTCATCAGACACCCATCCTTATTCAATGGTAAATTATTGGTTATTTCAAATGCATACTGAGTCTTGTTTTCTGGATCGAGATGAAAGGTGATGTACAGTCAGGGTTGGAAAAGTTTCTTTTATTTGTATCGAATATTTCGATACTGATACACTTGTTTGTTGTGTGTCAATTACAAATACCTGATGCTTTTAGAGTAAGGAACGAACCCGTTCCTGATACACAATACACCTACAGGGGATGTAGCATAAAAATGCCAGACTTACCAAAAAATAAACAAAAATGTCATTGGATGAATCTTAATTCAATTATTTGCGAGTTCTTTTCTTTAAATCCGATGCGAAAAAAAATTGTAGTTTTTGCATTTAACTACTATAAGTTACACAAAGTTAAAGGGGTTATGTCACGGTCGAGGGTAGACGCACCTTCAGAGTTGTGTTCCCCATCCTTAAAGGGTGGCAACTTCGCATTCATTGCAGCGATAGCGAGTGGTCTTTTTTTACAAAGCGAATATTGGTCACTTGAATAACCACGAACCAAATGGGCCAATTAAAAAAGAATGGGATCTGATTACAAAAACTTAGTAACCCAATGATCTTTACCCCCTCATAACATCAAATAGAACCCGAAAATGAACGTAATAATGGCACTAATGCTCGCTTACACAGGTGAAAAACTGCACTCTGAAACCCTATTTCTATAGTTTTGTTGGAACATTTTCTCTATTCAGACTGTGTAACTACAGGTCTAGTATACACCTGCAAGAGGATTCTCCAAACATCAGCGCGTAAGCCAAGAAATCAATGCAAACACTAAAGGCCCTGTGTTGATTTTCTCTCTCGAGGCCAATTCTGTTGCATCGACGGTCTGAAAAGTGGGTCGCCGAGGGCTTTAAGTATGCACATTTGATAGGACTCTATCTCGGCTCCCATTTGAGCTGGGTATTGGGCCCATTTGTTCATGGTAGGTTTCAGAATATGAAAACAAATAACGACACTTTTGGCCACGATCAAGGTCAATGTGACCTAGTTAACTAAACTAGCCAAAACCGGGGTGTGGGTGGAAGTTCATAGCTACTAGTAGCACTATACTTACTGACTAGTACTAGTAGCTAGCTGTTTTAGTTGGATACTAACAAACTTCGTAACCCTTGAATGCATGTAAGCCAGTTATTGAGAGAATGAGAGTATCGAATGTATTCTGATTGTAACGATACTGAATTTTCATGGGCTAATCATTACCACTTTCGTTCCACAAAATGGAGCGAGGGATGGTAACGACTACTGAATTGTATTTGATATTTTCAACCCTGTGTATAGTGGGTATAAAGTGGGCATTGTGAATCCGTGCATTCACATTTAGTTCTTAAAGCACCTGGTGATATTGTAACGTGGTATCCTCGGATATAAGATTTTAACACTCATGGTTTCAAAGTTTAAGCTCCTTCAACCTCCTCTCGTTATGCAGGCGAGTGTTGGATGGGGTTTTGGAGGTGATGGTTCAGTTGCAAGATTCTCACAGCACTACAAAAAAATTCCGCTTGAGCTGTCGTCAATCCAAAGTCATTGGCAGACCAGCCTTTCAACCGTGTAACGACGAGCTGTTACTCCAGTGCACATCATTGTTTGCCGTGCATTCTGTTAGAGTTAATTTGGTAAGTTTGACTGCTCTATCTCCTGTTTTTGATGGAGTATCTTTTTCTTCATTGGCCATTTGATACTGAGCTCATAGTCAAGTCTGTAGCTTATATCCTCATACTGTGCATGTTTTCAATAGACCAGACTCTGTAAGACTGCGTGTCTGATGGAATCGGATTCGGATCAGTGATTGTTATAATATCATTGTCCTAACCTGTTGTGCATTCTCCTCTCTTTTTACTTGGTAGAAGAGTGATGCTGTCGTCAAGTATAAACAATCCTATGCATTGGAGACCATCAGCGCCTTGGTACAAAGCTGTTGTTGCATGCTAATGGATCGGCCCATTTATTGTGTAGTCAAAGCTGATGGCACTGCTAGTGTGGTGACTCTTAATAATGGTAGGTTAAAGGGTGAGTGAACAGAAAACATGGTCTCACAATGTTCCCTTAATCTCATTTCTTGGAAGATCTCGCTCAAAGCCTTTTGCCTCAAATGCCTGATAAGGTATGACGCAACGCGATGGTGGGCGGAGCTCAGCGATTTCCGTCGGTTTCGTCCCTCTCTAAACACGGATTCGGTAGTCAAGCTGCTGACTCACTATAAAGGCTGATACGACCTAAACAGAAAATGAAGTTGTTTTTGCCGTTTTAGCAATTTGTTAGAAAATCCACTCAATGAATGATGTATTCGTGATATAAGCCATCTTCTGTGAATCTTTGATGAGAATACAAAATATGAAAAAATAATTTGGAGTCAGCATGGTCACTGATTGATCTCGCTTAGCAAGGCAAGCGCAAAACAATCGTTAGCATTAGCAAGGGCTATTCTATACAAGGTATTGGCAAGTATTACCTATGAACTGACAGGTAACCACTGACTGTCTAAGGTGAATCCGACGCAACCTCTGATACACTTTGAGCAGTATCATGCGGGGAGAAGGTTTACCTGAATGTTATCCCTGAATAAACTAGCAAACAAATGATGATCTTCAGAAAAGTTGAACCACTAAATGATGCTTGTGTCTCTTCGTGATTTGTAATATCCTTATGTTTCCTAGGAGTTGTAATGGAGACGCAGCTCAAGCAGAACTCCTTGATGACAAAGCTATGGAAAGGGGTCATTGCCTCTGCTATCAGGTAAATCTCATTTCTTTGGCCAGATGCCAAATGGTTTGGGATTCATCTACCCATGTACTTTGACCCATATATTACGCTATCAGCATAATACCATCACCTACCTGAATGGAAGAGCCAGCACCAGGTTTACCACTCACCAATGCGTTCATGGTCATGAGAGTTGAGCAAATTCATTGGTCTGTCCAGGTTTTCTTGATATAGGCATACATGGTAGACCCTCACCAAAGTATGTTTTTAAAAGATTAGAGTCATTCTTGATGACAAATTTAGATTCATAATAAAGGATTATTCCTTGACGACTCATAAAATACCAATCGAGCATATGATCAGTTTTCCTGTTTGTTTTAAAGAGGCGGAAATGATGGAGAGAGAGCTATTGACTGTATATGTGTGGAGTCTACTGCATCACTCTATATTCTTTCCAAGCTGACTATCAGTCGGTGGTCTCTAAAAGTATGTTGACTTACACCTCTGGGTTGGAGACCCTCATGTGTGTCTCATTATCCCAATTCCTGCACAGTCTTGTCAGTTTCTTTTGCAAACACTGACAAAACTGCATTTTACAGATGTTTTACTGCTAAGGGATCAGAGTAACCCAGTCAGTAAAAGCATGGAATTGCAATATAAGGAATGTGAGTTCGTCTCCCAGTCCTGGTAGGGTTTTTCCTTGGTATGGTCTTAAAAGTGTATAGAAGATTGCGCCGGATTCACCTTAGACAGTCAGTAAACACACGGCGAGTGCCAGTCAAACTCTTCATCTGCCATCTGCAGAAAACCTCATCATAACTGCTATGGCATTCTACCATTTCAGACTCTCGAGTTTGTCGCTGAATGGAATGTTGCTAGTCTAATGCATTCATCAGGATATTGGGCACTGAAAATGCGTGTAGCGATCGTTTCTGATGACACGATACTGTCCATGCTACTCTCAAATGACAGCCAACAATGTGTGAGTAGCAATGTGGATCGTATGTTAACGTCTGTTGCTATCATAAAGTTCTCTTCCCCTTTAGGAGAATTGTGGGTTTTCTGTTCACATTTATATTTGGTTTACTGAGGTACTTGGCCATCCTATTTACTTCCTAAGCCTGAGGCTTGTTGAAGCGGTAGGAGCTAGGAATTGTATGAAGGGCTCGCTCTTTCACACAAACTGAAGACAGTATTTTGCATAATTAGGACGATGTTAGGAATATGTGTCTGTAAATGTTCCATGCTGGATCAAGATCCTTTGACCACTCCTGAGTTATGATGACAAATTTCAATGTGTGTAGTGAGCCGCATCTCGAACCGGTCAAGACCAACCAAAGTTACCCCTATTCACCGCACAGTGGATTTATACTTCCAACTCAACTCAAGCGTCTTAATCACTGAGCTTTACCAGTAAACTTTTTTCTTGTAGTTGCTTGGCATTCGCTTGTCTCAGTCAGGTGATCCTAAGGGCCAGCTGTATGAGGTTGCCTGCGCTGACCATGAAGTCATTGATCACAATATCATCGGTGACCAGCTGTTTGTCTTATGGAAAGATAACGTGGGTTCTACAGCTATAATAATACTCCGGCTTGGTGACAGGTAATTTAGCCTTGAAATCATATCGCAATTTTGTTGTATTGTTTCCGAACTAATGGTTCTTTGGCTTGGCTTTTCTGATTACCGTATCACATGACCCCTTAAGGGTTAGTGTTTTCGGACCAGCAAATGTGTACTGGGAGAGTGAGAGTTACCCTGTTAGAAAGCTGATGCGAAAAAATATCATTGTTGGACTGAACACATGCTTTGAGGCTTTTACACACCCGAGTGTGCTAGACAGAAGACAAACTAACATCTTGAGCAGGAGTAGGAAAATTGGGTCTTTGTTCAGACGAGACACATGCCTAGCTAGTAATCTTTGTTCCAATCACAAAAAAGATTTTGGCATTTCCATGATTTGGGCAACCTTGAAATTAAGGGTGAGTTAATGGGATACTCCTACTTGCGTTGTTTGCTTGACTCGAACCCCTCATAGCTGTGCCCAACCCCTCATAGCTATGCCCTGGCAATATGTTGATAAACGGCGATTCATATTTCAGTTATGAAACTGGCGCCATTATGGAGTCTTCACAATTGAGGATGGTTCAGGTTTCCTGCGATGAAGACCCTCGTGAAGCCTTTTCTTCCTACATTTTTGAGCCAAATAGATTTACTCAGTCAGCTGTGCGCAAGGCCGTGGCCATATTTGGTGAGACGGGAACTGATAGCTGGCCAGATCTGAAGATGCGTGTATGCCAGGCGGTCAGTGCAGAGGTAGGTAGTCAGCTTAGTCCGTGTAGGTAATGATGCAGCATTATTCCGACTGAATAAACTGATAAACTATGGAATCATTTTTTATTATGCATATTAGGTGACACGCACAGTTTACAAAGAGGAGATCACCAACGAAGAATACAGAGCCATTCAGGAACAGGTTTGGCAGAAGTTTTACTCAAATCTGTTACAGTATCAAGAGGTATGTGTTGTGACATCAGGCTACTCTTTGTTATCGCATGTAAAAAGGTAAATAAGGTATTCTGCCCGAAGGCATGTTTCTCATGACCTGCATGGCCACAAAGCCAAATGTATTGTGCTGACCAAACACATTGGAGTTTCCCACCCGCTTAAACGCATTTCAAATAAGGCGATTCAATGCATGTTGCGTGAGCCCAAGAAATATATACATTGACACACCATGACTCATCACAGTAGCACCCTTTTTCTTGTAACAAAAGCATTTTTCACATCTGCATTATTTGAGTGATATCTTTGTTGCTATACTTTTATTGTCTTGGAGGCCTCTTCTTTAGCTGGTAACCTAACACGCGAGTGCCTGTATAGCTCATCGTTCACTGCTTTTTTCCAGGCGGCTAATGAGCCTCTCGGTTTGGTTGGAGGTGGAAACCATTACCCTATCTCAATCATACGCACGGTAAGTAAGTGCTCATTGTTCTACAGTCCCTCACCACTAATAGACAGCACTCTTTATGGTTATGTAAAGACTTTCCCTTTGTCTCCAGCCAATAATTTAAAATCTGAGGTGAATCTTTCATTTATAGGGTTGTGTCTCATATTTGAGACCGTGCGAGGAGTTGGAGAATTGGGGCACACCTGCTACGGATGCTGTTGTCATGCTACACACCTTGAATCTGCTGCGGTCTAACCTAAGTGGTTTTGAAGACCATATTCACGAATCATTGCTGCTTGGTCAGCCTCTTGCAGACACCATTTCCAGCATAGTCACCTCACTCATTGACAGGTAGCGTTAAGAGATAGATAATCGACTGTTGAATAACATTCTTGGGGTGAAGCAATAGCCTAGTGGATAACGTACCGAGCTTTGGACCCGGAGTCCTGGGTTTAATTCCCCGTTCGGGCATTTGTCTTTTGCAGCACCCTTGCCAGTTTCAGATCCCGACGTTAAATAAAGTCTGGAGCTATAGAGGTACTCCCCTCTATGGGACACCCAAGTGTGGCAGAAAGTCTCCTAATGACGTACCCGGGGAAACGCTGAGTCAAATAGCCTCAGTAGGCCAATTTCTGCACCACTCCTGACAGCTGTTCTGTCATGGAGATAAGAAGATTAACATTCTCGACGCGACTCACCAAGATTCTCGCTAAATAGGACTGCCAAAGGGTGTTGTCCGTGTCTATGCAGACCTGTTGACCAGTTGTATGGGATTGAATGTTCCACGCTGGTAAACATCATACAATTTTAACTGATTAATTCTACCTGCTCCTTGTCTGTTGCGGGAGCAGAGCTCTGTGATGTCATGGCTGGACTAAGTGTCCATCGGTTTCATTTTTAGTCCGGATTTTGAGACGGTGCGAACAAAGTTAGTCACGCATCTACAGAACACCCATCAGCTGCTTGGGGATCTGGCAGCTCTTCAGCAGGCTATCAACATCAATGTGGCGATAGATGATGTGCTCAATGGTGGTTAGTTAATGCAGCCTCTCTTTATTCTGTCTAACTCAACTAACTGAATACCAGCATTACTTCTCGGTATGCTATGCGCCTCTATTGTAGATGTAGATGTGGAAAGCAACCCATGTTACCAGTTGAGTGAATGGGAGCGTAGTATGCTCTGTCGGTCGGTTTATGAATTGGCCGAGTCTCGGTTTAGCCTTGCCTGCGGTCTACTCGTCCTCATCGCCTGCCTATCACACATTGACGAGAACCTCGGCAGTCGACTGAAGACGGAGACAGACGAACTAAATGGCGCTGTTGCCCTTTTGGTCAACGCTTATAGTGTCATAATGTGGCTGTGCAGGATTCGATCCGTCGCTGATTCAAATGCGTAAGTCAATTTAATCTTCTCGGGCAAAATTTAAATATCACCAAGGCATCAAAATCTATATCGGGTGTCTAAACATTTACTCGTTGTTTTAGTGAGCATAACCTGGCTTTGATGGAAGCTTTGAATCTAAATGCTATCGAGTCACTTGGTCATTCACCTGGCTCCAACCACTCTCACTCATCTCCTTTGGCGAACTTTCTATGTGGCACTGGTGGCTTTAAAGTGAAAGCTCTCCTGGCAACAAGTGGAGACGGCTACTACAGTAGATTCTCAGCACTACTTCTAGCCACTTGTCAGACTCTGTATCCTTTATCTCGCTCTACACCCTGTCACCGCCTATGTAATATTGTCCGAACGTCGCCTTGAGACAGTCAACGAGGCGTTTAAATGAGTCAAGAAATGTTTGCGGATTGTCGTTGGCCAATTGTTACATCTATACCGTCCTCTTGATCCTTTTTGGTTTACAACTCATGGTTACCATTGAAAAAAAGGGGTCCAATATCTATCCTGTTGGCATACAATGTGTACAAACGGTAGGGTTTTATGGAGGATAATTCTATGTTGCAAACATTCTGTGGTCCAGTTAACCAGCAAGATTGGGTTTGAAAATGTTTGTGTCGCACTTAAAACGGATTTACCAAATGCCTTTTCCTTAGCTAAGCACTCAGATGGCCAAACACGGCGGATCCGTTACTGCCCCAGCATCTGTTGTCGACCAGACAGTATGATCATCTGCATACTTATTGTGCATTGCTTGAAGATTGGTGTAAACTATCTAATCGGACACGGGCCAATCTTCAGGGCCGTGTTTTCGCCCTGCAGAGGTAATGTATGAATGTTCGCTAGTTTTTATGAACTCATCATGGGGTAGGCAAAATCTTGTTTACAAAATGGTCCACGACTGGTACTATCCAATCTACTGCTTACTAGTACAGGCTGTGTTTTCAGTATGATTTCACATTCACACATTGATGGTTCTAAAATTCTTGTTACAGTGAACCCGTAAAGGCATATCATTGCTTTGAGGTAGCTTTGTATGCTATGTTTGAAGAGAATAACCCCGATCAAGATGCTCAGCTAAAACAGGACCAACTTGCCTTCTGCTATCAGGTGGGTTGACAAGTTAGACCGTTCACAGTCCAACTAGTGTAAAAAGTTATAGTTCTGCATTATGAGCTATTCTGCAATCCTCTTGATTTATAGAGTTGTCCTCGCTTTCTTTAAGTCTATTCATTCAGCGGTTAAAACAATAACAACAATTTATTCGTTTTACTTGTTAGGTGATCAATTTGTTTGAGGAGTTGGGCTACTCTGAGCAAGTGATTCAGATGGCTCATCAAACTATCAGAGTGACAAACGGAGAACAGGTATTCTGCCCGCTTCCAGTATAAAAAGAAATTGTCTGCTATGTCCGCAAGATTTATGAATTTAATGACTGCAATATTGTGATAATTTTTTTTCAGCCAGCACTTTGCACAAAGATTTTCAAG